>Ga0210003_1001508_pt1 | contig 20488 bp, 19 predicted proteins | sample LantaG_FD_182804 | JGI IMG/M metagenome (GOLD analysis project Ga0210003, IMG submission 182804) | Deep subsurface microbial communities from Baltic Sea to uncover new lineages of life (NeLLi) - Landsort_02402 metaG (SPAdes) (version 2) | ecosystem: Environmental > Aquatic > Marine > Oceanic >... | reverse complement strand
GCGGTACTTCGGGCACCACACCACGTGATAAGCACACTGGAACGCGATATTCGCGTTCGTCCGCAACGTAACACCCACAACCGACAACAGTAGACTGCCACACGCTATCTACCATGCCCACCACGCCGCCGCGCACAACACAGTGGCCACCAAAACGCCGACATTGACGCGCTCACCCCCACGGCTAAAGCCGGGGGTCCGCCGCGCTACTTCCTTCATGATCGCCGCGGCCTACCGCGGCGGGGCATCAGGACCCGCGGCGCTGGTCGAGTACTTGGTCGTCACACGCCGAGCGGCAGCGTACCGATAGGTACGCTGCTCGCCACACGCTCAGGAGACCGTGACGTGAATATGGTCGAAGTGATTGGCCACCCGCCACATCGTGTACGCAACACCGAACCGTCCCGTCTGACTTTGAACGTCGGCGTTGATGGCATCGCCCAGACTCATGTCTGAGCCGGTCATGATGTCGAGAGCGCGCCCGCTCGGGTGATCAGGCAGCCAGTCCGCGCGCACGCCACCGATGGACTGGACACCGGGGTAGGTGGCGATGATGTACGCCGCGAGGGCCCTCGCGTTGGGGACCAGACCGCGCATCCCGACCGTGGGGATGGCCGCCCCTGGGCCCAACACTGCCTGCATGGCGGGGGTAAGCGCGGCGTAGCTTGCCTTGACCACAGCGACCTGCGTCTGCAGTTGGGACTGTTTCTTCTGTAGGTCTGCTCGCACGACGGAGGCCGCGTCGGCGGCCGCCTTGGCGTCAGCCGCGGACTTGGCCGAGGCCGCCTCGATGGTCTGCGCCTCCTGCTCGACCTGGTGGGCGCTCTGCAGCTGCTCGGACATCGTGGTGGCCATCACCCGCTGGATGGTCAGCTTGTCGATGAAGCGCTGCGGCGACGCGGCGGTCAGGATCGCGGAGAAGCCCTCAGCACCCGCGCCCATGTAGTCCGCGGCAGCTAGTTTGTCGACGGCGGCCTGGCGGGGCGCAAGCTGGGCCTTGGCGGCGTCGAGCGCAGCCAGATCGTCGGCGTGTTTCTGGTCTGCCTCACTTTGCAGCTGCAGCTTCGTGTCGAGGTCCAGCTGGGCTGCTTGCATGGTCTCGAGCAGTTGTTCGGCCTGCCGGGACAATTCGTTGAAGTTGGCCACGTTCTCCTGGGCCGGGTCAGCGTGCGCGACACCGCGCCACACCCCGCGGGGGGCCGTGAGTCCCGGCCCAGACACCCAATCCGAAGCCCCACCCGAACCCGAAACACCCGAGGTCCCGGTGGTCGGCGTGTCGACGTCAGAGGCATCGATATCTGAGGCGTCGATGGTCGGCGTGTCGACGTCAGAGGCATCGACGTCAGAGGCATCGATATCTGAGGCGTCGATGGTCGGCGTGTCGACGTCAGAGGCATCGATATCTGAGGCGTCGATGGTCGGCGTGTCGACGTCAGAGACATCGACCTCTGGGGCATCGACGTCAGAGACATCGAAGGTCGGCGTGTCGACGTCAGAGACATCGAAGGTCGGCGTGTCGACGTCAGAGACATCGACCTCTGAGGCATCGACGTCAGAGACATCGATATCTGAGGTGTCGACCTCTGAGGAAACGTCGCTGTCCGAACCAGCCGATGAACCGCCCGACGGCGAGGACTCCGACGACGTCGACGGCGACGCGCCCGCCCCCTCCGAACTCGCCCCTGACGACGAACCCGACGAACCCGACGAGGACGACCCCGTCGAGCCGCCCGAACCGGTTTCATCGGCGAACGCTACTGCCGGCATGGACGCAATCGCCGCCCCAACACCCAAGGCGACCGAAAGCGCGCCCACCCGTACCACATAACGGGAGTAGCCCGACCCTGCAGGATAACGGGAGTAGCCCGACCCTGCAGGCTTGGGCGAAACCCCAGCTCCGTTCTCAATCGTCCGCACCCGGACCCGACCAGTAGAAATCCGACCATGACGACCCGAACCAGCAGAACGCCGATCCCCTGAATTGGTCTCCGAAGCACGTGTTGAACTCATCTCGTCGTCCCCCATACCTCGTGACTTCCGCCAGCACGGCTCAGCCCATCAGGGGGCGCGCCGACAGCAGCTGCGTTGCGATGCTAAACCAGCTTTCCCACCGAGGGTGGCCTAAAGGCTCAAGTCGCCGGTGGTGGCGTGACTTCAGCCCACTGCCTGGAGCAGGAGAAGCTGTGCCTGTTGGTGATCATCGGGGTGCTGTCACGTCTGGACGCCGGCGAGTTGTCGGTGAGCGAGGCCCGAACCGAACTGTTCAACCTGGCTGGGGCCGCGATCAGGGACGCGGAAACCCGCGCGGGGGTTTCCGGGGTGGTTGCACACGGGCGCAGTGACCGGCGCGTAGATCCGTTGCGCCAGAACGGATCGAAGGTTGTTGTGCGCTGAGTCAAGGCTGGCAAGTTTCCCCAAATGCAGCGGGAGTTGCACCCCCCTGCCAAACCCTAATAAAGGCTCGAAATGCTGCGGTGGCGGCGTCAGCCGATTCTTTTATCCTCTTGACCGCCACGTCGGCTAGCGCGGCGAGGACGGCGTCACTGGATAGCGGGTTCGCGGTTGGCGCCAGTTCGCCTTTCAGCGCCATCTCCAACTGCGCGTCGAACACTTCTTCGAGTTCGGCGCTAGTCCAGTGACGGCTTTCCGGCGAGAGAATCTTCTGATTCTATCCGTGCTCGTCAGCCACCGCGCCAGACCTATAAAAGAGAAGCAGGCGCGTTAAGGAATCGAAGAAACTGAAGTACCGAATGCAGTTCGTGGAGCAGTGCCCGACTGAGGATGCATTGGCCAACCGGTTGGCCAATGCCGATGGAACGCACAAGGACTGGAAGGCGGTGAAGAAAAGCTCAGAGTTGCAGCTCCCCAAGGGTTATCTGGACGCGCTCGTCGCCCAGGTCGGCAAGAGCCGGAACGAGTTATTGTCCACGCGCGTGGACAATGATGTGGACAATGATTCAGTGTCCTGGTTCCAGGTGACGCAAAACCTGCCGGCGCCCGCCAACCCGCGGGGACAGGAGCCGAAACCCGCGCACATGTTGTACACCCGCTCGCGTATTCGACGGCGGGTGGCGACAGCCAAATCGAAAGACGAAATCGATGCCGTGGCACGCGCCGACACCGATACCCTCGCTCCCCACCATCGGTGTGTATCTGCCTCGATGCCGGGGACATCGAGCAGGGCGACACTATTGAGGCTATCGCCGAGACACTCGGCAGGCCGAGAAGCACGGTGGGCGACATAACCGCTGGTCAAGACTTTCCGGTGTCCGGAAATTCGCGTGTGGGCCGGCCTCTCAAGATCACCGACGTTGAGGCGCGCGAGCCCGAGTACAAACACTTCGAAGAGGAGAAGGCGATCCACGTCGCCCACTGGGCTCGGGTGCTGCGATCTACGCGCCGGTACAGAAGGTGTGCGGGGCCGGGGTGCGCGTCCATAACGCACGCAACCCGGCCCCTGAGGCGATGCGCACCAGGGCACCGGTATCCCTAGGCGCACGCCCCCACCGCCGCAGCGCCAAGCGAAAAGGCATAAAAACCCGGCGCAGCGACAGGCCACCAAAAACACCCCCAAAACACGCCAAACCACCTGCAACACAACAACATTCAACCCCACAAGCGCCCCGAAACCGCCTGCAACACAACACCTCTCATAAAAACACCGTGAAAAATGTGAAGCCAAGTACGTGATCCAGCCCGTCGACCAGGGGGGCATGCGTGGCTAGCTGCCCGTGATCTTCCAGTTGGCCCGCGAAGGGTACGGCGACACCTGCTTATCGGGTCTCCTCAGAGCCGGCCGCATCACCAGACTCCGCCGAGCCGTCTACGCGCTGAACGAACCCGCAAATGTCGAACGCCCCCCATGTGGCGTCAAGCCGGTGACAGTGCGTTCGACGCTAACCACCTTCGGGATGGTCGTTCAATCCTTTGTCGATCAGGGCGCACTTCCCCGCAACGTGATCGCACTCGTTGAGCGCCCTGCCGATGCGATGGCCGACGAGACTGCGAAGTCCTGGACGCTTGCCGACGTTGAAGCCTTCCGCGACCCGGTGCGCGAAGAGCGGTTGTTGGCCTGCTGGCTGCTGAGCTGCTACGGCTTGCGGCGCTCCGAAGTACTCGGCCTGCGGTGGTCGGCACTCGATGGCGACACGTTGCGTATCCGCCGCAGCCGGGTGGCTGTCGGCAATGAGTCCGACGAGGGTTTGCCGAAGTCCCGGCGTAGCCGCCGCGATCTACCGCTGCCGTCAGAGCTGTCTGCCGCCCTCCAGGAGTTCAAAGCCTGCCAACAGGCCGAGGCCGAGGCTTTCGGTACACGCTGGTCTGATGACCGTCTGATCGCGGTCCGCGAGGACGGCTCCCCGATCCGCCACGAGTGGTACTCAGATGAGTTTCAACGTTTGCGTACGCGCGCCGGTCTGCGTCGCATCCACCTCAAGGGTCTCCGCAATACCAGCGTGAGCCTGATGCTGGCAGGCGGTATGCCCGTCCACGTAGTCGCGGCCTGGCACGGCCACGATCCGGCAGTCTCCCTGTCGATCTACTCCGATGCCCAACTCGACGACCTACGCGCCGCCGGCGCGGCACTGTTCGGGTAACCGCTGGCCCACCGTTGGCCCACTCACCACCGCTTGGGACACTGCTGGCCCACTGGCGCTGATCACCGACCACACTGAGACAAACAAAACCCGCTCCGACACTGTTCAGAGCGGGTTTCGTATGTCGGGCTGACAGGATTTGAACCTGCGACCACTTGACCCCCAGGGAGTAGCGGTAGCGCATTTCCCCAGTTCGCTGACGGTTCTCACCCCAGCGGCGAGATGCGTGACGTTCATGGACGTGCAGGTCGTTCAGCATCGCGCATAACGTGTGGTCCCAGGGTGGTCCCAGTGCGAGCCACAAACCCTCACTAGCCATGTACGTACATTCACCGTACAATCAAGCTATCAATAGCCGGAGCAGAGATGACTCAGGAAGGAGGCGTCGCTGTGACAGTCAAAACGAAGCGCATCGAGCTTCGCGCGGAGCAAGCGACCTTGGATCGTATCCAACGCGCCGCCAACCTTGTCCACGAGCAGACATCGGAGTTCGTACGAAAAGCGGCGATGCAACGGGCCGAAGACATCCTGCGTCAGGAGCTGGTAACGGCAATGGAACCCGAACAGTTCGACAAATTGATGTCCTCGCTCGATGTTGCTGACGACGCACCGCGGCTGGCGGCAGCCGCACGCAAAGCAGCGGTCTTCACTAGGCGTTAAACAATGTTCGAGTCCACGCGACTCACCGACGACCACGCGTTGGAAGGATTCGACTGCGGTAAGCAGACGCTGAATGCCTGGCTCATCGCCCATGCGCGTCGCGCGGATAGCAGCGGAGTCGCACATGTCTACGTGTGGACCGCGCTCGGCGAGCAGAAAGTATGCGCCTATTTCGCCATCTGCCCCACCGAGGTAGTACGCAACGACGACGGCGTCTCGGGATCTATGGCCGGCGGCTATTCCCGCATTCCCGGATACTTGATCGCCCGCCTGGCTATCGACAGGTCGTTGCGGGGTCAGGGATATGGCGAGCAGCTGCTCCTCGACGCGCTGGGCAAAGCCGTCGCCGCATCGGAAATCGGCGGCGGTCGGCTCATCGTCGTTGATGCCATAGACGACGAGGCGCGATCCTTCTACGAGCACTACCACTTCGTCCCCGTCCGCAACCGCGAGCGCCGTTTGGTCATGAAGGTGTCCACAGCGGCGAAAGCGCTCGGCGAGCGCTGGCAGGAGTGAGGTCGCTCAGAGCCCCTTCGCTTGGAGCGCCTTCATCAGCGAGGGGCGCCTGCCGTAGTCTTGCCGGACCTTGGCGATGTACAACGCGAAATCAGCACCGCGACCGCCTCTTTCATAAAGCTCGGCCATTGTTGCCAGCGTCGCAGCAATGCCCGGGTAGAGCTTGGTGTTGGGACGCCGCAGGTCGTTCTCTAGCTGCGGCCGGTACGGATCTGCAGCGGCTACCGGCCGACCCTCGGCGCCTTGCGTAGCGAGTTCCTGCCATGCCCATCCGGGACCATGGCGGTCGGCGGCCTCCCAGGCGGCGTCCACGTCTCCCTCGCTCAGTGAGAGCTGGACCAGGACCGATCCCGCGCCGGGGCCACCAGCCAATTCTCGCGCGTGGTCGAGCGCCCAGTCGCGTTCGGTATCGGCGCGATCGCTCGTGGCGGCAAAGTCCAGCAGTGACCGATAGGCGTGGACGGCAGGCTGCCGGACGAAATCGGCACGCAGAACGGCGACCGCATCGTCGATGCGGCCGATGTCCCGGTACGTGTCGGCGACGGCGGACGGGCTCAGCCAATAGCCATTACCGCCGCCTTGGCTGCTTGCTCGTCCTTCGGTAACCGCCCGATCGATCCAGTTCACTACCTCGTCGTCACGTCCGGCTTCCCGCAAGCGGGCGATGATCGACCCGTACTGCGGGTGCTCCCGTTCGTTCAGCAGGTCGAGAGCCCGATCAACATCGCCGTCGTGATCGGCGAACTCCAGCAACATGGCGTCGACTTCAAACCGGCTCCAGTGGTCGCGACCTTCGTGCTGACGGTCCAAGTCCGCGACCGCCGCGCGGTAGATCGCGAGCGCATGGTCGTCGAACGCGTCGACAAAATCCGCGAGCAGCAGCGTTGGCCATCCCGGCGACGTGGCGCGGAAAGTCGCCAGCCACCCTGCGAGCTCGGCTGGGTCTGGCTCACCTAGCCGACATGCCTGCGCGTACAGGTCGGCGGCCCGCTCGCATTCACCGCCGATCGCCCCCGATGAGTCGTCTGCCTGCTCGGTGATCGTGCGCAGCAGGGTCAACGCGTACAAGATGGCCGGCCGCACGATCTCGGCAGACCCTCCGTTCAGATGGTTCTCGAGTTCGTCGACGACTCCACTGGCGGCCTCGGCGACTGCATAGGATTCTCGGTAGTCGACGAATCCGCGCAATTCCAGTGCGTTTCGCACATAGGATTCGAATTCGGCCTTGGCGGTCGTGTCGTCACCGGATGCGGCCGTGGCACGAACCTCCAGCATGCGGCGCACTTCGCCGTCGCGGTGCGCGAGGGCGAGGACCATTTCGCGAAGTTCGTTGATGTCCATCGCTTGCACGGTCGCATCCAGCGCCGATGCCACCGGAGTGGCGTCGTCGACGGCGCCGCTGTCGATCGCGGCGAGTCCGGCCGCGACCAGGTGCTTGCAGAAGTTTCCGTCGGCGGCGTGCGGGCAAGTGCAGAACCCGTGGGGCACCGGACCCGACCAGTCGAGCTCCACGGTGTAGACCCGCTTGGCCTGGACCGATGCGTGGGCCTTGTCGGCGGCCGTCCGGAGCCCTCGGACATAGCGGACGTAGTCCTCGCCCCGGGCATAGATCCGATCACCGGCCACCTCGAGAAGCGCCCTCTCCGACAACGGCATACCGACATGGTGCCCGATCGGCTTGGCGGCGGCTCTAAGGTGGACGGCATGACCGAGCGCACATACCTGCGTCTGGTACCGGAACCCGTGTCGCGCCCCGATCTGCGTCGCCCGCGACGGCGTGATGTCGTCGTCTACCGAGTCAGGGTGCACCTCGATGACAGCGATCCAACGATCTGGCGACGGCTGGACCTGCGCTCGAACCTGACGTTGGACCTGCTGCACCAGGCCGTGCAGGTGGCGTTCGACTGGACCGACTCGCACCTGCATCGCTTCTCGCTCGGCGGCGGCGCCTTCGACCACCACAGCCAGCTGTTCCTGTGCCCGTACGACGTGGACAACAAGGAGTGGCCCGACGACGACGGCCTGCCCGCCGCCGAGACTCGACTCGACGAAACCCTCAGTGAGCCCGGCGATGTCCTGCACTACCTCTACGACTACGGCGACAACTGGGAGCTGACGTTGCGTCTCGAAGACGTTCTTCCCGCCGAGAATAGCTGTCTCGCAGCGGTTGCCGTCGATGGTGAGCGGGCCGCGCCACCAGAGGACTGCGGGCATCTGGTCGATGCCGACAGCCTCTCCGGGGTGCTCCCTGACCCCGCGCTGTTCGAGCCGGAACGGGTCAATAAGGGTTTCGGCTGCGCGTATTTCGTGCTGCGCGAGGCAGGCATCGACGCGCGCCTGGTCGACCTGGTCCATCGGCTCGTGTACACCTCGTATGGTGAGGACCTGACGAAGGCGGCGCTCACCCTGGCCGGTGCGCGACCGCTGGACACGGTCGCTGTTGCCGACAACCTGCGGGCCTATCAGTGGTTTCTCGACCGCGCCAAGGGCGGTGGCATTCCGCTGACTACCGCCGGATACCTGAAACCAGCTGACGTCGAGGACGCCTCGAAAGTCGTTCCTGTAATGAATGATTGGATTGGGAAGCACAACCGCGAGGTCCAATGCGACCCGCTGCTGCGGTTCCGCGAAGGCGTCCAGTCGTTGGGACTGCTGCGCAAGCGCAAGGACACGCTGTTGCTGACCAAGGCCGGTGTAGCGGCCCAGCGTGACGCCGACAGACTGTGGGAGCATCTGGCAGGTAGGCTGATTCCCAAGTCCAACGAGAAGTTCGACGCGCAAGCGACTATGCTCATGCTGGCCTTTGCGGCGGCTTCGGCCGGCGCCAAACTGCCGTTCGACACGATGACGGCGTTGCTGGCCGAACTCGGCTGGCGCTACTCTGACGGTCGGTCTATCTCGGAATCGTCCCTGCGCCAACTCCCGGTCTACGACGTCTTGATGAACGTGACCGACCAGCCCGTCACCCGAGCGCGGCGGAATATCGTGAGTCATGCGGCAGCAGCATTGGCGCGTAGGGCGCTGGGCGGGAACTGAAAGCCTCAGCCATGCTGAGGACGACCCGGAAGTCGTTCGCCGGCGGCTTCGCGAAGCGCGCCGAGCGGCCGCCGAACGGCGCCGGGCCAAGGCCGCCGCGCGCTGACAACCTCGCGATGGGGTCCCTGACTCACGCAAGACCTCATCGGACTTGCGTACCACCACCCACTTGACCAACGGACAAATTCGATACTAGGACAGCGCTCCCGGCCGAGCCGCATAACGTGCACAGACGCGCATAGCGTGCATGACGTGCGGTACGACCGACCTAAGATCCCCCCCACGAGTCGATCGAGCGCCCCGACAGTCGTCTTGTGGTCCCCACGGCAGTTGTCACCTCACGCAACCGCAGAGGCAAAGAAGCTTCATTACCGCAGGTCAAAGCCTGCTTCTCTTGTCGGGCTGACAGGATTTGAACCTGCGACCACTTGACCCCCAGGGAGCTCAAGAACGTGATCCGCTGTTGCGTTACGTCGCGTTGGTACTGGTCAGAGCGGTTCGCACGTCTCAGCTGTATCGCCTTATCCGGCTCGATTGAACCCGTCTTGGGACACTGTTGGGACACTGTTAGGACACTGGGGGGCCCACCGACAACTCGACGGAATCACCCAGAAACGCGTCTCATCCTCCGCCACCGCGCGCCCCATCAGGATCCGTAGCCAACCACTGCGCTCGACGGTCTAAGCGATCCGGTCGATAGTCGCGAGTGCGGTCGCGAGATTTTCGCGTGCAATCTCGGCATCGTACTGAGCCTGCATATTGATGAAGAACATGTCGGTGAGGCCTAGTGCGCGAGACAGGCGAAGAGCAGTGTCGGCGGTGATGCTGCGCTTGCCGTGGACGATTTCGTTGATCCGGCGTGCTGGCACATCGATCGCCTTCGCGATCCGATACTGCGTAATACCCATCGGCTCAAGAAATTCCGTTAACAGAATCTCGCCGGGGTGGGTGGGTGCGAAGTCGGCCATTGGTGTCTCCTTTCAGTGGTAGTCGACGAGTTCGACGTTGGCGGCCCCGCTGGCGCTCCAGGTGAAGCAGACGCGCCACTGGTTGTTGACGCGGACGCTGTACTGGCCGGCTCGGTTGCCGGACAGTTTCTCCAGTCGGTTACCCGGCGGTACCCGCAAGTCATTGATGTTCTCGGCCGCATTGATGAGGACGAGCTTGTTGTACGTGAGTCTGCTGAGCTCCGGACTGAGCTTCTTGACGTATCGGCGCTGCCAGATCGCCGCGGTGTCCTTGTCGCGGAACGAGCGGATCACCAGTCAATAGTAACGCCTGACGTTATTAACGGCAAGCGTTACTATTGCGGGGCTAGAGGAACCACTTCGAAAACTGTGCGCGAAGTAGGCGTCGGACTCCTTGAGGTTCTGCTTCCAGACCTACACCGTCTAGCCTTGCATCGGGGTATACATGCCGTCCGGTCCCCATGTCCCAGGAACGTCCGGGGTGAGGGTGAATCCAGGCGTAAAGCCGGGCACCCCGGGCCGCCGCTGGTACGTCCAAAGGTGAATTCGGCCAAAGTGTACTTGGCGACGCCGCGTGAGATCTGGGTGATGCGATGGTCACCTAGATCTGCGCCTCTCAATCCATGCGACAAGTTCGCGACCTGTGAGTTTGTCGGTTCGAGTACCGGTCCGGACGTACACGGATTCCTCGTCCTTCTTTTTCTTATCAGTGAGATGAACGGCGACCTTCGACTTTGGGACTTCGATAATTGCGACGTCAAGGTCGGCACGGTCCAGCCAGCGCACCCGTAGACCGAGTGGTGCCCAGCCGGGATGCAGAGTGTTTTTGATGTACTGCCCGAGTGCGAGTTCGAACCCATCACGACCCGATGTGTTGTCAATGGCCAAGTAGAAGTCCCCGCTGGTGGCCAGATAAAGGTACCCGCCCCGTGCGGTGATTCTTAGTTTGGTTGGGCGTTCTCCTTTCGGTGTTGGGCGTCCTTCATCCGGTAGGACTGGCCGTCGGTGATGACGACGGTGGCGTGGTGCAGCAGTCGATCGAGGATGCTGACCGCGGTGGTCTGCTCGGGTAGGAAGCGGCCCCATTCTTGGAATGGCCAATGCGAGCCGATGGCCAGGGATCGGCGTTCGTAGGCGCCGGCGACGAGCCGGAACAACAACTGTGTTCCGGTGTCATCGAGCGGGGCGAAGCCCAGTTCATCCAAGATGACGAGGTCAACGCGCAGTAGTGATTCGATGATCTTGCCGACGGTGTTGTCGGTGCAACCAGCTGAGACGAATCTTGCGAAGGCTCGCACAGCTGGAAAAGGACCCCATAAAACGTTCGGACCAAACGTCCGGATCACGCGCCGAAGGAGGTGAATAGCGTTGATCAGCAATTCTTTCGACGAACTCCCCCTGCTCCTGGCCGTACCACGGGCAGCCGCAATACTGGGTATCAGCCGCGCATCGGCCTACCGACTCGTGGCCGCCGGAGAGCTACCATCGCGGCGACTCGGTGGACGCGTCTACATCGTCACCGCTGAACTACGTCAACTCATTGCGGCATAGGCAGCCCCTGCACCAATTCCCCCGAACTCCCACTCGACTCACGATGGGACGGCATGGGACGCCCCGACCTGTGGGCGTTAAGACGAACTCACGATGACACTGACCATCCACGGTCTATCCATTGCAGCCAGTAGGAACTCAACCAACGTGGACTTCGACAACACGGCCGCCCCGGACGAGGCGCTGCCTACCCCCATCAAACAGACCCGGCGCTCCGAGCCGATCACCAAACGAACCGCCAAGAACGGCTCGATCGCCTACGAGTTCCGTGCCGACCTCGGCTGCAAGCCGGACGGCACTCGCGATCGGCGGCGATTCACCTACCGCACCCTGGCCGAGGCACGGCGCGAATATCGGCGCATCACAAGCGAAGTCGCCACAGGTACCTACACCCGAAGATCGGCGATCACCGTCACCGACGCTTGTGATGAGTGGCTGGCCGGCCGGCGCGGAATCCGACGCGTGACGTTTCAGGGCTACACCCACGACCTCAAGCCGGTGCGCCGCTACATGGGCGCAAAGCAGCTGCAACAACTCACCAAAGCCGACGGCGACGGGTTGGTGGAGTGGATGCTGACCGCGGGCCGCAGCTCGCGAAGGCGATACCGGCCCGGAAGCCTCGCGGCGCGTGTGGTGGACCTGATCCGAGAGCACCCGGAGGGCGTCGCCGCAGCCACCCTGACAGCCGCCTTCCCCGACAAAGACGTACACACCTGCCTATCGGGTCTACTCAGAGCAGGCCGCGTCACCAGACTCCACCGAGCCGTCTACGCACTGAACGAACCCACCCATACTGAACTTGGCGCACAGGGCGTCAAGCCGGTGACTGTACGCTCAACGCTGACCACCTTCGGAATGGTCGTTCAATCCTTTGTCGATCAGGGCGCACTCCCCCGCAACCTCGTCGCACTCGTTGAGCGACCCGCCGACGTGATGGCCGAGGACACCGCCCAAACCGCGAAGTCCTGGACGCTCGCCGAGGTTGAACACTTTCGCGACTCGGTGCGCGAAGAACGGTTATTGGCGTGCTGGCTGCTGAGCTGTTACGGGCTACGACGCTCCGAAGTGCTCGGCCTGCGGTGGTCAGCACTTGACGGCGACACATTGCGCATCCGCCGCAGCCGTGTAGCTGTCGGCAACGACTCTGAGGAGGGCCTGCCGAAGTCCCGACGCAGCCGCCGCGACCTACCACTGCCCGCAGAGCTCGCTGCAGCACTCCAGAAGTTCAAAGCCTGCCAACAGGCTGAAGCCCAGGCATTCGGCACACGCTGGTCTGATGACCAGCTGATCGCGGTACGAGAGGACGGCTCCCCCATCCGCCACGAGTGGTACTCAGACGAGTTCCAGCGATTGCGCACGCGTGCCGGGCTGCGACGCATCCACCTCAAAGGCCTTCGCAACACCAGCGTGAGCCTCATGCTGGCTGGCGGCCTGCCCGTGCATATCGTCGCGGCCTGGCACGGCCACGACCCGGCGGTCTCACTGTCGATTTACTCCGATGCCCAGCTCGAGGATCTGCGCGCCGCCGGCGCCGGACTGTACGGGTGACCACTGGGCCACCACTGGCCCCTTCACCGCCGCTTGGGACACTGCTGGCCCACTGGCACTGACCACCGACCAACCCGAAACAAACAAAACCCGCTCCGATACAGGTCAGAGCGGGTTTATTCGGTCGGGCTGACAGGATTTGAACCTGCGACCACTTGACCCCCAGGAAGTAGCCGTAGGACGTTTCCCCAGTCCGCTGACCGTTCTCACCCCAGCGGCCAGATGCGTGACGTTCATGGACGCGCAGGTCGTTCAGCATCGCGCATAACGTGTGGTCCCAGGGTGGTCCCAGCGAAGGCGCGGTTCCGCAGACTTTGAAGGTGCTCGGGTTAAGCACCGACAACGCAGCGGCCCTTATCTTGCGGTACTATTCGAACGTTCCAAACATTATTTCGAATAGTTCAGATGGGAGCGGACGTGAGCGCCGAAGCCGCAGAGGCAGCCACCTTCATCCCCGAGGATCCTGACGAGCTCGCCTCGGTCGTCGGGTTTCTCGCTACCCATGAACGACTCCGAGGAACGGTGGCATCGCCTAGTTATGCCCTCGTGGGGATCGGTGAATATGACCGCATCGAGTTGCCACGTTCAGTACACCAAGCGTTGACCAAGGTCGTCGCGGCGTTGCATGCCGGCAAGGCAGTCACCATCGCCCCGCAGACAATGAAGTTGACCACCCAACAGGCGGCAGATCTGTTAGGAGTCAGCCGACCGACGGTGGTCCGCCTGATCACCGACGCTACGTTGCCGGCGGAGCGGATCGGCAATCGCCACCGACTACTACTCGACGATGTTCTCGCCTACCGTGAGCAGCGCCGTAATCGCCAGTACGAGGCGCTGGCAGCCACAGCGGTCGAAATCGACGCTGACGACGATCCGGAAGTCGTTCGCCAGCGGCTGCGCGAAGCGCGCAGGGGCGTCGCCGAACGGCGGCGTTCCAAGGCCCCAACGCGCTGACAACATCGACCAATGTTCGCCGCGATGTTGGACACCTCGGTGCTATGGCCCAGCCTGCAGCGCGACTTTCTGCTTTCGCTCGCGGTCGAGGGGTTGTATCGGCCGTTGTGGTCCACTGCGATCCTCGATGAGTTGCGTTATCACGAGGCGCGGAAGCTCGTAGGTCACGGCCACGACCGAGTCCTCGCAGAGCAGCGGTCACAACGCCTCGTCAATCAAATGAGTACGGCGTTTGATGACGCCATCGTGGCGAATTGGGAAGCCTTGGAAGGCACGTTCGGGCTGCCCGACATCGACGACGAACACGTGGTGGCGGCTGCACTGGTTGGAGGCGCGGACGTGATCGTCACCAGCAACTTGAAAGACTTTCCACCGCAACGAATCCCCAATCCAGTCAAGGTGATCTCACCTGCGCAGTTCGCGGCCGATACTGTCTCGGTCTCCCCCGACGCCGCCCATCACGCGGTGATTGCCATGGCTTCCCGATTTGTTCGGCCTTTGTCCACCGTCGAACAGATTCTTGAGCACTTAATGGCACGCTACGCCATGATCGAAGCTGTCGAACTCATCCGCGGCGTGGAGTAGCTGATACTCGGGGAGAAGGGATCGTTAACGGTATCGAGAGTTTCCCGGGTGAACTTGACACCCTGCGTGCCGACAATGCGCGGTTACGTCGTCTGCTTCAATTGAGCGAGGAACAGGCACGTGCGGCCGCCGGTGACCAGGCGACACTGACCGGGGCTCCGACCGCCCCAGTGACGATGAGCTCCGGCTCTGCCGATAAGGTCCGGTTCTTCTTCGATCTGTTCCGTTGTCGCACCGATGTTTACGCCCTGCGTTGGGAGAATCATCGAGATGGCCGATCAGGGTGGATGCCGGCGATCAAAGGCTATTGGCGCAAAGGGATGAATCGGGCCGACGCCCCCTACCTTCCGCTTACCCCAGAGGTCGTTGATGCCCACTTGCGGGGTGAGGCGCACATTGGTCTGTATCCGCTCAGCGATGATGACACATGCTGGTGGGTCGCAGCGGACTTCGACAAGGAAGCCGCGACGCTTGACGCGCTCGCGTACATGAAAGCAGCTCGCTCCTATGGGATTCCGGCTGCCTTGGAGGTGTCACAATCCGGACGAGGAGCGCACGTCTGGATCTTCTTCGCCCATACAATCTCAGCTTCCGTTGCCCGCAGCGTCGCTACAAGTCTGCTAGGTGAGGCGTTTCGCCTGCGCGGGAGCATGCAGCTGAGCAGCTATGATCGCTTGTTCCCTTCCCAGGACGTCCACACGGGGCGTGGGGTTGGCAATCTGATCGCCGCCCCGATGAACGGGAAGCGCCGTCAGCACGGCACCACCGTTTTCCTCGATCCCGCCACTCTGGAACCGTACGAGGATCAGTGGGCCTACTTGTCGAGTATCGCGCGATTGTCCACCTACGATGTGACCGCGTTGGACCGCCGACTTCCCAACCCGCAGATCGGCCACACCGTCCGGCGTCTGCAGCTGCCAACGTCGTCGCGGATCGTCCCGCGGCCAGCGGCAATCGTGCGCGCAGACTTCGCATCGCGACTCACTTTGACGGCCAATGATCTGGGCCCAGCGATGATCTCGGCAGTCAAACACGCCGCATCTATACGCAACCCCGAATTCGATGCCCGCCAGCGTGCTCGTCGCAGCACCTGGGACACACCGCGGTTTCTCCACAGCTACGACGAAACCGCTGACGGTGATCTCGTTCTGCCGCGCGGTCTCCATTCACTGCTGACCGAACTCGTCGAATCAGCCGACAGCACGCTACGCATCGACGACAAACGCGTCCCCGGAGAACATCACGAGTTCATCTGTAGCACGCCGTTGCGTATCGCCCAGACCACCGCACTGCACCAACTCCTCGAACAAGACACCAGCGTCCTCATCGCGCCACCGGGCACCGGCAAGACGGTCATCGCCTGCGCAGCAATCGAATCACGGTCCACCTCCACCCTGGTCCTGGTGGATCGCAAAGCCCTCGCCGACCAATGGCGCGACCGAATCAGTACCCACCTCGGCTTCAAATGCGGTCAAATCGGTGGCGGCAGATCAAAAACGACAGGCATCCTCGACGTCGCACTACTGCCAACACTTGCCCGCCGCGACAACGTCGAGGACATCACCGCCAACTATGGATTCGTGATTGTGGACGAATGCCACCACGTCGCCGCGAGCGCGTTCTTTGGCGTCCTGAGTCGCATAGCGGCGCGGTTCTGGCTCGGCCTGACCGCCACCCCGGAACGCCGCGATGGTCTCGAAGACCTGATCTATCACCAACTCGGATCCCACCACGTCGTCATCGACCAGCCCCCTACCGGACAACTCCCGATCGACGGTTCGGAGCTACTCACACCTCATCCAGTTCTGCATGTTCATTCAACCGAGTTCCAGTACAGCGGTGACGCCGACCCCACCGCACCCGGCGGAATCGCCGAAATCTATCGAGCCCTCGTCGCCGACCAGGCACGGCTCAACCAGATCGTCGCCGACGTGCTGACCGCCTCCGAAACCGGAGCCAACATCCTTGTACTTACCACCTGGGTAAGCCACCTCAACGCCATCACCGAGCGGCTTCAGGACGCCGGAAAGACCGTAATTGTCCTCAGCGGCGGCATGAAGGCACGTGAACGCCGTCAGATCGCTGACCAACTCGCCAACCACACGCCCGATGCAACGCCGCTCCTGGTCGTCGGCACCAGTTCGTTCATCGGAGAAGGCTTCGACTGCCCCGCCCTCGACACCCTGTTCCTGGCCGCGCCAATCACCTTCAAGAACCGCCTTGTCCAATACATCGGCCGCGTCACCCGTCCCTACCCCTCGAAAACCACCGCAACCGTGCACGACTACCACGACGAACTCACCCCTGTCATCGCCTCTTCGCTGAAGAAGCGAGCACCCGGCTACATCAAGATGGGCTTCCCCGACCCACGCAAGATCGACCGATAGAACTGCGGCCACCTCACTTGACCAGCGGACAACCTCGGCACAACGACAGCACCTCTGACCGAGCCGGATAACGTGCACAGGCGCGTATAACGCGCATGACGTGCGGTTTAGCTGCCCAAAACTCCGAGCACAAGCCGGCCGAGGGCGTCGCCAGCAACCGCGTGGTCCCAGGGGCGGCTGTCACGTCACGCGCCTATGACGGAGCAATCGCACCATCACTGCAGTTCAGAGCCTATTCCTCTGTGTCGGGCTGACAGGATTTGAACCTGCGACCACTTGACCCCCAGTCAAGTGCGCTACCAAGCTGCGCCACAGCCCGCGGCGCTGCCGGGATCGCCGGCAGCAGGCGAAATGCTACCGCAGCCCCACCCCGTAATCCCAACGGCCGCCGACACCGCGCCGTACCGTCGATGGGGTGACCACCGTGCGCGACGACACTCCTTTGTGGCTGTTCGCCGATCAGCTCGGTCCGTCAACCCACGGAGGTGAGCACGCCCACCGCGAGGTTCTGCTGGTCGAGGCCACCTCAGCCCTCCGAAAGCGTCGCTATCACCGCCAGAAACTGCACCTGGTGCTCTCAGCGCTGCGTCATGCCGATCGAGACCTCGGCGACCGCGCCACCCTCATCGCGGCCGACAACTACACCGACGCGCTGCACCGCTTCAAGCGTCCGGTCCTCGTCCACGAACCGACCTCGCACGCCGCAGAGAAGTTCGTCCGCCGGTTGCACAAGCAAGGCCTCGTCGCCGACATCCTGCCGACCCCGACATTCGCACTGTCCCGCAAGGAATTCCGCGACTGGGCAGGCGAACGCACCCGTTTCCGCATGGAAGATTTCTACCGCAGTCAGCGCCGGCGGTTCGGCGTGCTCATGGACGGGGACGACCCCGTCGGCAACCGGTGGAACTACGACAAGGACAATCGCGAACCCCCGCCGAAGAAACAGTCGACACTGGAACTGCCCGCGCCGTATCGGCCCCGCGAAGACGATATCGACGACGCCGTCCGTCGCGACCTCGACCGGATGGACCTCGACACAGTCGGCGCCGATGGCCCGCGCCTGTTCGCCGTCACCCCCGCCGAGGCCAAGCGCGCACTCGCCCGCTTCGTGGACCACCGCCTGCCCACCTTCGGGCGCTACGAGGATGCCGTCATGGGTGACGACTGGGCCATGTCGCACTCCCTGCTGTCGGTCCCGCTCAACCTCGGCGTGCTGCATCCACTCGACGCCGTCGACGCCGCTGAGCGCGCCTACCGCGACAAGAACGCACCGCTGGCCGCCGTCGAGGGCTTCATCCGGCAGATCCTGGGCTGGCGCGAGTACATGTGGCACCTGTATTGGCACCTCGGCCCGAATTACTCAGACAACAACCAGCTCTCGGCCCACACCCCGCTGCCGGACTGGTGGACCGGCCTCGACGCCGACGCGGTGACCGCCGAGTGTCTACGCCACGCCCTGGCTGGTGTCCGGGACCGCGGCTGGAACCATCACATCCAGCGACTCATGGTGCTCGGCAGCCACGCCCTGCAGCGCGGCTACCGTCCCGACGAACTCACCCAATGGTTCGCCACCGCCTACGTCGACGGATTCCGGTGGGTGATGCCCACCAACGTCATCGGCATGAGCCAGCACGCTGACGGTGGACTGCTGGCCAGCAAGCCCTACACATCCGGTGGCGCCTACATCAACAAGATGAGTGACCACTGCGGTGACTGTGACTTCAATCCGAAGAAACGTCTCGGCGACGACGCCTGCCCCTTCACCGCCGGGTACTGGGCGTTCACCCACCGGCACCGCGACCTGCTCGCCCGAAACCACCGCACCCGGCGCACGGTGTCGTCGATGGAGCGACTGACCGACATCGACGCGGTCGTCGAGCAGGAATCAGCGCGTGACCGGTTCTGACTCGGACACCGGATCGGACACCGGCGCGGCGAGCTCGGCGATCTCCGGCGCGAACCGCGGTGCCCGCGACACCTTCCATGCGTACATCACCAGCGACACCCATGCCGTCACGATCAGCGCGTAGATCGCTGTCGACCACGGCCACTGAATGTCGAAGAAATGCACCAGCTTCTGGCTGTTGGTCAGCACGATGACACCGCCCACCGCGGTGCCCAGCAACGCCGGGCTGACGCGGCTCACCAGCCAGGCGGCGAACGGTGCGGTGATCACGCCGCCAACCATCAGACCCACCACCACCGGCCAGTTCTGCAGGAACTCCTCACGCAACCCGATCAGGAAGCCCAGCGACGCCGACACCGACACCAGGAACTCTGAAGCGCTCACCGATCCGATGACGGTTCGCGGCGCCGTCTTGCCTTTCGACAGCAGCGTGCTCGTCGTCACCGGCCCCCAGCCCCCGCCACCGGAGGCGTCGATGAAGCCCCCGAACAGGCCCAGCGGCGCCAGGAACTTTGCGCTGTGGCTGGTCCCCCGCGCGCCGAACGTCAGCGGCGTGCGCAGCGAGAACCGCAGCAGTACGTAGCTTCCGATAGCCACCAGGATCGCAGCCATCAGCGGTGCGGCGTGCTCGGTGGCCAGCGACGACAACACGGTCGCGCCGACGAATGCGCCAACGGCTCCCGGTGCGCCCAGCTTCGCGACGATCGCCCAGTCGATGTTCTTGAACTTCCAGTGCGACACACCTGAGGCGAAGGTGGTTCCGACCTCGGCCAGGTGCACCGCGGCACTGGCCTGGGCCGCACCGACGCTGGAGAGCACCAACAACGTGGTGGCGGTGACGCCGAATGCCATGCCGAGGGCACCGTCGACGAGCTGGGCACCCGCGCCGACAAGGGTGAAGATGATAAGCGAACGCATGGCTGCTTTCAGGGAACGTGGTCACGCCGTGGTGACCACAAAGGACGGGTGGGTGCGCGTCAGGGACGCGGACAACACCACTCGTCGAAAGCCATCAGCCGGCGAGACGGCCAGAAAGGCTCCAGCGCGCACACGTCGGACGGCGCCGGCGCAACCAGCACGCGTTCAGCCATCGACGTTCCTCACTACTGAGCCCTACAAACTTTCGACAGACTACACCGTCAACAGCCGGTACAGCCCGATCAATCCCACCACCAAAATCACGACCCGCAGCGCGGTCGGCGAGAGGCGCCGCCCGTAGTGCGCGCCGAGGAAGCCCCCGAGCAGCGATCCCCCGGCGATCAGGCCGGCCGCTGCCCAACTGATCCGGTCAAATGCGACGAGCGTGTACGCCGCGGCCGCCACCACGTTGACCACCAGTGCCAGCAGGTTCTTGGCGGCGTTCATCCGCTGCATATCCTCGGGCAGCAGGGCGCCCATCGCGGCGATCAGCATGATGCCCTGGGCGGCGGTGAAGTATCCGCCGTACACACCGATGGCGAATGTGGCGGCCACCAACGCTGTCATCCGCCCCGCCGACACGTGATCGACCGAACGGCCCGCGGCCTCGGCCCTATTGCGCGCCCAGACCTGGATCCGCGGGCCGACAACCATCAACGCCAGCGCCATCACCAGCAGCACCGGCACGACCTGGGTGAACACCTTCTCCGGCAGATGCAGCAGCAGCCAGGCGCCCACCCCCGCCCCCACACATGACGCCGGGATCTGCCACCGCAACCGATCCCATTGGCCGCGCAGCTCGCGGCGGTAGCCCCAGGTCCCCGAGACACTGCCAGCTACCAACCCGACGGCATTGGACATGGT
>Ga0210003_1001507_pt1 | contig 20508 bp, 29 predicted proteins | sample LantaG_FD_182804 | JGI IMG/M metagenome (GOLD analysis project Ga0210003, IMG submission 182804) | Deep subsurface microbial communities from Baltic Sea to uncover new lineages of life (NeLLi) - Landsort_02402 metaG (SPAdes) (version 2) | ecosystem: Environmental > Aquatic > Marine > Oceanic >... | reverse complement strand
ATGAAGGTGAAGTCAATATAGGAGTTTCATAATGTTTATCACCATTACTATAAAATAAATTATTAGGATAAGCATTTAATAACATCTCAGATGTTACAGAAAAGGGTTTTTGTGTCTCATTTTTTGTATCTTTTTCTAAAGTTTTTGTCTTTTTTTGTTTAACTAATTTATTGATCTCTGACTCGATATCAGATTCGACATTATCAAACAGTGAAGCTGCTCCATCTGCTGCTCCATCTGCTGTTCCTTCTGCTGTTCCGGAACTTGACTCTGTTTTCAATAAATCTTTATCAGGTAGTTTCTCTCTTCCGCCTAACATTATATATTAATTAAATAATAAATTATTAAGTATTATTTAATTCAAAAAACTTTTCTTCGTGTCATTATCCAAATAAACATTTTTGCTTATAGCTCGTATAATTTTACATGTCTCCTTATCGTCTTCTTCTATAGATGTCATTGAATTAAATACCAATTTCGTAAGTTTTGTTTGGATATTTTCCTCTGTTTCCCATCCTTCATTCACTTCTTGCCATTTATTTATCATAGTTCGTTGTTTTAAAGCTATTCCTTTTATTCCTTGTAGTATTTTATTCAATTCATCGTCCTTTTCCCAAATATCTGCTTCCTTAACATATAGTGTTTTTCGTTTTGTATCAGTACAATGTATTGGTCTTTCCAATATATCTAGTTCATTTAACCCATTCACCATCATATTCGTTATTGTATTTGTTAATCCATTATGTATTGTTTCGTCATATGTCTTATTTGTTATGGGAAGCGATTGAATAAAATCTGTCAAATTCATAGCATTTTTACAATGCTCATTTAAAAACATATTTATGTTAAAAGTATTTGTATTATGACTATTGGTATTGTTATTGTTATTGGTAGTGTTTCCTAATTGTGGCATAATTTCCAACATTTTCTCCATAACATCACTGTTTTTTAATAACATTTTTACCAATAATTCTTTATCTATATCAGAACAAGTATTTAAATTATTACTATTGTGTTGAATAATATCTTCATTTATAAAGCATTTCTTTTGGTGATTAAAAAGTGATGCTCTATGACTATAAACCTTACCGCATTCGCATTGATGAATTTGTTGTTGTATTTGTGTTGTATTTGTTGTATTATGTTTTATGGAGCGCAAATGTTTGTTAAAATCACCTTTCTTATAGCAACTATAGTCACAAGTTTCACATATAATTTTTTGGGGGATTTTTGGAGAATAAATGGTTGTATTATGTTTTATGGAGCGCAAATGTTTGTTAAAATCGCCTTTCTTATAGCAACTATAGTCACAATTTTCACATATAAATTTTTGGGGGATTTTTGGAGAATAAATGGTTGTATTTTTCATATATATATACAACCGGAAATTCTCCTAAATAGTTTACGAAAAATATATAAAATTTTACAATAACAAATAATTATTTTTCATTTTTCATTTCTTACCTTTATGCTCTCAAGCACTTTTTCACTAACTTTTCCAATCCTATTTCCAATATTTGAAAATGGACATACTTTTTCGATGTCCATTTTGGATTTTCCAATTTAGGTCTGTGAAAAAAAGTACATATCAAAATACCTACATATATCATTGACAGTTCACTTTTTTCAGTGGACTTTATTTATCTACATTATGTAGTAAATCGTATTATATCGGAACTAATATGAACTAAATGGTTGCTATTTGTTGCCATTTGATGTTTGTGTGTCATTAAATGTCTGTTATATTGACTTTTCCTACTACAATTAAAGTCATATATTTCACAAAAATATTTTCGGAACTAAATTTGTTGCTATTTGTTGCCATTTGATGTTTGCGTGTCATTAAATGTCTGTCATATTGACTTTTCCTACTACAATTAAAGTCACATATTTCACAAAAATATTTTTCGGAACTTTTTGGAACTAAATTTGTTGCCATTTGGTTGATATAATAGCAACACAAAAAGTTCCTATATTAGTTCCTTTTGGTGATTAAAAAGTGATACTATATGACTATAAACCTTACCACAATCGCATTGATGTATTTGTTGTTGTATATGTGTTGTATTTGTGTTGTATTTGTTGTATTATGTTTTATGCTATTAAGATGTCTACTATAATCTCCTTTTTACAGCAACAAAAGTGACATTTTTCACATACAACTTTTTTGATGTATTTTGATGTATTTTGATGTATTTTTTGTTGTATTTTTTATATATATACAACAAGAAATTACTCCTATATTAGTTCCTTTTTTTTAGTTCCTTTTTTCCATTTAAAAAAAAAATTGAAATGGTTTACTTACTTCGTTCATAATTAAACCTAACTATGAACTCTGAACTATATACTGATCTTACACCTGAACTAATTTCTAAATTAGATTCTTATATTGATAATAACAAACCTAAAAAATATGTAAGTAGTTTATCAAATTATCAACTGCCTACATCTATTAATAATCTACACATGATTCAAAATATGGATCAACCTAGTTATATTTATGCCGGTGATTTTACAGGCGGATATTATTATTGTAATTATTATAAACATACAAATGGTAATATTTATGTTATGAATTTCTATTTACAAAAATTTGAAGATTATAATTTACTACAAGACTGGGAATCACAATTACAAATATATGAATCACGGGCAAAGTCCTATAGCCAATCTTCTGAAATCAATCCTGTATAACAAGTTTGTATGAACTAATAACTTAAATTAATGCTTAATTAAAAAATATTTAAAAATTTTTCTTTTTTCTTATTTTTTATTATAGCCACTTATATTATATTTACTATGTGCTTTTCTGAAAATATGAGTTTAATTATAGGGTTATCTGGTTTAGCATCTGGTGTTTATTTCTCTCAAAAAAATTCATATGCTGCTATAGGTATTTCCTACTTTTCATTAATGGAAATTATTCAATATTTTCAATACAAGGTTATCGATCAGTGTAATAATAAATGGAATAAGTTTTTAACACAATTAGGATATTTACATATATGTTTTCAACCATTCTTTTTTAATATATGGCTCTTTGCGTTTACAAAGAAACCCAATTTTTTGATTCTTAAATTATGTTTTTATGCTGGATTACTTCTCGCTAGTAGACTATTTTTCGTAAAAGAAGATGAATTATGTGATACTAATAATGAACCATTATGTGGTCCTCTTACTTGCGCTTTTTCAGGTGAAAAACATATAGCTTGGAATGTTCGTTTAAGAGCTCCTGGAAAGAACTGGTTGACACCTAGCATAGGTCTTCATTATTTTATGTGGGCAGCTCCAGCTATTGTCCTGCTAGAAGCTAAACCGTTATTAGCTATGTTATTAACCGGTCCTTACTTAGGTTATCTACTTACTAACAATATTCACGAACGACCAGCAATTTGGTGTTATACTGAAATTGCTCAAATGTTTGTAACATATTTCCTCTTGAAATAATAAAATAATTTATATCATATTATTATTTTTTAATTAAACATATTCTCAAATTCTTCCTCCGTTTCAGGAACATCCTTCCTACATTTATCTAGTATAAATCCTGCCAAAATAATATTATTTTTGAAATAACTATTTCTTCTTGACATTTGTTGCATCTCCTTTATTAAATTTTGACTTTGTGTCATTAAGATAGCCAATGTATTTTTTAATTGGTCAATTACTTGATCTTTCTTCTCAGGATCATCTGATATAGGAAATGTTTTAATCATTTTTATCATATCGTTTAGTTTATCTATCTCTTCTTGATAAGAATTGGAAATTTTTGGTTTTAAAATTTCCTTTAATACTTCATCCCCATCTTTTTCTTTTTCTTCTTCTTCTTCTTCTTCTTCATCATCTCCAAGTTGTTTCTTTACTTCTACTTTTACTTGATTATCATCTAAAAAAGTCATATTTACATCGTAATTATTTTCTTTTGACCTAGTTTCTTTTGAACTTGTTTCTTTTGAACTTGTTTCTTTTGAACTTGTTTCTTTTGAACTTGTTTCTTTTGAACTTGTTTCTTCATTTTCTGTAACCTTTTCTTCTTCTACACAACATTTATCCTCATGTTTTTTCAATGATTTCCTACTTTTATATGTTTTACTACATTTTGAACATTGGTGAATTATCTTATTCTCTGTCATTAATTGGTATAGAGATATACTTTTAAATATCTTTTAAAGATATTATAATACTGAGGGGATTTATAGATATTCCCCAAGGCCAGTCTTCATCCCATGGTTCTAATTCGTATGGATGAATAAATTCTTCATCCAATATTTCATCGTTTATATCTCTACAAAAAGCTCTTGAGATATGCTTACAAGAACATTTACAACTCTTTATTGAACTATTATGAGTATTGTAATGAAGAACAATACCCTTTAACATCGGAGCAAATTTATCTCTATGAATTATTCCTCCATGATATTCCAAAATTATATCTACAATTTCCCTAGGTAAATAAGGTAGTGTTTTCATATTATTAAAGTTTACAACTATATATCTAATTCAATTTTTAAATTAAAAAATATATAAATATATTTTTGTTTTTTGTTTTTTGTTTTTTGTTTTTTGTTTTTTGTTTTTTGTTTTTTGTTTTTTGTTTTTTGTTTTTTGTTTTTTGTTTTTTGTTTTTTGTTTTTTGTTTTTTGTTTTTTGTTTTTTGTTTTTTGTTTTTAAGCTAGTGTTCTCGTGGTATAAATAGGATTACATATCCCTAATATAATGGGTTTTAAGAATATCATTTTCTACATTTTTAATGTGAATATGTTCATCATTCCAACATGATACACATTTACTAATACTTAAATTCCAAACAGGTTGGATTTCTGGAAATATTCCATTAAATATAAGCTCAGCTCTGTCTTTATGAAAATCAGATGTAGAAACAATCACATTAGGAAGAGAATCAAGAGAGAAATTCGCATAAATCCATTGTTTTAAATAGGCGAAATTCTCGGCGGTATTTTTGGCGAGTTGGTCCTGAACGATTTCTATATCATAATTAGATGAGAATATTGTGTTCATTTTGAAAGCTTCAGAGTCAGACTCTGAATAGTCATTGTCGAAAGCTTCTTTAACCCCTCCACTCAAATATAGAGTAGACTGATCATCTGAATTGTTAATAATATAATTTATTGTAGAATCAACTCGTTCATTAAGAATGTTATCATCATGAGAACCTAATACAATGATAACATTACGAACCGCATATGAATTACAAATATACAATAAGAACATGAAGATGGAAACGATAGAAATCATAATTTTAATTTTAAATTAGTTGGTATAACTAGAAAGATAGTATACAAAATAAACTAAAAAACAAATCAATTTTTTTTTAATTTTGATTATAAAAAAATGAAAGTTAATTCTTTTTTTTCCCTTTTTTTCCTTTTTTAATCATCACGTGATAATCTATACATTTCCCTACACATTATTAGGACGAAAATTGTTAAAATTATTATTGTTTCTGCTATTGCTGTCATCTTTGTTAAATTGTGTATGATGAATGGAGTTATTTAATTTCAATTTTAATTAAAAAAAGATTTTTTGTCAAAACCCCTTTTTTCTTTTTAGTTTAGTGCCTTATTTTTAGTTCCTTTTATTCAGTTAATCAATAATCTTAGGTGCCAGATAGAATCTCATCAGACAATCGTCGCCTAAGTCATATTTAAATAACAATGGAATTCCTTCACTGATATGAATAGCACAATTGGGGGCTAATTTATAAAATTGACACATTTGTGAGATGTATTTTATTCCAAAAGATACCTCAATAGTCTTATCCTCTACAACAGCTAATAATTCAATGTCATCAATGTTAATGACAACCTTCATTTTTCCTTCTTCTGATTCTGACTCTAGTAAAACTTCTTCCTCACTACACACTAGCCTAAGTGTATCATTGAAATTAGTCAACTCATCAATTAAAGATTTGAATTTCTTTGATTCCATTTCCATATCAACATCGTATTCTTGGTCGGGAATAGACATCATTTCAACATCAATGTCAAATAAAGACATACCAAAATATTTGTTAAATTCACCTTTTTCGTCACTTATAAACTCAATATCTAACTTATCATCGGTTTCACTCGTAATAATAATTTTTTGTTTTTCAGAACAAATATGTAGTATCTTATTAAATAAAGGCAATGAAACACCATATGTTTTACTTTCTTGAACATCCCATACATCAAACCATGTATTAACTAAGAATAATTCATATATACAAACATGACTATTATCCATACCCTGAATGTATAATTTATCTTTTGATAGATTCAAACATATTTTATCTGTAAAATTCTTCAAATAATTGAAGATATAGATAAACTGGTCTCGTTTCTTGTTGTCAGATATTTCAAATCTCATTACTAATTATATAGTTTCTATTTTTATCTTCTTTTTTTATTCAATTTTATATTTTAAAATATAAAATTGATCATACATATATATTAACTATTCAAACATAACAATATGGTGACTGGTCGTAAACTAGAGATTTCTGACATTATTGACGATAATAACGAGAATAACGAAACTACAAAATATGATTCTTATCGACGCAATGATAAAATTAGTGGTTATAGAAAACAAACCGAATATGGTGCTAAAAAATATATTAAACCATGACGCACTGGAACTAAAAGTCAACAAATCCCCACAAAAGGTAATGGCAAACATAAATAAATAAATATTATTTCACTTTCTAATACACGAATATCCTATTATACGGAATGACGAAATTCATTATACATATGATACTATAATGAATATCTGAAAAATATAATATATATTGTGTTATTCTATCACATAAATACCTATAAAATTCAAAATAATTAAAAATGTAATTTACTTAATGACCAACATGAGATCCTCTTTTCTTGAGCATTCTTTTGGCCTTTCTTGAGATTCTAGTATAATAACTTTTTTTAAAGGAAGGTTTGCTAGTTTTATAAGTACTTCTCTTGTTACCCCATTGTTTAGCTCTAATATAAGCCGCCCATAATCCTTTTTTATTAATTTTACATGTTCCTTTGGCACAAATAGGAAAATCTGGGTGTTTTTTATCACCTCTGGTCTTAGTTCCTAAAAAACATTTTTTTCCGCATTTTTTATACATGCGAGTTCTTTGAACTCCATGAGGAGCTAGCTTTCCCCATCCCTTCCAAGGGACAGATTTTCTAGTCTTATTTCGTTTAGTATAAGCCATTATATATTTAAATTAGATAAAATATTTTTCAAAAATTAATTCATTTTAAAATAAAATTGATTTGTATTTACCAATATATGGATTAATATAAGTATTAAAATTAAAATTGGAATATGAGTTTAACTATAAATAGTCGAGACGAGTGGATGAGTCTATTTGATAGACGAGAAGAAATATGTAATGAATGTAATTCAGATTGGATAGAACAAACATGTAATAAGTGTGGTGAGGGTGTTTGTATGAATGATAAATGTTGTGAAAAATTTCCTCATTATTTTAATACAAATTTTATTATTTGTAGAGAGTGTGCTACTGAAATCGAGAAAAAATTACATGTTTTAGAAGAGGATGAAAAAGAGATGTATCGTAATAAGGATTTAAGATTGTTAAAAATAAAAATTAAAAGACGGATGGAAATGAGAATTAAACAATTGGAAGAATAACTTTAATCAAGTAAAAAAATATAATTTCATATAATATATGGCACATAGAAATTGTTTTGAAACTCCAAGTGATAAATTAAGTTCATCGGATTATATGACAAGAAAAAAAGCTAGAACTCTATACAAAGCTAGTGTAAATTTGGCAAATCAACCTATCCCAGGGGTTTATCAAAAAAATACTAGTATTGGAGGAATAGGTGCCGCTGCTAAGAAAAAAGGGACTCGTAGTAATGGTATCTATGTGGGTGATATTTTTATTGGTAGCGGACAAACTGTCTCTACTCCAGCAGGCGGCAAGCCTCAAACTAATGGTGATTCAAAAGGATGTTTAATTGGAGCAAAAAGTTATGAAGCATTATTGAGTGTTACTGTGGGTAAATATTTAGTTGATCCTATCAATTTTGATTTCCGCAGAGATCAATCAATATGGGTTGGTTCGTTATATCAAATGGATTACAGTGGAGCTCAAACTATTGTTAGTAATCCACAATGGCCTGTAAATGATTCATCTACGAATACATTTAAATATCCTCCTGGGTCATCCCAAAATCAATCGCTTCCTATAGATGCTTCCAATAGTAATATTGGATTAATAGTGGATTATTCTTACAATATTTTTTATCCTCAATCTCTCAGTCAGTCAGCTAGAGGTACATGTTATCTAAAAAATGAGCTCTCCTACAAACAATTCATTAAGTGTCTACCGTATAATAAAGTAGAGGCAGGTTTATACTATCGTGCAGCAGGAGGATATATTGGAGATTTTAATTATCCTAAGAAATTTCATTTTGATTGTAATGAATCATGGCTAAACGATATATCTCTGTGTTTAACTCAGCCTAGAGGAAATGGGCAATAAATACACAAAATTAATATTAAATTTAAAATTAATATTAATTATAAATGAATATAAATGATTAATATTGGTATAATGATGTAGCTACCACAGTAAAGGACCAGTTATTTCCATTTAAATTTAATGTATATCCTTGGTCATCTACTAATCTCACTCTAAATCGTTCCAAATCTACGGGTCCAAAATACACTCTTTCCGCATCATCCAAATTAAAATCATCTATCAATACACTGCCTATATTTAAGGAATTGACTCCTTTCAATGGAATTAATGCTAGAACATTGGATGTTGTAGGTGCTGTTAATCTATTTCGCTGTGTTTGTGCTCTAGCTTGAGTAGTGGAATTTAAAGTATATAGCTGTGCTTGTGTTAATTGTCTGGGAGCATTTTGAACAAATATTGGTATTGGAGTGCTGGATGATCCAACTGGATATGTAGGAGCAGCACAAGCTATTCCTCCACTACTATCGAGTGCTAGTTGAAGATTCGCATTCCAGTAAGATGGTATTTCTACATTTTTTTGTGAAGGCGTAATACCTACTAATCCTTTGTTCAAATGATTCTGTTGATAATCATCTAACATTAATAAAAAATATTTAGAACCAAATACATCCACTAGTGCTTCCGAGTATATTGTAGTATTAGTGCCAGAAATATCATAAATCATTTGACCATATAATGGATCACTTTCACTAATATGAGTATTTCCTCTGAATCCTAAAATCCATCCTAAATTTGTATTAAATTTTTGTGTAGATCTACAGCTTTGACCACAATTTTTTGTTCCATTTGGATCAAAAAAAGTAATTGTATAACTGTCGGTTGGTGAATTATTAGTAATAAAAGATTTTCCATTAACTGGATTATAAGAAATGTCCAAACCTGATACACCTGATAATGAAGTTTTAACAGCATTTATTAATTCTACTTGAGTATAATTCCCCGATGAAATATCAATCATAGAGCAATCGGATGGAGTGTTCGTATTACAAACATAAAAACAGTTATTACTTTTATAAGGTCCATCTATAAGATACCAACTAAATGGTATTTGATAAGATGTCATTTTAATTTCAATAGCATTATGAATAGGGTCACTTAAGTCCAAAGTAAAATTAGTAGCCGACGATGGTCCGTCAGGATTAGAAGTATAGGGTATTATATTCTCTCTATATTGACTATCTATATTTATCACCCGCGTAGTTGTGTTTTTTAAATTAGGATTTAGTTGGCCTTGAGCTACAGGTAATTGGTAATTATTACTGATACCTAATTGATTACGATTCATAACAAAATTATCATTTTCATTGAAGACTTGAACTTGTTGCTTTCTATCGGTAACTTTATTTGCTTGTATAGGAGCTGTTTGTTGTTGAGATACATTTTGATTCTGCCATAAATTTCCTAATTGTGATGATTCTTGTTTTTGGATATTTTCCGGCTCATCATAATCAATATCCTCTAATAATTGATTTTGAACTTGTTGGAAAAAATTAGCTAAATCATACTTATCTTCAGAAGTATATTTTTCAATATAAGGCTGCGAAGCATTCACAATGTCATCATAATTAATAGGGGATTTATCTTGAATGTTTAATAATGTTAATAAATCTTCTTGATCATAATCCTGAACATTCAAATTCATATCATCTGAATTACTCATATTGTATATATTTAATACTTAGGTTTAATTAATTTAAAAGTTTAATATTCTTTTTTTTACTATATTTTGTTGTAAACATTTTATCAAATATTTTTATAAAGTCTACATTATATTTGTTTTGTAAAATCCAATCTGATAATTGAGTTATTCCTTGACTTCTTTTACAATGGGTTGCTCCTTTAAAACAACAATTTTCTAATACCTCTATTACTTTTATAAAATATTCATCTTTAATTTCACATCTGGATATATGTTTGCTACCTTTGTAGACATAACTATTATAATCTCTACAATTTCCACTTTCTATTCGGGTTAATCTCTTCATATTTGTTTCCTCTTCATCATCTTCCTCACAATCATCATCATCAGAATTATAGTCAATTGTCACTATTAGACTAGGAATATTATTATAAATTCTATAGTGTTTGTCTAATATATTTTCATTTTTAATCATTCCAATTCCTTCGATTTTATTTGTGGAATTATTCATTTCAATTACATATATAGCTGTATCTAGTGGAATGTTATCTTTTATTCTAACAGGAGAACCGTATAAGGATCCATTATGCTTCATTTTTCCTTTATAATCTTTATTTTGTTGATAAGTATCGTCGTTAAATCGAGTAGTAGCAATTGTTTTAATCATATTATTATGATAATAATGATGTATATATGACATTTCAATTTTTTAAATTATTCATTCTATAAAATAAAATAGGAAGTGTGATACAGAAATATATAATAACAATAATAATAGTTCCTGTGTAGCGGTTATCATCTGTTATATCATAATCCATAGCAATTAGATATGGATCAACCATATTGATAAAGTCTTTTTTACATAATTTATATTCTAAATGTGAAACAAAACATCCCTTTAAATAAAAATATAATCCCAACAAACATAATAATATACCTGCTAATATAGATCCCATCCATAATGGAGCAAATAAATAAACAAAAATTGTCATATAAGCAAATGTAAAATGCCATGCCTTTATCATAAATGCTAGAATTTCATTGGAATATTTGGTTTGAACAAGATAATTATATATAATATTAACCAATTTCTTTCTACAATCTTTTCTATATGATTCCTCCAAGTATTTTACCATTATAATTAATAATGAATTTATTTATTCATTATTAACATATATTAGTGTTTATTAGTGCCTTTTTAGTGCCTTTTTTTTAGTTCCTTTTTTTATTAACATGTCGTGTAACTATCAGATGAGGAACAACAAGTATATGTATGTCCTGCAATCGGATTTCCAGAACAACCACCCGGTTGATAACTACATACACCATCAGTAAAATAATAATTATTTGTTCCTAATTGATCACCACAATAAGAACACATCCAAGAACATCCAGTTCCAGGCCCGACAATAAATGATACACAATTATTCTTTGGTGTAATCTGAGGAAGACCAGACGATACAGATGCCATAGCAAACACAGTTAACATTAAACTTACAAAGTTCATTACTAATTACTAAATTATATCTTTATATAGTTATTTTAAAAATGGGTTTCTAATATCAATTACCATATGATATCTATCTGTAGTCCCTTTATTTTCCACACCATGTAATGTATTCACATTAGTAAACCATAAATATCCTGGTTCCAAGTATTTTTCATGTAATATTTGAGCATTCCAAATATTATATCCAGGAGCTGGTTTTTGAACAGGATAACCTATTTGAAATTTTACATTCGGATTTGTAATAATAGGTAAATGTATTCGAATTATTTTTCTATCTTTAAAAACATCTTCATCAGTATGAAATTTTATCTTACCATTTTTTTTTAATTTTAATATTCGAACTAGATAAACATCACTTGGTATTTCATCTAATAATTTCCTGAAATAAGTACATTTTTCTATATGGGGTGTATATTGGTATTTATTATTGCTGCCTATACCAAATTCAGTATTTTTAATAAATGATTGATCGCATCCATCGTAACTCTTTAAGGTTATAGATGTCCATTCATCTGTCTTTCCGTCTTTATTTATCCAACTATTTGTTTCTAATTTTAATAAATCATTTTTTAATGAATCAATATCATATTTATTATTGTTAATTTTAAAATAATTTTGATCGATTGGATAGAAAGGTATCAAATGGTCTTTCCATAATGGCGTTTTATCTAGTAATAATTGTTTATTAAACATTTCTATTAAATTCATATTCTTATTCTTATTATTTCTATTACGCCAGCTCATTACTATATATTATACTAATTTTTTAATGATTGTCTAATTGATTTTCTAATTGAATTAACATCATCTTGATAAGTAATACCATTCCACTCTCCTGGAGATTTTAATATTTCCAAAGTTAACAAATCATCTTTTATTAATTTATTTAAAAAATCAGGTAATAATGCTTCACTTGTTCTATCATATCTGTCCTCACACTCTTCTTTAAAATCTGATATCATTAAAGTTAAATCTTTCAATATTTTTGGTTGGAGTAATAATAAATTTACACTTACATAGGTATTATCTAACTCTAATTGTGAATAATATGCTTTTTCAATATTTAATTTTTCTTGGAGTGATAAAATATTTCCTGATTTATCATTGTTTATAAATCCTCTATTTGCTTTTTTATTACCTAATAATGTAGAGCCTAATTTAAATCCTATCAAATAACTTTTTGTTATAGTACATTCATTTGATATTAAATCAAATGTTTTAAAATCATACAAATCATCACTATTCAACAATAGAAAAGGTGTTTTTATATATGTATATGCTGATGCTAATGCGTCTGCTGTTCCAAATGGCTTTTCTCTGAACACAGGAATTATTTGTATATTATGAGTAATTTTTTCACAAATATTATATTTTTTACAGACAGATTTTACTTCATTTATAATATCTGTTTGGTTAACTGAATTTACCACAAGATGAATATGACATACTTTAATCCTATCCTTGAGTTGTCTTATAGACATTTCAAATAAAGATTCATTATTTGGTCCTATCTTACTTAACATTTTCGGACTTCCTCCGAATCTAGAAGATAGTCCTGCTGCCATAAATAATAATGTTATTTGTTCCATTATTCTTATTATTATATTATATTTAATTAAAAATATTTATATACTAAAAATATTTATAATTTATTTTCTATAAGCTCCTTCTCATTCTCAAAATGGTGTTAATAAAAATTGAAGTATTTTTTAGTAAATATAGTATTGTATCAACATACTAGAAATTGTCATTATAATATGAAACGGGAATCGAAGCACAACCTTTATACTGGTGGAACCATCAGATATATTGGCAATATGAAGTATTGTACGAAAGGACTAGTGGAAGTCTATCGCAGAGGAAAATTATACACATATAAGAACAACAATCTACAGCATTGTCTCAAATGTGGAGGATCAAAGTTTTCTTGCAAGGCTATACCACATGAGGCCAACCAATATGGTAATAAGATTTGGATACCACGAAAAATTAAAAAGACATTCATTACAGAGATAGAATACTAGATATTCTATGAATATTAATTAAAATATTTATATTTTATCTTATAATATCTCTCTATAAACTCCTTCTCCTCCTTATTTATATCTAGTAATTCATATATACATTTTTTTTTTAGTATATCTTCTGGTATCTTTGAGAAATCAGGAATAAACTCAAATACATACTTCTCCAAATATCTCATTCTATATCTGGTTGTTTCAAATAGGAATAGAATAAGTTCAGTAGAGAGAAATTCTTTAATTAATTCTAGATGTTTTATAGATTTATTTTTAATTATATAATTATCTCTCGTGCTTATACCATATTTACCCTCATAATCTAAGTAGGGAAATCCATACATTTTATGAGCCATAATTAATTTAGGTTCTCCATGGAACATAAGAGGTTCATTACTATAATTAATTTCCAAATAAGGCTGTTTATCTTTATTTAATTTGGTTGTTTTGACATTCTCAAATTTAAATAGAGGAGAGAAATGATTAATTAATTGAGTGTCTTTTTTTGGTAAATTGGTTTTGATCACATTCAAGCTACCATATTTATTTGTTAATTTTAAAAACTTATTAATGATTGAACTAAAATCTAACGGTATAGGTATATTCTTGTGTAAATTAAACATTATATATTTATTGGGTAATGAATCATATAGTTCTATTTTTCCTTCATTTTCTCTCTTTGTCAATAAAAAATAGCAAGTAGGGGTTTGAACATGAAATCCAAAAGTTTTATTTGTTTGACTAGAACTTAATGTATGTAGTTTTTGAATATCATATCTTGAAAATAAATCATACATCCCAGCTTTGTCTGGTTTCATCCATATAGAAGGAATTAATATATTCATTTTCCCATTTTCTTTTAAGAGAGAAATGTTCTTCTTAACGAATTCGCACCATATTGTTTTACCATCTTCTTTTTTATTTACATTGTTTTTGGTAGGCACTTTTTTAACACCATTGAAATTATAAGGCGGATTACCAATAATAAAATCGAATTTTAAATCTGTTTCCCATTCTAAATAATTTTCTTCTATGATGTTTCCTTTTTCTCCGAATTTCTCTCTAAGGAAAGGTATATTATCTTTATTCAGTTCAATCATATAAATCATATTTTCTATTATATGTTTCTTTCTTTCTTCAGCATTTGGAATTGATTTAATGAGAGATTTGAATAAAATAAAAAATAAACATAAACTGTAATTTCCATGACCTGAACCTGGGTCTAACCACTTTAATGTTTTATTTTCAAAATATTCTTTTGGAATAATAGATAACATTTTATTAATGAAATTAAAAGGAGTATTAATCTCTCCATATAATTCTTTCAATTCAAAATTGTAATCTAAGTGTTGAGAGAAATTATCTTCTAAAATAGTATTTTCATTAATATTAACCACTGACATTAATATTAATTTATTTTTTAAATAAGGTAAATAAACATAAAAATAAACTTCGATTATTTCTTGTTTTTAAGAGTAATTTTTAATTTCCTTTTAAGAAAATCTCTACATTTTTTTGTTTTACACGATTTTCTCATCTTATTAGTTATGAAAGTTTCTTCTTTAATAATTAAATCAACAATATTTTGATAAAAACTGCGAAAATCCTTTTTGTGTTTTTTTAATTCATCATAAGAAAACCATTTTATTTTGGCCTTTTCTAGTAATCCATTATCCTTTTTATGTTTGACATGAGGCAAGTATCTTGAAAAAAACTCGTAATTATTCTTATAATAAATAGGAAGATTCTCGTCATGATCCATTTTAAATATATAAGTAGAATATTCCTTGAATTTTATATTTGTTACTTTATTTTTTTTAACTCGTTTCCTTAATTGCTCAGCGGAACCTAGAAAGCCATTTATTTCTTCTGATCCTTCACGAAGAGCTGTATCAAAATGAGATTCACCATCTTCTGCTCCTCCTCCAAAATCTGCCCATCCTGGAGTATCATCCAATTCATTTTCTTTTCCAAATAAAAAATAAATTTTATCGTTTTTTATTGCTACGGGTAGTATACCTCCTCCCATTATATTATTGTTATATTTTTATATTTACTAAATTTATTAGGCATTGTCACACACATTTTGGGTCATCCATAACTTATCTTGGTAAGTCATTTGCGAATTATCATAATGAGTGATTTCAGATAAATCATCATCATCATCATCAGATTCACTATTCAGATCCAGCTCAACATCATAGAATGTATCACTCTCTGGATATATCTTAGCATGTCTAGGAGGAAGATGTAACGGAATATCTAGTTCCGAAATACTCATTGGGTTTTGATTTCCATAAGTATTCGTATCCCATAAAGGTTTTACTGACGGCATATATTCCCTTTGAAACAACTCCTCATAAATACAACTTACTTCATTTTCTAACTCTTCAAGCTTTTTACTAATATTAATATTAGTATTAATATCGACATTGTCTTTATGTTCAGATGTATTAGGGAGAACAATCCAATACCAAGGATCATCATATACCAACTTTGCTTCACAGTTCGGATCTTCTATTTTTTGTCTTAAATTATTGGCTCCTGAATTATTATACCACTGATGAAAATGAACAAACGCCATTTTTATGGGCTCATTATTCTTACCTGTTTTCATTACAATATCAACACTCTCTACTTCTCCCAAGTTAAGACTTTCAAAAGTCTTAACTATCTTGGAGGTAGGAATGTTATTAAAGATGCGAGGAATACAAACGGAGAACATTTTAAAAATCAATTTTGTTATGTTAAATTAATTTACACTAATTAAGTAATTGAACTTCAATTTTTTAAGTAATTAAAAAAAAATTGATTTAAGTTTATTAAAAAATAGAATTAATAAACTTACAACTCATTATGGACAACCATTTTAAAAAACGCAAGACCGGAAAGGATAAGGAAAAAAGAAATAGGGAACTAAATGGTAAACATAGTTCTAAACATATAAGAATTCAGGAACAATGTCAAGAGAATCATCTTAAAAATATACAAATTTTACAAATAAAAGGGAAAACACAAAACGATAAAAATCATACTAGTTAAGAAATAAAAACTTAATTCATAGTGCTACGAGTAGCATATCTAGAATTACTAGAAGATAGCACCTTTTTCTGGATAACAGTTGAAATCTCAGTCGAAACCTCATTAGAAATTTCACTCTTCATTTCATTTCTATTAGATAAACGAGCAAGTCTATCAGTTTTTTGTTGAGAAACAGTTTTCCTTTGATTTCGCTGTTGAACGCGTTGTGTTCTATCAGATTGAATATTAAGACCAGTTGTCATTATAATATTAATTAGATAATTCTTTTTAAATAGATTTTTAATAATTATAATATTAGTATTAGTATTCAATAAAATTAAAATGTCATTCTACTTGTGGTAACAATAATATATTAACGATACAAAATATGTAACATTAGAAAATTAAGAATAAATACATTCAAACATCAGAGCACATGACCAATCCATATTATTTAAAATTACTTGGCGACCATATTCATCGTATAATGTTATTCTCAACTTTTCAATATTCACTGGACCAAAGTATTGTCTGCTTCTATTCACTTGAGTAGAAAATCCATCATCTTCTCCTGTTTGATATGCTCCATTTTTTTGAACAATTGATGATAAATTAATTCTAGCTAAAATATTTCTATTGTTAATCGAATCCGTATATGCTGATACATAATAATTATTGACATTATTGTTATAGTCATCTATCGCTATAAAAATATAAGATGGTCCTTTCGGATAACATATTCCTTCTGATACTAATGCCGCTGGTAGTATTATATTACCACCACTATAACTTCCTGGTCCAGCGTAATACTTGATTACTCTATAACCTAATTGCCATCCTAAGAAAAAGGGTAATGGTTCTGTATTTATATTTTCTCCTGATTCATTAACACCAAATGTTATTTGATATGCTAAGGCATTATTTACTATATTGGATGATAAATCCGTAACACCAGATAGATCCAGAGCGAATACACTTCGACCACTTGTTGAGTCTACAGTATATTTTAAATTAAAATTTGGGTCAGATTGAATAGCTACTGGTGTCCCTGGGTTAGGATTTCCAGGAACTCGAGGAATGATTTGCGAAGCATTTAGAGCAGCATTTATTGCGGATTCAATTATTGTTACACCTGTATTAATGGTAGGCGCACTTATATAAGTTTGATAATTTCCATCAGGTATTTTAACTAAAACACTATTTTTAAAAGGTCTTACGGGCCATTCTATACCTACATTAGGGTTTCCTCCTGTAGTACCACTTAAATCCCAATCAACTCTAAAACAATTATTTCCTTGAGCTTCGCTAATAGAATAAAATGTTAATGGTATTTCAATGGATGCTAATCTCATATTAATAACATTTTCAAAACGATAAGGTAATGTTAAATGTTGGTCAGAAGAAGATGTTTGATAATAATTCGGTCTAAATTTAGAATCAATATTTACTGCTCTCTTAATAGTTCTATATTTAATGGGATTTAAAATGCCTGGAGGTGCTCCACCATCTTGGCCAATATTTAATCCAGCACTAGGAGGTAAACTATATGCCTCTTTTCTTTCAGCTTCTTTATTAATCAAGAAATGATTATTCACTTGATCTACTGAATTTTTAAGTTCATTAAAATTATCTCTAGATTTGTCAGATAGTTGAATTCCTTTTGATATAATTTTTTCTAAGCGATGAGATACCTTATTTAAAAAATTCTTTATTCCACCCTTTGTTTCAACCTCAACTGAATTATCATCTATTAAATGTTTATATAAATCAGATTGTTTATTCTTTATATCCTGTTGATCATAAGGATATTCAAGAGATAGTATTTCCTCTAATTCTTTATCTGTATACTCATCTATATTTAAGTTTAGATAGTCCATATATAGTTTGATAAGTTTTTTTTATATTATAAAAAACTAAAAATAACAACATCTTTTTACTTTTTGTTTGTTTGTTTTTTTATCAAGTAATGAATTTATATCGTCGGTTACTCGAGTGCCTTTACAGTTATTAATGTAACCCTTGGAAAGTATTTTTTCTATAAATACTGTGAACATATCCTCTAAATCACTATCAGTTTTACATGACACCTCTCTGTACATAATATCTCTTGATGCTATAAATTTATCTATATCTATGTTAAATATTACTCTATTATTAATATCTTTCTTATTTCCCATTAATAGAATAGAATGTTTGTGATCGCACTGATTTTCTAATTCTATTAATTTTAACCACTTTTCTAAATTATTAAATGAATCCATTTTAGTTAAGTCAAACATTAATATTACTCCTGATAATTCTCTAAAATATGATCTTACTATACATTCAAATTTTTCTTGACCACCTGTATCCCATATTGTTATTTTAATTTTATTATTTTTTATATTATATATTTTGCTACTGAAATCAACACCTACTGTAGATGATGTAAATGTTGGTTCTTCTTTTTTCAAAATATTAAAAAATGATGATTTACCAACATTTGTATCTCCTACTAATATTAATTTTAACTTATAATCAAAATCACTGCTCATATGATATATGTATTCTTATATTTATATTCTATTATTTACCATCTTCATCTAATAACATTATAGCCATAGCAGCATAATTATGTAAGTCTATTAAGGTATCCTTCATTTTTTCATCATTCACTAAAGTAATTTGATTCTTTTCAATATTCTGTAATCTCTTAATTTTATCTCCCATTCTTACTAATACTCCTATTACTCCATATTCCGCAAACGCGTCTCCATAATCTTTGTTTTTTCTCTTAAATAATTCTAAACCCTCATTCTGGATTTTTTCCATTTGCTCTATTCGATTAGTCATAATATTTAAATAAATTAATATCTATTTAAATATTTTTTTATGTTCTTCGTCTTACAGCACCAAGATTACCTGCTTGACATGATGCTCCTACACGACCATTTGCCGTATGAGGTGTATAATAGTGATTATTGCTTTTAATAAAAGTCATTCTAATACTTGGTAAAAAAATTGGCTGGCCTAATGATGAACTAGACCCCTTAGTTTGATAACTTTTTCCGAAACTTCCAATTGTAAATTGTCCCATTTATATATATTTCACTTATTTTATTTAGATTAATTTTGTCGAGTTTCAAAATTATATGTATTCATTTTAAAACTGTCATTCCGAACATTATAGTTCCATTAATCTAATATAAAATTTAAACAGTTATCTCCTAGCCCCACCTCATCCACATGATGGTCCGCGAGCACCATAAATTCCTGCCATATTGAAGTTACTACCTTGACGCAATGTAGGATTAAGTCTGGGTTGCTGAGTTGTAGTTAATAAACTCATAGAAGGTTTCTTGTAAGAAGTTCCTCTATTTAAGTTCATGCTAATTTTTTGAGGCATTATATAATACATCAAGAAATTTGATAATATTTTATTACTTATTTGTTATTTTACTTCTTTTTTTTATTAGATTTTAAAGTTTTTTTTACTGGAGCTGGCTTAGATTATGGTTCGACATCAACTTCTATAGGTTTATCCTCCTCAGCTTTTTGCTCCTCCTCTAAATGTTGCTCCTCCTCTAAATATTGCTCCTCCTCAGCTTTTTGTTGATCCTCTAATTGTTTTTGCTCCTCCTCAGCTTTTTGTTGCTCCTCAGCTTTTTGTTGCTCCTCTAATTGTTTTTGCTCCTCCTCAGCTTTTTGTTGCTCCTCAGCTTTTTGTTGCTCCTCTAATTGTTTTTGCTCCTCCTCAGCTTTTTGTTGCTCCTCTAATTGTTTTTGCTCCTCCTCAGCTTTTTGTTGCTCCTCTAATTGTTTTTGCTCC
>Ga0210003_1001506_pt1 | contig 20510 bp, 14 predicted proteins | sample LantaG_FD_182804 | JGI IMG/M metagenome (GOLD analysis project Ga0210003, IMG submission 182804) | Deep subsurface microbial communities from Baltic Sea to uncover new lineages of life (NeLLi) - Landsort_02402 metaG (SPAdes) (version 2) | ecosystem: Environmental > Aquatic > Marine > Oceanic >... | reverse complement strand
TGTGGCTGCCGATGTCGGCGATGGGAAATTCACCCTTCAGTTTCAAGGTCGTCGCGCCGCGACCGGAAGCCGTCAATTTCAGAATGGATACCAGAAAGTGGGAGTAAATTATGAAAGCAGCGATATTGCAGTTGACATTACTCGGTATTTTAGTAACAGGCTGTGCGCCTGGAACCACAAATATCGACGTTGTGCACGATGAGGGCAAAGCCGTTATGGCGCTGGACTACAGGGACTTCGACCAGTCTGCAAGCCGATTGGTTCAGTCGATGTTAGGTTCGGGCGCCCTGAGAAAACAAGGCGGCGGCCGATATATCGTCGCCAAGGGCCGAATCGTCAATGACACGATGCAGAGAATCGACACCGACCAGTTGATGTCAAAGATTGAGATAGAGATTTTGCGAAGCGGCCAGGCGGTTATGACAGCGGCCGTCGGTTCCGGCACCGACAAGCTCATTCACGAAGGGCGAGACCTGAGAGATTCCGAAGAATTCGACCAAAGCACCATAGCGGAGCGAGGCACGCTCCAGGCCCCCGATTTCAGCATCAAGGGAAAAATCTTTCAGAGAAATATCCGCTATGACAGAAGCCGCCAGCAGGTCGAGTATTATTTCCAACTGAAGCTGTCCGATATGACGACGGGCCTGACCTATTGGCAGGACGAGGTAATTGTCGGAAAAAGGGGCAGCAGTAAGTCTGTTCCCTGGTAAAAAAACTTAAGCATTCGCTTTTTCGAAGGGGCAAGAAATGAAAAGGGTCCTGACCGTACTGATTTTCTGCCTGTTGACCGGTTCACTTGTATTTGCCGAAAGTATCATTGTTCCTGGCGACCCAGGACCTGCCGGGCGCGCAGGAGCCGGAAGTATCGCGGGCGGCGGCATCTTGCGTCGTGACACAAATAACGTTGTTATCCGCCAAGTCGTGGGGCGGGGAGCCGACAGAGACCAGGCCATAAAGAACGCTCTCTATAACGCCGTTGCCCAGGTCAGAGGCGTCAAAGTTGATTCGGGAGAGTACGAATTCGTATTCCGCGGCGCCGGCGGCGGGGTCACTGCCCAACAGCCCGGCGGCACACGTCTTGAGTTTGGCTCGGTAGATGTCGCGACAAAGGGCACGGCCTATACCAGCGAAATCGCCGGCCTGGTAAAAAGCTACGACATTCTCGAGGAAAGGCAAGTCGACGAAAAAACCTACGAGGTCAAAGCGAAGGTCGCCGTGTACGACTATGGCGCCCGCGGCGATACTCAAAGAATCAAAATAGCCTTAATGCCCGTCAAGACGCTGAAGCAGAGCTACCCCTTCCTGGGTCTCTCGGTCTCCGCCGACGACCTGTCTGCATTGTTCGGCCAGCGCCTCGCCGTGGGACTGACGCAAACAAACAAATTCGCCGTGCTGGACAGAGAAAGCATCGGCGACTTTCTCAAGGAAAAGAAGATGCTCGTCTCTCTGGACGCCCCCCTGGGCCAACAGGCGAAAATCGCCGAGACTCTTGGCGCCGATTACCTGCTCGTTGGAACGATATCGGAAGCCAAGATTGAGAAAATCGAGAGACACCTGGCCGTATCCGACTACACGACCCGCGAATTCAAAGCCAGATTTTCATTTAATTATCGCCTGGTCGACAGCTCGACAAAGCAGATTGTTCTTGCTTCGGTGGCCCGGAAGTACCTGGAGAACCAGCAAGTCAGAGAACTCGCCGACGAGCAGAACCCGGCTGAATGGGACGCCGCACAGCTCCGCGACGCCTTCATTTCTGTTGTCGCAAACGACGTTATCGAGGCTATTATTGACCGCGTCTACCCCATCAAGGTCGTCGCCATACAGCAAAGTGGCCAGGTAGTCCTCAATCAGGGAGGTGACAGAATCAAGCAGGCAATGGTGCTCGATGTTTTCACGCAGGGCCGGGAGCTGTTCGACCCGGATACCAAAGAGTCGCTCGGCACGGTGGAGCAGCGTATCGCCACACTCCAGATTCAAAAAGTCACACACACAGTCTCTTTTGCTGCGGTAATCAATGGCGATGCGTCTAAGATATCAAAGGGCCTGGTGTGCCGCGTCGTAAAGGTTCCTAAGGCTTATAAGGGCGGCAAGAGACCCGATATCATCAAGACTCCCAGCGGCGGCGTGAAGCTGCCGTTCGATAAATAGTAATTCGTTGGGCAGCTTGATTGTCGACGGGGCAGGCGTTTGCAAAAAGCCCTTTGCGGCGGCGCGATTGAAAAACAGGGGTAGTGGCTCATTGTGTATTTTCAGTTTTTTCAAGTGGTTCAATAGTTTCTTTTACTTTCGAACCTACATAGAGCGTTATCGAAACGAACTTCTTACACGTTACTTTCACGGAGATGCCGCTTTTGCTAACCCTGAGATTTACCGTCTTCTTGAAACCGAAGATTATTTCTATGCGATACGCTTAAAGGGCAATACTGGCGTTTCGTATAAATCTGCAAGAAAACTGTCTCAGAAAAGGGAAATTTTGACAGTTCGGGTAGATTCTTGTAAAATCATAAGATATTGTACTGAGAAAAGCACGCTTTTTAACCGTGTAAATGGGAGATGTCGGGTTAATTAAACTAATTCGGGGTCTTGTGCCGATTTAACTATTATAGTCGACGGTCTCGAGTCAGCTTGTCAGTTTCCAAAGAATCGTTTAACTGTTATTGAATTTGCCATCGAGATGCTAAAGGTAAGATTCCATATCTGTGTGTTTTTAGTGTTGTTCGGGCCGGGTTTTGCTTTACCCGGAGCAGCGAAGGTGCCGGAGGAGTTTTTGCTACAAATCAAGGCAAATTCCGAGATGGATGCATATATGCTCGAGCCTGAGACTGTCTCGGCAGGGGAACAATTCTACAGGCATTTTGAGGCTGACAGAGAAGCCGCCATTGAGCTTATTAATGAAAAGCAAGCAGGGCGGTTCCTTTTGCCTTATGCAGACTGGTTTTTTGCTGATAAACAATTCGAGAGAGCGTTGTTTTACTATAATCTGGTGATTTCGACCCATTGGGACACCGGTGTCGACTCCTTGAATCAGGCATTGCGGCGTCGGGTGCGATACAGACTGGCTATCATCGAAGAAAATCAGGATGAAAATGAAGGCCAACTCCTAGAGATGTTTGCCGACGCAATAGGTTTTAACAGGCATGAGGACTGGGAGCAGCGCCGCAGGAGGCTGGAACACATCAGGCAATATTATCCGCATTCGAAAATAGCAGATGATGTGGTATTTGCTCTTTGTGAGAGATTGGAATACACGGTCGGTCTGGAAGGATTGGCCGATTACTGGGAGGAATTTCTTCGGATGTATCCTGATAGTCCACTTTGTGAAAGGGTGCAAAAGAGACTGACCCATACATATCACAATCTCGGTGTCGAAAGCTCCAGGGCAGGTGATTATGAAAAGGCTCAAAGGTGGTACAGAGTTTTCCTCCAGCAGCCTGTAATGCATGCGTATAAATATCATTATACGTATTTTGGGGTTGGTGAATTCTTCGAAGAGCGCGGGAAGCTGGAGCAGGCGGAGCAGGCATACAAGATGGGTGTTTATTCATGGGGTCTTCCGGCATACCCCGGACTTGGGATGTTTTATGAGCGGCATTATGGTGTGGGGAAATATATTGAGTTTCTTAAAGAAGAGGGGAAAGACGAACTTCAAATTCAGCGGTATTTAAAAGATCTGGGATGTGAAAAACACTCCAGGATATTTGACAGGTTTATACAATCGAAAGGTAAGTGGTACGAGAAGAGCGGAAGCCAGGAATTGATGTTATCGGATGGCACCGTTTTGTTTATGGACCTTTATAAGAAGAACAAAAGTATAGCGGGTGATACTGAGACTGCAGAATACGTGCTGCAAATAAGAGGGGCGGGCGAAGAGCTTTTGCTTAAGATGGATAGCGTGCTTTTTGAGTCGGAATTTCGTTCGGACGGCGGTTTGAAAATTGCAAATATTGCGGATGTAAATGAGCCTGTATTATGTGTGAGCAATCCGAGCGGAGGAAATGCGTGGAACGGCAATCCCTGGTATCTGGTTTCTCTGGACCCTGATAGTTTCCTGAAATGCCCGGGTCGTGCCGCACGCGTAATGGATATAGACAGCGACGGTAAGGACGATTTGATATGGTATGATGATACATTCGAGAATGGTCTGGAATGGTTTTGTCATACCAGTGCGCCGGGGGCGGTAATATTTTATCGTGTTGAAGAAGGAAGAGTCGTGCCGGATTCGCGGCGCAATGCCGAGTACCGGCGCGAACAAATAAGGGATTTTGACGAGCGTATTCATAAATTGCGCAGTTCAATTGTCAAAGACGGTAATGTTCAGGTTGGAAAACCAAAGGAAAGTCGTCTTCTTGGAATAATCTTGATGAAATTTCTTCGTTACAGGTTATTAGGTAAGCAGGACCGGGCGTGGTATGAGCTTGGTCGCGACCTGCGGTTTCGGGATGATGATTATTTTTTCTTCAGGCGCTATATCAAAAACATTGATAAAGAAGTAATAAGAAAATACCCTGTTTCGGAAATTGAGGAGCTTGTCAGAGAAAAACTGCAGAAATATTCTTTTAACAAAGACTCACACAGGTCAGTGCTCAGTTATACCGATTACAAAGGATGCCATTAGTTTATAGGACTGATCAAAACTGCAATTACCGGCTTTTACTATTTGCCTCGACTGTCATAAGTTTGTATTAAGCGGCTTTACTGTTGGTGGTTTTATTCTTGTCTGCTTTTTGCTTCTGTCGAATTAATTGGGTTATGTAGCCAAGGCGGACAACTTTGAAACGCGCCTCTCTTTTTTATTCTTCAAAGAGCGTGGGGATTTTTCAAACTGGCCCAACTACCTAAGGCAGGAGATGATGTTTGTGCTTCTGCGCGGGGGGCGCCGGCTGGACCGGCTTAGTGAAGCTGCCTTTCGATGGCCTTGACCAGATTCGGGTCGACTTGCACACCGAGCTGCTTGGCTTTCTTCGCGTGCTTCAGCGCCAAATCATATTTCTTCAGGTTGTAGTAACTATAGGCCAGGCCGTTATGAGCGTCGCCAAGCTCCGGCTCCAAAGCAACGGCCTTTTCGTAAAGCCTCACGGCCCCTTCATAGTCACCCTTGTTGGAATACGCCGTGCCAAAATTATAGAGAATCATCGTGTCATTGGGTTTTATCGCGACAGCCCGTTCGTACTGCTCGATGGCCGCGTCGTACTGCTTCTTCGCCACGTAAGCATTGCCCAGGTTGACCAGGGCCCCGACCATGTCGCCATTGATGGCCAGGGCCTTCGTATATGCTTCAATTTCGTCATCAAGCAGACCGAGCTTGTTATAGCACAAGCCCAGCCCGTGATAGGCCTCGGCCAAATCGGGCTTCATCTTCAGCGCCTTTTTGTGCAGTGAAATTGCTTTGTCGTAGCTGCCCATTCTCATATAAACGTCGCCGAGCCGGCTGTACAGCCCGGCATCGTCCGGCTCTATCACAAGGGCCTGTTGCAGTTCGCCAAGGGCGCTGCGCAGTTTGTCCTGTTTGATATACGCCGAGGCAAGGTTCTTGTAAGCATCTATAATGCTGCCGTCGAGTTTGCGGGCAGCGGTGTATTCCGCTATCGCATCGGAGAGCCAGCCACGCTCACTATAGGCATTGCCGAGGTTGAGATGGCTCTTGGCGTCGTCGGGGTTTATCTTAAGCGCCTGGCGATATTCGAAAATGGCGTCGCTCAACCTTCCCTTCTCGAGATAGATATTGCCGAGATTCATCCGGCACTCGGCCAGTGACGGATTTATCTGCACCGCAGCTTCCAGAACCTCCAGCGCCGTATCAATCTGTCCAACGTCGTTGTACGTATTGCCAAGATTGTTGAAAAGGCAGCCCAGCGTCTCATGCTTATTGAGGTTCTTCATGTAGATGCTCTCGCCGCGCACTTGCGGAACCTTGAACTTCTTGACATAGTGTTTGTCCGGTGCGACGGCCCCTCTGCTGGTCGTTTCTATATTGTATCTTTGTCGCCCGTCATCATATCTGACAAAGAAATGCCCTGGAACGACCACCCCATAGACAGGCATCCCCAGCCTCTCCGCCAGGCAAAGATACAGAACCGAAAGACTCAGACAGTAGCCTCTCCTTTGGTCCATTACCGAGTGCAGGAACAAATCGTTTGGGTCTGTCGGTTCCGAGACCGCTGCGAAGCCCTGCTCATCGAACAGGTACTGGTTGATTACGCCGATGGCGCGGTAATCCGGTTCCAGGTGCTTTTCCTCCAGCCGGGCCCGAATCTCATAGGCCATCTCATCCAGCCGGGCGAGGTATCTCCGCCCGTGTACGACTTCGCTCCACTCTTCTGCGACAATCAAGGCCGCCACACCCAGGTCAACCTGGTCCGGTTCGAGTCGAAGAACCTGGTCCAGCGATTTTACATACTTACCCCGCAGTGCTTCATTGGCCAGCGGCTCAGCCCGCCCCAGACACTCAGCGGCAAAGAGCAACCCAATGCAGTAAACAATCGCCGAAAAGCTTCTCATAAACACTCGTATCCTTTAGATTATCTCGCAAAGCTTCGTTCTATATACGCTCGGCAAATCCAATAGTGCTACTCAACCGCAGCCTCATCTTCAACCGGCACGGCCGGCGGGCGGCGCCGAAACAAATCTATTTCCATCCACTTATTGCTCCTAAACCGCCGCCAGTTTGCAAGACTAACGGCGATGACACTGAGCGTCGCTGCTATCCACGGTCCAATGGGGCCGATTTGCGGCAAGTACTCCACAACCAGCCAGCCTCCCAGTCCGAGTATCAAGACCGTTGCGGCGGCCGAGACAATCGCCAGCCACACCGTATCGCCGGCTCCCCGCAGTGCGCCGCTGTAAATAATCCTCGCGGCGTGAAAAACCTGGTAAACAGCCGCCAGTATCAACATCGGCGAACCTGCCTCGATAACCTTCTGCTCAATTGCTTTATCGTCGGATGCCCACGCGTCCATTATACCATTTCTGAACAGCAAAAAGCAAAGCCCCACAAGGCCCATATAGACCAGGGCAATCCGCAGGCAAATGGTGGTCTGTCTGATGGCCACCTTTTTTCTGCCTGCCCCGATTGCCTTGCCCACCGCCGCCGTAAGCGCCACCCGCAGCCCGACAACCGGCATAACCGAAATGCTCGTGCACGAAAAAACCGCGCTCGTTGCCGCAGATGCCTCCCTGCCGAATACCACGACCAGCGCCATCAAAATCACTCCCCACAACGCAACGTTTATCATAAGCTCGAGGCCCGCCGGAAAACCCACCTTCAGCAAATCCAGCATCTTGCGGATATCCGGTCTCATCGTGTGCCTGGTATTGAACTCGGAGTTTATCGGCTCGCCGAGGAACATGGCAAGCCTTATAGCGGCCGCTACAACCATCCCGATAAACGTCCCCCACGCAGCTCCTGCAATCTTCATCTCCGGAAACCCGAACCTGCCGAATATCAGGACGTAGTTTGCCGCCACGTTAACGACCTGGCCGCACAGCGCCGCGTACATCACGATGACAGGCCGGTGAATACCCATAAAGAATTGTCCACTCGACCAGATAAACACCGCGATAACCTGCGCGTAAAGCATGATGCGAAGGTACGTTACCTCAAGCTCCACTATATTCGGCGGATAACCCATCATCCTGAACAGCGCCGGGGCCGTCGGCCACATCACCGCAACTACGACCAAAAAGTACGCAACTCCCATATACACCGATTGCCAGCAGTAACTTGAGCACTGTCGTTTTTCGCCTCTGCCCAGGTGCTGGCTTACGAACGTCCCAACACTTGCGGTGACTCCGATAGCGAAGCTGCCCGGCAAAAAACTGGTCACGCTCGCCGGCAGAATAGCCGCCAGCGCGTCGGTGCCGAGACGCGAGACCATAAGCCGGTCCACGAACTGCATCACCGTAAAAGATATGGTCGTCACCACCATAGGACCGGCCAGCTTCATCATATATCGGAGCGAGGTCTCATCGGGCGCCAAATCCTGCGGCAATTGAGTTGGTCGAAAGGTCATTAGCCGAGATTGCCTCCGCCAAACAATCCTTCGAGCAGCATCTCGGCAGATATGCCGGCAACCCGCACCTTTTTGAGCGGGCTGGTATGTCCGGAAATAACTTCCACTTCTTTCTTTTTCACGCCGAGTTTCTTAGCCAGGAATTCAACGAGGCGCCGGTTGGCTTTGCCCTTTTCGGGCTGCGCCGAGACCTTAATCTTCACCATACCGTCGAGTATCCCGCTCACAGTAGTCCTGCTGCTGCCGGGCACAATCTTCGCGGTAAAAACAACTCCATCGTCACCTTCCTGAATCCTGAGATTGGCCATAAAGCACCGGACTATGCGGCTCTCTTACTCTTCTCTGATGTTGCGTCCGACCGCTAACTGAACGTACTTTTCAATCTGCTCGGCAAGCTCGCCGAGCGAGCCTAACTGGAAGTCCTCGTAATGCCCCCTGACAAACTCACCGTTCAGCGCCTTCTTGAATATCTTCACGCGAATAATCGGAGGCTCATCCTCACCCTTGCTGAAATCGGTGTCCTTATGCTCGGTCAGCTCCACTCGCCAGTCCTCGCTGATAAAAACAAGGCACCTGCCGGTATACACCGCCGTCGGAAAATACTCATACAGAAGCTTCAAAGTCGCCATTTCTGTCTGCTTCTCTGCCATTTCAAACCTCACAAATCCTTTCCTGATATTAGCACAAATCCTGTAAGAAGTATGCTTTTATTTATTCAGCACGTGCACTATACGCACCGTATCGCCGCAGGGTTTCCCACCACGCCATTATGTTCTCGACACTGACGCCGCTTTGGATTACGTGTATCGGCGCAAATATGAACCCGCCGCCCGGCGCAAGCTCCTCGATTCGCCTTCGAGTCTCGTCACGGACCTGCCGGCACGTGCCGTACGGCAGGACGTGCTGAGTGTCACAACTGCCTCCCCATACCGTCAGGTCCTTGCCGTACTCCTTCTTAAATTTCGCCGTGTCGTCCATTCCTTTGCAGTTCACCTGCCACGGATTGATTATATCGACCCCGGCTTCAATCAGAAGCGGCAGCGTCTCATATATTGCACCATCGTTGTGAAAAAAAATATACACCTTCGACTTGGCCTTTTTCTTGATAAATTCGAAAAGCCTCTTATGGTAAGGCCATATCAATCGCTTATACATATCCAGTGACACCAGCAGGCCGTTCTGCTGGCCCAAATCGTCGGCGCAGGAAATCACCAGCACGTTCTCACCCACCGTTTCCAGGGCCTTGCCCCAGTAGCCCATCTTGACCTCCAGAATCTTGCTCATTATCGCGTGTACTATCTTCGGATTCGACGCCATATCCATATAAAAGTTCTCATAGCCTCGCATCCACATCGCGTGTTCCCACATCCCAGAGCTCATCCTGCCCAGCACGTACGCCTTTTTCTCCTTGAAGACAACGCGGTCGGCCCACTGCTTCATGCCGACAAACCTCGCATCATCTGTCGGGTCGGGCCAGGGATAATCCTCAATTTCTTTTACCGTGCGCGCATCGGCCAAAGGACTGTGATACAGGTCGTAGTAATGCCCGCCCCGCAGCGGCATTCGCCAGCCCATCCCGAACTCATCGAGCAAATGGTCGTACCCGTCTCTCGGCCCTAAGTGCTTCGCCAGGCCCGGTTTCGATGCCGGCCTCGGCGCCACGTTCTTAACGTCAATTCCCATGGTCTCAATCAAATCGTCATCGGTCGCGGCCATCTGGGTAATCATGTCCTGAACCCGGGCGTCACCTTTAAGGCCGAGCTGCTTTCGAAGGCTGCCCATAGTCTTGATATTAACGCCGGTCACCATAGTCCCGCCGATATCCAGCGGCACACGGTCCGGCTCCTTGTGCTCAAGGGCAAGCTTAACTCTTTGATAGCTGGTGTATTGCATAGATTGGTCCTCGGCTCTGCTCAGTTCGCTCCGGGAGAAATCGAAATCCTCAGGGGTTCGGTCGATTCGGCCTGAATCCACACAATCAGGTCGTTGCCCTCCAATCGGCGCCGATGACCGAATCGAAAGACTCCGCCTCGTTTTACCGGCTTGCCGTTCATTTTCAGCACAGCCCCTTCATCGCCCCAGTTTTTTATCACAAAGGCAGGATTCACCACGTCAGATTCTTCGCTTGCCGGCAGTTCAAATTCGAGGGTCTTTTCGTCGCCGCCCTGTTTGATTACAACGAAGGCCCGCTCGTCCCGGCTGTAGCCTTCGCTGGTGAAGCCCGCGCTGATAATGTTAAGCTTCGGCGGCTGGAGCCACGAGCGGCCTACCCGAACCAGTTCTTCGATGGGCTTATTGCTCAGGCCCATAATGAATCGCCCCGTTCGTGTGATACTGTTGTCGGATACGCGTGGTTCCGGCACACGCGGCGAAGTAATCGCGGAGCTCGAAACCCGGTCCGGTGCAAGGGCGTACCGACCGTCGGAGGGGGCCTGCGAGACCGGCCAGTGGTTCCACGTTGGAAAGTGCGAGTACTCGGGACGCACCTCGGGCTCCCAGCCGTAAGGCGTAATCCGGCTGCGAGGCTCGTAAACATAGCAGGGCTTGAAGGCGGATTTGAGATTCACGATGCACATATTGGCGTTGGGTAATTCGTTTTTGAACCGCCCACGCCTGTTACTGTCGCCCGGCCAGCTCTGCCAGTTATATGTCCGCACCTGCGCCTGCATGTTCGCCAGTGTCACTGCATCAAGGCTGATATTGTCCTCGGCCTTCTGGCCCGGATTGTTCAGTACCGTCGGCTCCGTTACGCTGAATCCGCTCATTCCGTGAACAAAAAAGTTCCGAATTGCGATACCGTCCGGGTAAATGTAGTAATACTCGTCGGCCCAGACGCCCCAGCCGGTATCTTTGTCGACCTCGCCGTTGTTATACATCACGTCAACGATGGCGTAACGCCAGTGCACCACTACCCTCGCGTCGTGGTTCTCGATAACGCGAACGTGGGCAAAACGGCACTGTTTGTCCGACATATGTTCGGCGCACCCGGCCGAGCCGCCGCCTTCGGCGCTTTGGTCTCCAACCCATATATCGTTTTCCGTCACAAGATTCATGTTGTAGTTCGTGCCCCGCCAGAAGACCATCTTATACGGCGCTTCGTCGAAAGTGACCACCACATCCGGATAGTCGCCGACCCGCCAGAGCGCATCCCATTCTTCGTAGAATTTAAGCCGGCAGTAGGTTGCACCGAAACGGCTGCCGCCGGCCGGCAGTTTTGGGAGCCTTCGCCATTTCAGCGGCGGAGCATCTTGCGGTTTGCTTCTTTGAAAGTGCTCGACAATCTGTTGGTCTGTAAGCCTTCGGTCGTAAATCTTCAGCTCGTCAATAATCCCGTCAAACGAATACGACGTGGGGAAATTCACTTCCTTCCGAACCAGTGCAGACGCATCGAGAAGCGTCTTCTTGTGATTGCGCCCAATCTGGAGGTCCGTATCCGCGGCAAAGGTAAAATCGCCTTTAACCGGCAGCTTCGCCGCGACCTTGCCGTCAATGTAAACCGTGATTCCTTCATTCTTGTCGAACGTTCCCGCAATGTGCGACCACTTCTTCATAAAGCAGATTGTCTGCTTCGATGTACATTCGCGCCATTTGCCGTCGACAGCCAGATGAAGGCCGACGTGTCCGCGGGTATCGATGCCGAAAAAGTACCCCGTCTTGTGGTCGCTTTCCTGGTTGACGATGGCGCACCAGTTCCACGGATATGCCTGCGGGACAACCCACGCTTCGACGGTGAAAGCATCTGTAAGTTGCGGGGCATCGGCTGCGCTGCGAACCACGCGCGTCGTGGAACCGTCGCACTTGATGGCGCTTCGGCGCACTCCCTGAACGTATTTGAAGTTGCCTTTAATCGCATCTTCTTTCTTGCCGCTCTTATCCACCGCAACCGTCCCCTTGCCCTCATCGAACGTCCAGAACGCAACCGGCTCGGCCGCCGAGAATCCTGAACCAGCCAACAGGGCCACTATCAGACCGCAGGAAATTAACCTTTGCATCGTTATCCTTTCTGAAAACCACCAAATCAGTCCAGCTTTGCTGTTACCCGCTCCAGCCTCTGCGAATGCGCAATCTCCTTACCGTCAGCAAAAACATGCAGACCCTTGCCTTTACCGTATTTCTCGCCGGTCCTGTCCCACAAAATCGTGATAATCCTGCCGTGATAAAGCACATTATCCAGGCAGAACCAGTCCCATGCATCGTCGGGCAGCAGCGGGGCGACCTGCACGATATTATCCTGACGCGGGATAAGGCCCGCCAGCCCTGAAATAACCAAATCGCAAAACGCAGAATGATTATAGAACCTGCTCCTGTCCGAATCCTCCGTCAGCCACGCACCCGTCACTTCGTCTAAGTATTCACCGATGTAGCACTTGCCGTCGCGATTGTGAGACCGGGCGTATTTCATCAGTTCCTCGAAGTAATCCTCTTTGCCGACGTAGTCCTGCTGATAGTCGCGAAGCACGTTCGCCAGGGCGACCAGCGTCTGGGTCGTCGCAAAGGGCCAGACCGCGCCGTCCCACTCACAAGTGCCCACCCCGTGACTTCTAAAAGCCGGGTGTCTCCGCTCAGCGGTGGTCAGGCCCATCGGCGCCTTGAAACCTTCGGTCTCTTTTATCTCAAGCCAGGCCTCTTCAAAACCCGCATCCGGCAGATTGAAGCACCACGGCACAAAACCAATCGCCTCCCGCGCACCACAGAGGTATCCATCTTCCAGACGAACCTTGAAAAACTTTGCATCGCCGTCCCACAAAAGATTCTGCATCAGCGATTTTATCCGCACAGCCTTATTTTGATACTCGCGAGCCAGGCTGTTGTTGCCCGCCATCGCTGCTGCCTTGGCCGTCGCCTCGGCGCCGGCGTACATATAGCAGTTGAGCTGGTGCCGAATGTTCTTTTCGTGTCGCGAGCCGCTTATCGATTCCTCGCCGCCGTCCAGAACATCGTACTGCCAGAATAGCCCGACGGTATTGCCCCGCTCCTTCTGCCATCGTTCGAAGTCGGCGGCAAAATCATCCACAAGCTCCACGACGAACCGCTCGTTCTTGTTCACGAGGTAACGTTTGTACACAGCATCTGTCGCCCAGTTACTGTATCTGTGAAAATGCGGCTGCGGCCCGCCGTCCTTGCCCCGGTACCAGAACATAATGTAATCGTCGAGATACCTTGGGTCGTGCAGCCAACGTCCCTCATAGATATGGTGACCGACCGCGCAGCTTATCGTGTTGTATTTTCCGGAGTGCCCGACCTGGTCCAGAAACTCGGTTAATACGAAACCGTCTTCGGTCTGTTTTATGTGCTTTCGGTATGTCCACCACCTGTAGTAGTAAATCTTCTCGAACCATTTGTCCGGACACTCGAAAAGTGGAATGTTCACCTTCATCCAGTCGGCCGCCAGCGCGTTCGGAATGAAATTGACGATGCTTTCGGCATCGGCGGCGGCAAAGCCGGCGACGTACCCTTTGAACTGTCCCGGAGCAAGTACGAAAGGTCCCCTTGTAATCGGGCCCGGCTTCTTAGCGACCAGCTCCCGCTGCAAGTTCAGGATTTCACTTACGACTGAACTTACCTTGTTTTCGTCGCCTGCCTCGAGCGTCACCTCCAGCCGCTTCAGTTTCTGTTCCAATCCGCCCAGCCTTTCCTGATATTCACCGGCCCACGTCTCGAACTTAGCATCCGACCTGACAAGGCTGTCCGCCGCTCGCCGCAACATCTGCAATCGTGCTGCCGCGGTCTTTAGTCGCGCGATTCCGTCTCGCATCTGAGAAGCCTTGACATACAAATCAAGCCACCGTCTGTCCCCAGCCCCTGCGCCGGAGTCTCCAAGCGCTCGCAGCTCTTTCGGCAGCGACCTGCCCGCCGGCTCAATTTCCGCGAGCACCTTGGCCACCAGCTTTTCCTCAAGCTCAGCATCGTCGCGCCGCCCAAACCACGCCTTGCAGCCGTCTTGCCCAATATCCCCGGCCATCCAGCCTGACTCAGCAGGAAACTCCTGCGCCACTTGCCTCCACGACCACAGGGCCGAATCCACAGCAGGGGAAAAATAAAAACCATACCTTGTTTTCCAGTTGAGAATCCGAACCAGCAGCTCGTTAGTCCCTGCTTTGAGGTCGAGGCCAATTATGTGCTGGTCTTTCTTTAGTCCTCGTTCTCTCGTCCGGCTAATGATTTTGCGGCCGTTCAGCCAAACGTCCAGGGCGTTTCTGCTGCCAAAGCTCGCCCTGAGCATTACAGGCTCGGCGGCCCGGATTTGTCGGAAGAAATACATCGGCTCAATCTGCCCTGTATCCAATCTGCCTTCATAAAGCTCCCCGTCGGTTATATCCTCCCTAAGCTTCCACAAGGCATTTCCGCTATCGTCTTTTGCCTCCAGGTCCACAATATTCTCGGCAAACGATTTATCCGTGAATTTTGCGCCCTTTATCGGCCCGGCACTGTACCAGCAACTAAGCTGAACTTTTGCCAGTGTGGCGGTCTGTGCGTCCGCCAACCGAGGCTGAGCTATCCGGTTATCCACCATTCTTACTTGCCAGGGTGCTATGTCCCGCACATCCGTAAACGGCACCGGCTTTATCGGATAATCTCTGCCCGCCGCGCCCGAATGCAGAAGAAATGACAAAACAAGAGCCCCCGCCGACACGAACCGCTTCTCCATCCTGCACCCCTCGCTAACTTGAACGCTGGCGGTCCTGCAGCGAACCTACCAGGTCCTTGATGTCGCTTATGTTCTTGCCGGCGCAATATCTTCTTATTCCTTCGATAACCTTCACGGCGCAGTCAGGCTCAATGAAATTGGCCGTGCCGATGCCGACGGCCGTCGCCCCCGCGATAATAAACTCAATCGCATCCGAAGCCGTTCTTATACCCCCTATGCCTAAAATCGGTATCTCGCGGCTCTCGGCGACTTCTCGGTACACCTTGTTTACGAGATACACGGCTATAGGTCTTATCGCAGGCCCCGACAGCCCCCCGGTGCGATTGGCCAGAACCGGACTGCGGCTTTCAATATCAACCACCATCGCCGCAAAAGTATTTATTAGGCTAAGCGCGTCGGCGCCGGCGTCCACAGCCGCACGGGCAATTACACTGATGTCCGTCACACAAGGTGACAGCTTCACGATTAGTACCTTCTCGCCCGCTGCCTTCTTCACATCCGAGGTTATCTCGGCAACCTGCCGCGGCTCCGTGCCGAAGGTTATGCCGCCTTTGGCCACGTTGGGACAACTGATATTAAGCTCAAAGCCTGCTATCCCTTGTTCACCTGCGAGCTTTTCGACCACCGTCACATACTCTCTGATTGTCGCCCCGGCAACGTTCACGAAAACCGCGGTGTTCTCGAACCGCGACCGAATAATCGGCAGCTTCTCTTCGATAAACTTCTCGACGCCCACGTTCGCCAGGCCGATAGCATTGAGCATCCCGCTGTCCGTCTCGACAGTTCTTGGCGGGGCGTTGCCCTTTCTCGGCTTCGGGGTGATACTCTTGGTGATAAAACCACCGAGCGCACCGACGTCCATAAAATCGCTCAGCTCATCGGCGTACCCGCACGTCCCCGAAGCTGTAAATACCGGGTTCGCCAGGCGAATCCCCGCAAAATCAACCGATATGTCAACACCGTCACTCATAATCTTACACGCCAAAGACCACCTCTTTGCTGTCGAAGACCGGGCCGTCTTCGCAGCAGAGTTTATACACCGTCTCGCCCGGACCTTCGCCTCTGCATTCAACCACACAGCTCTGGCAGACTCCAATCCCGCAGGCCATCAGCCGCTCCATACTCACCTGGCAGTCAATCTTCCGCTCAGCCGCAATCTCAGCCATTTTCGACAGCATCGCTTCAGGCCCGCAGCAGTAAATAATCGCCTCTTCGGCTTTCACTTCCGCCTTGCCCAGCCACTCGCTAAAGCAATCCGTTACCAGACCCTCATAACCCGCCGAACCGTCATCCGTCGCCACGTATGATTCAATACCGAACTCGGCAAATTCCGCCAGTGAAAATCCCAGGCCGCTCGAAATCTCATCCAAACGCCGCTCGAAGGGCAGCGCCTCGGACGTCTTTGCGCCGGCAAAAGCAAACACCTGCATCGTCGGATAATCCTCGGTCAGCACCTTCGCCAAATGTTCCAGAGGCCCAGCGCCCATTCCGCCAACCACAAGCAGCGCCATCTTCTTGCCCTCCGGTATCTCGAACCCTTTGCCCAAAGGTCCAATCACACTCATCGAGTCGCCCGACTTTACCGTTGTCATCCGCAGCGTCGAAGGTCCCACCGCAGAATACAGAATCTCGACAAACGTTTCAATGCCTTTGAACGTGACATCCGAAAAACTAAAAGGCCTCCTCAAAAGCACACCGCGATTCGCCGAATCCTGCAAATCCTCGCGTATTGCCCCCGAAGGCGGCAGCGCCGCTCCGGACAAATCCAATTGCCCGAACTGACCGGGCCGACACCCGCCGAATGCCTCCGACCCGGAATCTGTAAACTCAAGAAGCAGCTTGTAGAACCCGGACCCTATCCTCCGGTTGCTGTGAACCTTCGCAATATATGAGCCCCTTCTTTCCTGCGAGTCGTTTTCAGCCATCACGTACAATCCATACTGTTGCAACCTGCTCTCGAAGTCGGACCGTTTAACCAAGCAGCCCGTCGTATACTCTTACACCCTGCACCACCTTGCAGGTATGAACGGCGTACCTGTCTGCATACGCCGGGTGACTCCGGGGATAAGCCACATCCACCGCCCGCTTCAGCGCATCGACGCTGTCTGCCTTAACCAGTGCGCCTGACGCGCCCTTGTCGCCGCCGCCTAACATTCGCTCTCCCAGCACTCCCGGCGCCGTGCGAGCAATATCACACATCGTCTCAAGCTCAGGTCCCGAAATCTCATAATCGTCACGCAGCCCAATCCCGTCCTGGCGGAATATCGCGCCCACCGTCTCAACGTCGCCGGCCTTCCACGCATCGAGCATCCGGTAAAACCTGTGCTGCGCGCCGAAAATGTATTTCAACCGGGCGCACAACTCCGGCTCCTTTTGGCCGAACTGCGATACAATCTTCTCGTAAAGCGTCCGGTCCCGAATATCCGCCAGACAGTCAATATCATAACCGGCCTGCCGCAGCATCGCCACAAGCTTCTCGCACTGCTCCCTGCGAATTTTATAAGTGGACTTCTCCAGTCCCGGCCGAACCGTCCCCGTATCAAGCACCACAATGCGAAAATCCACCGCCCCTTCGCCCAGCGGCACATAGTCTATCGACCGCTTCGCCGGGTCATAGTGCGTGCCCATATTCTCACGGGCAAAAAGTATCATAATCTGGTCGAGCTGACCGCAGGGCGAGCCGACATAATCGTTCTCCACCGCCTGGGCCATATCCACAATCCTGAACTTGTCATCAACTTCAATCTGGTTGGCGTCCAGCAGCGACAGAATCAGATTCAAACTCAGCGAAGCCGACCGTGACATCCCGCCGCCCGGAATGTTGCCGTAAATAACCCCGTCGATACCCTCGGTCAGCTTAAAACCTTCCCGCCGCAATACATACTCCACCCCGTAGGCGAATCGCCCCCACGTATCGGCTATCGCCGCCGCTCTCGGCTCTGGAACCTTACCCGGCTCGAACTCAATCACCCCGTCGTCGGGAAAATTACCGCTGAACAGTCTTATCCTTCGCGTTCCGTTCGGCCTGTATCCGAGCCAGATAAACCTGTCCGTGCCCACGCCGAAAAGCTCGGTGCCGTTGTAGTCGCCGTGCTCAACGCCAAGACAAAACCGGGACGACGTCCTCCTGAGCCTGCCGCCCGCGATATCTATCCCGTGCCGCCCGGCCAGCTCTCGAATACGCTCGACCGCCAGGTTGTCGTCATTGCTCAAGTTCACCTGCCGCTCCGGAAAACACCAACTCTATAAACCTCATCGAAAGATTATGTACAGCCCAATCGTCACCACCACAACCGCGACGCCGAATACCGCCGCTGAGCGGGACGGCTTCATCTCAATGCCGGACTTGGTCGTAAATCGCACAGGCTCTTTCAGAGGCCTGAGTATTGTTATCACGCCCATCACCGCCAGCACGCAGAAGAACGAAACTGCCATCCTGTCAAGGAACGCAAGTTTCGGAAAGACTCGACTCAGCATGAAGTACATAATCGGGTTCAGTAGCAACCCTGTCACGCCCGTAACAGGAGGCGCTTTTTTGACCAGAAAGCCGAATACGAATACCGCAAGAATACCCGGCGATATGTAGCCCTGGAATTCCTGAATGTACTTAAAGACCCCGCCAAACTTCGGATTATCCAGCAACGGTGCAATGAAGCACCCGACGACCGCGAAAACTCCCACGCAAACCCGCCCAATAGCTACCAGGTTTGCCTGTGATGCATTTTTCTTGACGTACTTATTGTAAATATCCATCGTAAATATCGTCGAGGCCGAGTTAAGCATCGACGCCAGCGAGCTCATCACGGCGCCCATAATTGCCGCCAGTATGAAACCCCGCCACCCCTTGGGCACAAGATTCTTAATCAGCAGCGCAAAAGCCGAATCGAACTTATAACCCAGAAGTGTCTTCTGAACCTCGATTCGCTGCTCAGCCGGGAGCCCTTTATTACGCCCCGAAATCTGCTTGAGCAGTCCTTCGTTTATCTCGAACAAATTCTCCCCGCTTGGCTCAGCCCCGGCAACAGTCGAGTTAAACCTTACAATTGACCCGGCTATTTCTTCGTACATCTGGGGGAATTGCCTGTCAAAGCTGAATGCGACTTTTGCCTCGCCCGGTTCCGAACGGACCTGCTCGAAAAGCTGCACAACCTTTGCGTTGTCGCCCACCGCCTCTGTCTTCATATCCGATTTGTACAGGTTAAAGGCTATCATTCCCGGAAAGACAATAATAAAAGGAATAATAATCTTCAGTCCCGCCGCAAAGACGATGCCTTTCTGCCCCTCGGCCAATGATTTCGCGCCGAGCGTTCGCTGACAGATATACTGATTCAAACCCCAATAGTAGAAATTCGGTATCCACAGCCCGATTATCAGCGCCGTCCAGGGAACTTCAGAGTCGCTTCGCGGCAAAAACATGTGCAGCTTGTGCTCGTTAAGCGTATGAAACTTCTCCCAAACGCCGGCATCGGCCCCGATATTCGCCAGTTCCGGAATCGTATCGCTTGTCGCGCCGCCCAGCGCCCTCATCGCCAGAAACAGAATAATTCCGCCGCCGATGATAAGCGCCGAGCCCTGCAGCAGGTCGGCCCACGCACACGCCTTGAGACCTCCGCAAATCACGTAAATCGCCGCCACCATGCCAATCGCCCACGATGCCGTCGCTATGTTCACCTCTATCCCAAAAAGATGCTGGCCCCCGAACAACGTCTTGACCACGATAGCGCCGGAATATACTACCGCCGCGAACGTTACGAATACGTAAATCAACACCGTAAACATCGCCATAAGCGAACGCGCCGTCTCGTTATAACGGTATTCCAGAAACTCCGGAATCGTGTAAATGCCGAGACGCAAAAACTTCGGCAGGAAAAAGAACGCCACAACGACCAGCGTAATCGCCGCCAGCCACTCGTAGCTTGCAATTGCAATACCCAGCCACTTGGCCGAGCTGCCGCTCATCCCGATAAACTGCTCCGTCGAGATATTTGCCGCAATCAGAGAAAAGCCTATCAGGAACCAGCTCAGCCCCCGCCCCGCAAGAAAATAGTCCTCGCTTGTCTTCCCATGCCGGCTTTTCAGAATACCAGTCGCGATTACCGCCACCAAAAAGCCCACAAATACCGCTATGTCAGGGAAGCTGAGTTCCATAGAACAAGACCTTTCATTCTGATTTACCGGCCAGGAATCCTTTGCAAATCTGCCGAATTGACCGCCATTATAGCCGCTAAAAGGCTCGCCGCAACAATATTTGACCACCCTCCGGAACCTTTGCGGTTTCAGGACCGCTGAGGAACTCCTTGAATTTTCAGGAATTACAGGGTGTACTTCAAGTACGATTCAGCGCAGCTATATGTTTTTGTACACCACGTGGTCGGATGCTTGCTGCCTCTGCTATTTTTCCAATGCGCCTTTTACCCTGATTGCAAAAGCCAGGGCAATATCATTGGGCGGCTTTGTCGGAAGTTCTATTACCAGGGCCTCTGTATTGCGCGACCAGCGGATTTTTTCATTCGAACCCAAAAGAGAGATGCCTTCGATACCCTCAGAACTCAGGCGTGTGCCCGTTGACAGGGTCTTTATGGTCAGCTTGTTTCCGTCCGGGCAGCCGAGAGTAATCGCGTAGAGTGTGTTTTCTTTGCAGGTAAAACGAATGTCTTCGGCGTTGCAATTTCTAAAGCTCCACCTCGAATGTCCGCGTCTTTCATATTGGAGTTTATCTATAGGCCCCTCGGCATGTACCTTCCAGGGCCGGGTACCATAAATGGCCTGGCCGTTTTGCTTGAGCCATTGGCCCATACTCAGCAGCAGGTGCTGCTGCTCGGCGTTTATGGTTCCGTCGGCCTTCGGACAGA
>Ga0210003_1001505_pt1 | contig 20525 bp, 23 predicted proteins | sample LantaG_FD_182804 | JGI IMG/M metagenome (GOLD analysis project Ga0210003, IMG submission 182804) | Deep subsurface microbial communities from Baltic Sea to uncover new lineages of life (NeLLi) - Landsort_02402 metaG (SPAdes) (version 2) | ecosystem: Environmental > Aquatic > Marine > Oceanic >... | reverse complement strand
AGAAATATTAAATTCCTCTATAATATATTCTGAAACGGCAGAAAAATTAAACCAAGGTAGATATCCTAATACCATTGAAATTATCATTAATATGAGAATCTTATTTTTTTCTTTCATATTAAAATTCTTTTTACAAAATTCACTTTGTTTAAGATTATATATGGAAGAACTATGTATAGTCATAGCTATTTATTTTATCTGATATTATATAAACTATGTAATTTATTTTTACAAAAGGGATTATCATTATTAGATGTTGCCGCAATTGCCTCCTTTTATTGATACACTGAGATTATAGATTATTACTACCTTCTCGATCTTTTTTATTATTTGTCATAATATTTTTAGAAATTATTTCAATATCTATACAATATAAATGATTAGGAATAAGCCAGAAAATGAATAAGAATTTTATTTCACCTTAAAAAACCACCTTCTTTGAAGGTGGTAATGGTTAAAAGGTTTTACCATTAAAGGAAGTGGATTCTTTACTATCTTCTGGAATAGAATACCATTTATTCCTATGACAATAAAAATTCATAACTATGGGTAACTAAACACCTCAACTCTTATATTTACAAATGAAATTCTTTCTATCTAACTAAATAAAGTCAAAACCTATTTATACGGGAGCTAATATTAATACCTACATCAAATAAGAATAAGATCTAATACATCAAGCCTTTTCTTTAAAATAATTAGGATTACCCTTTCTTTTTGCTTAGATTCGTATTCCTTTCATTTATATTCAAAATAATTTGCTAAGCAATATCTCTTTAATGCCTTCTTATTATATATATCGTTAAATAAATTTTTTAATTCTTCTGTTTAATTACTTCTATGGTTCCATTATCTGTATTAATTTTAACCCAATCACTACTTGTTATAACATCTAATGGGTTTTGATTAAGATCCGTAACCGTAGGAATGTGCATTACTACTGCTCCTAGTGCAGACTTTGATGTGATATGATTAATAATCAAAGCTTTAGGCTCAGTTCCTGCTAATCGTGTTACATGAAATGCATTTGCCCACCCAGATGATCCTTTGGCTGCAGGAAATACAAGTACTTTTCCTTTGAAACTTTGACCTCTTAACTCATGTCTCCTCTCAATTATAGTGCCTTCTAAAGGATTCACTCCACCCCAACCAGATATTGTATCTCTAGTAACTATAGCTTCGCCTTCTGCATAACCTCCCACTACTTTTCTACCATACAATATAATTCTTTTCATTTTAACTCTCCTCTCCATTCCCCACTAATTGCAGCCTGAATACAATCATCTAAAGAACCCTACCACGTCTCGAACCCCATAACAGCTGGAGTATAGTGTGCTTGTTTAGCTGAATCCGTAGCAACAATCTTCGTACCTTTTGGATACAGTTGTCTATAAACCGGACAAGTATCAGTCACAATATAGCCACCAGCATTAGTAATTATTTCAGTATATCCATTTCGATCAGCAAGAGCTTTAATTGGCCTTGACATAAAAATCCATAGATTTGTATTAGTAGAAACATACTTACCTTTTAATAATTTACAAACTTCCCACACTTCCTCTATAGAGTAGTGAGGACATCCATGCGTAACAAAATCTACATTTTGGTCTTTAGCAGAATTCAAGTTATTATAAGCCTTTTCTCTTTCTGACTTCCCAAAGTATAATGTGGTTACAGGCTTTTTATTACTAAAAGCCTCATTAATATTATGGGCCTCTGGAGTAATACCTACGATATGATACATCTCAGTGCCACCTGAAGAGGCGAGAGCTGCTCCAAAAGACTTAAGTTCATTTAGATTAGGTATACTTCGAACTCCTTTGAAAACAGGTACTTGTTCCTGTACTAATTCTCCAATATAGTAACCTAGAAGATTCCAATCCATTACACTATTAAGATTAATATCAACATTTACTAAGTGAGTACCTAAACGATTCTCATCAATATGGTATCCCCAATATGGGATCTTGCCTACTAACATTGCAGCGCCAGTGCTTTCCCATCCTTCAGTATTTGTACGAGCTCCCAAAACTGGATTACAATAAACTACGGCAGAAGATTCCAGCCAAGCACAATGTTCCCCCCTTTACCGGTACATTTCCTACTAAGTAAGGCGCACAAGTATTCGTAAGGTTGATGCCTATTCGACGACAGAATTTCTCCATCCTCATCTGTAATTTGTAAGTACTTTCATTTGCTCCCATCATTTGCCATTGGTCTGGATCTAAAGAGTTAAGAAAAGAACAGGTAAAAACTTTTACTTGAGGAATCGTTACTCTATTTCCACTATCTAAGTTAAATTCTAGAAAATAATGTGTACATTTTCATTTTTTTATTTGTTGATTTATTAGGGATTACAGAAGATTAAGTGTCAAAGTCAGGAGTACTTTCGAATTTAACAAAATTTCTTGCTTTTCTTCGTTAAATCCCTCTAAAATTAAGTTGTCAAGAGTCTCTTAATAATAGATTTTTATTTAATATTTATATATTATAAATATCGTCTATTACCCAATCGAGACCTAATTCTTTCAACTTTTCTTTAGTAGGCTTACCGGTTTTGACATTCCAACCCATCTCTTCGCAATATTCCTTTGAAATTAAATCTAAATCCACAGTGATATCTTTAGTCGGTCCATTTTTAAAAGGTGGCTTGCCTAATGCTATATCCGGATATTTTAGTTTGATGGGATTTATACCTTCTCTTAGCGCAAACGCTAATCGAAGATTTCCGATTCTTTCACCTGTTAATAATATTTCATCCAAATCAACATCCCAACCAGTTACAGCTGATAAACATTCATGCATGAAGGTGACATCTGTTGACAGAAATCCAAATAAGCACATTCCAACTGAGCTAACAACATGAAATAAGTTAGAAAGTACTCTTTGTGCTTTTGCTCTTCCGATATTGATGTTTCTATTATTACCAAAACTGAAACTAAAGTCGATACCAGGTAAAAGTTCAGGAAGCATTGGTGGTACACAGTATTGGGCAGCCTGAGTGTGGCGACCAGGAGTTGCATTGTTTTTGTATATACTTGCCATGCTTGGTTCAAAACGGGAATCGTGTGCAGGTAGCTCCTGTCCTCCAATATGAATTGCATATTTTTCTGAACCCTTACCGATTTTTTCAGATGCAATTTTTACACCATCTGCAAGAATATCTCCAAAACCTTCCCTCTTACCAATCTTTTCGGTCATTTTAACAATTGCTTGATGATTTCCCCACGTCAGCTCAATGCCATCAGTATCTTTTTTGGTAATTAATCCTTTTTCATAGCAATTCATTGCAAAAGCAATTGTTGCCCCGGTTGATATTGTATCAAGACCGTATCTATTACAGAGATCATTGCATTTGATAATTGATTCATAGTTTGTATTTAAACAGTAGCTCCCAAAGGCAGACGAAGTTTCATACTCAGGCATTTGGGTAAGCTCATCTAAAGCATATGGTCCTTCCTTTACTGCAACATATTTCCAGTCACCCATAGGGCATTTATAGCAGGTTCCTCTTTTGACTATATACTTTTTCATAAAATCAAATTTATATTGGTTAATATCCTTTAGGTCTGATTCAGCAACACCATGCCAATTCTTAACTGGGGAGTCACCATTCAATGCCCCCATTTCTACATATCCTGGAGTACCTGTTGTCGAATACATGCCAGCAAATCCGTGTCCATCCATTATCTGTTTATTATATTTCTTCCTAAGAGTGTCGACTAATTCAGTATTTGCGAGTGGTACTGCTTTATTTCCAATAACAACCACTGCTTTTAATTTTTTTGAACCCATTACCGCGCCAAGACCGGCTCGGGCAGCTGCCTTTCCTTTTGCGGTAATTACCCCAGCTATACGTGATAACTTCTCACCAGCTGGTCCTATACAGGAAGCTTCCGCATTTTTACCGTATTTTGCTTTGAAATAATCTTCTGTGACAAAGGTATCCTTGCCCCAGATTTCAGATGCATCACATATCTCAGCTTTTCCATTATTAACTAGGAGGTATACTGGTTTATCGGAAATTCCGGTAATGAATACACCATCATACCCAGAAAATTTTAAAGTAGGAGCGAAGTAACCCCGGCTGTTTGCATCTCCCCATGAATTTGTTAGAGGCGACTTACCAACAATATTATATCTAGATACTACCGGTAGGGGAGTACCGGTTAACGGACCTGGTAAAATTCCATAAATACTTTCCTCACCAAGAGGGTCTACACCACGCTTTTGTCTTTCATATATTACTCTTACACCTAAGCCGTATCCCCCCAAAAAATCTCTCGCTACTTTGTAATCAATCGGTTCTTCTGTTATTTTTTTATTAGTTAAATTAACAAATAACAGTTTTCCCATATAACCACCAACCATATTCAATCTCCTTTCATATTTAGAAACATTTAAAGTAACCTAATTTCTTAATTAATAATTTTTTTCTGAACGTAATCCTGCCTTACCCGCTATTAACTCCTCAACTTCCACTAGATTTAATAAGTTAAAATCACCTGGATTAGTATGTTTGAGAGCGGAAATGAATATTCTTTTTGGTAAGATAAACATGAGTCCCCTCTAAAAACCCCCATCAAGCAAATTGCCAACATTTTGTTTCAAAATTGGACAATTGGTCGAATTTGACCATAAAAAAGACGAAACGAAAAATATTGCGCAATTTTTGACCAACTTGAAACAAGTTTTTAAAAAACAGACGGTTTCCGGCTTTCATTAGTCCTAATAATCCGCATAAATCCGGATTCACCGTCAGATAGCGGTGGATTCTCCCAAAGTTTATCGATATCCCCATACTGCAGGCATATATCATTGTTTTGAACTGTCCTCGGACACGCAGTTTCCCTTTATGATTTAGCGGTTTCACAAACTCCTTGATGGTGGCTTCCACATTGGGACGTAACTTCCTCCGTTCAAGGGGCAGGGTATTTATATTTCTCTTTCTTTTATTCGACAGATACTGCTCACGGGTAAAATAATATACTCGCTTCTGGATTAGCGTCGGACAATCTCCGGCAAGCAAGCAGCCGTCACATATTTTTTTATCAAAACAAACTTTGTATCTGCTTCTGGTCTTCTCCGATTTTACTTTCTGCAGGGGACAGGATACCTCATATTCTCCTTCTGTTTCTTCTATCTTCATCTCTACTTTACTTTTCCGTCCTCTTACCGCCGTCTGTGTATGGGTAATCCCAAGCTCTTCAAACTTCCTGTCATTATCTTCACTTCCATATCCCCCGTCGGTGTGTAACTCTTTCAGATCAGGCGTCTTCTCTTTTAAGGTTTCTATTCGGTCATTCATTATATCGCTGTCCTCCGTGTTGTTTGGCTTAACGGTAATGTCGGTCAGCAGATTCAATTCGTTTTTCGGGTTCGCTGTTTCGGTCACATTAACGCTCTGACCCTTTCCTACTTTCTTCCCTTTCTTCCGGTAGGTGGCATCTATATCGTCAGGCGACTGTAGTATCCCGCTGTGAAGTTCCTCGTTCTTTTTTACTGCCACTTTATTTTTTACTACGGTAAAATGTTCCTGATAAACTCGCTCAAATATAGGAAAGATTTCTATCTCTTTATATCCCTCTCTTAAGGCCTCGTGGAGTTTATGATATAGCTCTCCCAACTTCTCTAATTCCTTCGGTATTTCTGCTCGCTCTAATTTGTATATATACTGTCCTGATGTCTGTTTGGTATACTCCGATAACCTATCTTTGAATCTTTCTTTATCTTCTTCCTTCAGAACCCGATACAATCTGATTAGCATCTCTACCAATAGTTGTACCCTGCCATAGTTGCGGATATTTGACATCGCCATATAAGGAGTCCGATCTTTGAATGTCTGTCTTTATCTTTAACTTCTTCAGCTGTTCTTTGGTGAGTCCGTCAAATACGGTCTCCAGCAGGTTTTCTCCTGTCTCTACAAAATGTTTCAGCAGTCTGTTCTGGAAATTAAAAAATGTCGCCTCGCAAAACGCCGTATCATCCATCTTGTTTAATCCTAAGGCTGTCCGGGTGAGAAGATTAAAATCTATCTGCTCCAGCATCTCTTTTATCGTACAGCCTTTTCTATAGGCAAGGATAATGGCTGATACCATTATGTTTACCGATGAGTTCGGCCGGCTTCCGTTTTCGGAATACAATCCGGCAAAGTTTTCCTCTTTTATCTTCTTGAATATTAGTTGGTAGAATCTGTATTCCTCCGATTCCCTTATCTTTTTTCTCTTTGATTCCGACAGCTGTCTCTCTATATCGAAAAAAGATGTCTGTAGATGAGTTGTATTTTCGCGAAACATTTTTCCTCTTCCTCCTCTCTGCCTGTGCGTGTTCCTGTCTGCCGTCTACCTCTGTGCGTGTACGCACGCAGACAGGTGTATTGCTTACTTTATTATACAACTTTTCCGTCTTAAAGCTAAAAATAATTTATCCTATAATTGACTTTTTAGAGTGGACTCATTAATGTAAACCCTAGTTCGTCAGGATCAATCACCCCGGTTACTGTTTGTATTTTTCCTTTTAAATCATTTAACATGAAAATACCCCCAAAATATTTATTTTTTAAAGCAAGAAACAAAATGGTCATCATCAATTTTTTTAAGTAATGGTTTGTTATTTTTACAATAACTATCCTTTTTATCATGCATACATCTTGAATAAAAATTACATCCTTTTAGCATTTCAGTTGGATTTGGTACTTCGCCTTTTAGAATAAAAAGATCTTTATTAGATAGACCTTTATTTATTGTTGGTACTGCATCAATAAGAGCTTTTGAATATGGATGTACCGGAGAAGTAAATATTTTTTCATTTGTTGCAAATTCAACACATTTTCCAAGGTACATAACTATTACCATATCACAAAGATACTTAATTGTAGAAATATCATGCGCTATAAATATTATCGTTACTCCCTTTTTCTTGTTTAATTCCAAGTAAAGTTCCATTATCTCTACCTGACTTATTGGATCAAGAGCTGATACTGATTCATCAGAAATAAATAATTCAGTATCCAAAATTAACGCTCTAGCAATATTAACTTTTTGCTTTATCCCAGCACTTAACTCATTGTGATGTTTATTTAGTATATCTTCTTTTAGACGTACAATTTTTAAGATTTCTTTTATCTTTTTTATTTTATTTTTTACTTTATGAATTTCAAGTGGTTCGCTTAAAACCTCAATTACTTTTTTCCCTGGTGGTAAGGCCGCAGAAGAATTTTGTAATACCATTTGAATTTTACTGGATAAGAATAAATTACTTTGTTTTTTTGTAATATCAATGCCTTTGAAAAAAATATTCCCAGAAGTAGGTTTTTCAATGCCTACTACCATTTTTGCAAGAGTAGTTTTGCCACATCCTGATTCTCCTACAACACCATAAATTTTACCTTTTTCTAACTCAAGACTAATCCCTTGCACTGCATATACATAATCAGGTTTTTGAAATATTTTTATTCTAGGAAGTAAATAATTCTTTTTAATATCTTTTATCGCCAATAAGCTATTTTCCATAATTTTTACCTTTCGTTCTCATATAAAAAACATCTACACCAATGGTTATTATTCATTAAAACTAGTTCAGGTTTTTCCTTAAAGCATCTTGCAAAACTTTTATTACATATTTCACTGAAATAACACCCAGACTGGACACCACCATCATTATTACGTAAAATTGAATTTGTTTTTTTGTGCTTTTTATCAGAAAAATCTGGTGCAATTTCCATTAATACTTTTGTATAAAAGTGCTTGGGGTTTTTTAAAATTTCCTCTTTTGGACCCATTTCAATGATTTTCCCATCATGTATAATCATAATTCTATTTGCTAAAATAGCGCATGTGGGTAAACTGTGTGTTATCCATAACATACTTAATTTGTTTTTAATATTCATTTCTCTAAGCATTTCAAGAATCTGGGCCGCCACAGTAACATCTAATGATCTTGTTGCATCATCAGCAATAATTAAGTTTACATCCCCACATAAAGTTAAAGCTATAGAAACTCTTTGCTGCATACCTCCACTTAATTGATAAGGGTAACTATGCATCATCTTTTCTGGATCAGGCATTTTTAAAGCTTTAAAAATTTCAAATTCTTTTTTAGTAGCTTCTTTAGAAGATATATCACTATAGTTTAATAAAGTTTCTTTAATTTGCTTATCAACAGTCATTATTGGATCCAATATTTCATAAGGATTATCACTTATCATTGAAACATAAAATCCCCTAATTTTTTTTAATTCTTTCGAACTTATAGAATAAATGTTTTTACCTTCATAAAAAATATCACCAACTGTTTTTTTACACGTATGGGGTAGCGAATTTAATATGCCTTTAACTAAAATAGTTTTACCACTTCCGCTTTCTCCAACAATTCCTAATATTTCTCCCCTTTCCAAACAAAAACTAATATCATCAATTATAACTTTTTCATCATCATCGTTTTTCCCTACTATTTTTAGGTTTTTTACTTCAAGTATTTTTGATTTCATTAAATATCCTTTTTTAATAATTTTATTGGGTCAATATTAGGGTTAACCTTCTATTTATAAAACTCAAACTAGTAGTTATCATAATAATAAAAAAACCAGGAATCGTTGTTACCCACCATGCGTTAACAAGGTAAATAATTCCATTACCCATTATAGTACCAAGTGAAACATTTGGTGGTTGTATACCTAAACCTATAAAACTTAAAAGAGATTCCCATATAATCATTAATCCAAACTCTAATACGAAAAATGGTAACGCTTTCAATATAACAGTTTTTATAAAATATCTTTTTATAATCCAAAAAGTTTTAGCTCCCATCATTTTAGCAGCAACTATATAATCTTTTTTATTTTCTACCAAAACAGTTGCTCTTGTTGACCTTGCATAAGCTGGCCAACCGCAAACACCCAAAACAATTGTTATAGTAAATATTGTAGGAGTAGTCATTGCTAAAAGAATAACAGCTACTATTATTATTGGTAATGATAATTGTATATCTACCATTGTCATAATCAAATTATCAATTTTCCTACCACCTAGGCCACTTAGCAATCCAGCTATTATTCCTATTCCAAAAATAACAACAACAGAAAGAAAAGCAATTAATAATGAATTTCTTAAACCAAATAAAATTATAGTAAATATATCTCTGCCAAGTCCGTCAGTCCCAAAAATATGATTAAAACTACCGCCTTCAAGAAAAAAAGGTTTCGCAAGTCTATCTTTAATGTTCATTTCATTTACTCCATAAGGAGATATTAATGGAGCAATTAAAGCAATTATTACTATTAGTAAAAAAAGGACGGAGCTCATTAAAAAAACTTTATCTCTAAATAGTTTACCGATAAAAATATTATGTTCTGTTCTATTGTTATCACGCATAATCACACCTTTATTTAAATGGCTGGCATTGAAAAATACCAGCCATTTATTTTATAATCATTTACCGCCTACTCGGTTTTGTAAACGTCCATTTCACCAAAGGGTTCTTCAAAATCTTTTAAATAAAAGTTATTTGATGGCCATTTTCTAAAATTCTTAACTCTATCATTATAACCCCATATCATTACAGAATTAAATAATGGTAAAGCGGGTACTTTCTCCATCAAAAGGGGTAGAGTTTCATTTGCTAATATAGCATACCTCTTTTGCATATCAATTTCTCCCTGTTCTTTATCAAGGCTTGCACTTATTTCATCATCATCAACAAAAGTCAATCTTTTTGTACTTTTATGAAACAATATTCTTATAACTTGATCTGGTTCTGGTGTTCCAGAACACCATCCTGTATCAACCATATTAGCAGCTTCTGGATTACATGCCGCCTCAAGCCAAGGGGACGTTTCAAGAACTTTAAGGTTAACTTTAATACCAATCTCGCCAAGAGTTGCCGCAATATATTCTGCATACTCCTTTGTTTTTGGATAAAACCCTGTTGAAGTAATATAATCAATTGTGGGGAATTTACTTATATCTGCGTAACCGGCTTCTTTTAGTAATTCTATTGCCTTTTTTGGGTTATATTTAATATTATTTGGAGTTGGTGCATACCCAAATTTAGCAGAAGGTATATGTGCATCCGCCGGGGCACCGGATGCGCCTAAAATACTAACTATACCTTCTCTATCAATCGCATAACTAATAGCCTTTCTTACTAATGCATTGTCAAAGGGGGGTCTTTGACATCTAAAAATAAGCCATTTACTTTCGACTGAAAGTGCTACACCTATCTTTGCGCTTGGGTCTTTTTCAATAGTAGGTACATGTTCTGCTTCAACTCTTTCAACAACATCATAATCTCCTCCCAATAAACCAAATAATCTTGTACTTGCATTTGGAACATAAATCCAGCGGAATTCTTTTAGTTTTGGTGGTCCAGCCCAGTAATTAGGATTTGCTTTCATTATTGTTGTTTCGCCGGTTTGTCTATCATAGACCCATGGTCCTGTTCCGTTTGGATAGTTACTAATTAAGTCCCTATCAATGTCTTCCTTAGATAACATTGGAACCAATCCTAATGAATAAAACAATGACGCAAGGGGTTTTTCTGTAACTATATCAACCGTATAGGAGTCTACAACTTTTGTCTTAAGAGCTCCAGGCAACCATCCAAATCCCGGTTTGTTTGGATCAGAATAATAATCCAAAGTTGCTTTAACATCTTCTGCATCAAAATCTGAACCATCATGGAATTTAACACCTTGTCTTAATTTAAATTCTAAAGTTAATTCATCGATATATTTATAATCTATTGCTAACGCAGGAATAGCCTTGCCAGGATTATCAGCCCCACAAGGAAACGAATATAATTTATCAAAAATATGATTTTCAATACCAATCTGAGCCAGAACGGTATGACTTGAGGGATCCCAATTTCCAGTTAATGGCTCAGCAGATGTAAAAACAAATATATCTTTTTCGGCAAACACAACTCCTGTTGCTAGAAGTATAAACACCATACTAAGAAGAATTATTTTTAAACTAATTTTCATTTTTCTCTCCTTTTGATTTAATAGATCACCATTCTCTTGCTCGAGGATCTAAAACACATTTTCACCTCCTTTTGATTTAATAGATCACCATTCTCTTGCTCGAGGATCTAAAACACATTTTCACCTCCTTTTGATTTAATAGATCACCATTCTCTTGCTCGAGGATCTAAAACACCATAAATTACGTCTACAAAGAAATTAAGTCCAACAAATAAAATTGAAATAATAATAACTCCTCCAACAATTAGAGGGTAGTCACGTTGCAAAACTGCATATATAAATAGTGTACCCATTCCTGGAATAGAATATAGCCATTCAACAATTATTACTCCACCAAAAAGCGGGCCAAACTGCAACCCCAAAAATGTAATTATTGAAGAAAAAAAGTGTCTATATCTGTGTCTATTAATTATTTTTTCCGGCATACCTCTTTCAGAGAGTGCAATCATAAATAATTCAGAATTTATTCTTTTTAAAGATTCAAACATAGTTTTAAAAGTAGAAGGAATTAATGTTAAGGCAAGAACGCTGCATGGTAAAATTAAACTTTTCCAACTTGAAAACCCAACTCCTGATAATAAATTCAATTTTACTGAAAAAATTAAAATAAACATAATTGCAATCCAAAAATTTGGTAAAGCACCGATAAAAACAATAAATACATCAAAAAATGATGCAATCCGTTTATTTTTAATACTAATAAAAGCAAATATAAAACTAATTAGAGTCCCTATTACCAAACTACAAAAAATCAATAGTAGGGTTAGGGGGAACCTTTCAAAAATTAATTTGGATACTGGTGCGCGTTCATGTGCCTCCTTTACAATGCTTTCTAACCCTTTAACTCCTCTACCTGATGCTTCCATTCTTGCTACAGATGATCCTCCAACAGATCCCCCTACACTACCCTGTTTACTTCTAAAAAAAGATTGTCCTAAGTCACCACGTATCGCATCTTTAAAAAAAACCATAAATTGAACAGGTATGGATTTATCCAGCCCTAGGTCTTTTCTTAATTGTTCTACAGCACTATCGGGCGCTGTCCCTGTAACCAGCATTCGTATTGGGTCTCCAGGTACAACTCTGATTAAGATGAAAATAATTAGAGTAACAAAAAATACTGTAATAAAGGCTCGAAATAATCTTTTTAATATAAACCAAGTCATATCAATAATTCCTAACGCTATAATTAAACATTTTTTTTAAAACATTTTGCAAAACATTACACATCTTATTAGTGCAATCTTCGCTATTGATGTTTCCCATATTTGCAATCTGAAACATATTCTCCTTTAATAATGGACTTTTACCAAGATAAAGTATGTAGCCATTCTCATACATTTTTCCTACGAAATCGTTAACACTTATGTTTTTAGATAAAAAAACAGAAGTAACTCTATTTGACATATATTTTTCTTCGTCAAGCAAAAAATGTAGTTTTAAATTATTCAAGATAGTCAGGGGAGATGTCCCTGAAACCCCTTTCTTAAATCTATTTTTCATAATTTTTATTTGCTTTTCCCAGTGTTCTTTTGTATAATTTGTTTCATGGAACAAATCTTTTCATACAAGTTCTCAATAAAACAAATTTTTCAAGAACACTGGGGTGATTATTTTTCTTCACATCAAAACTTTCTCCCTGATTATGTTGTCTCTACCGTTAATAAAATGCTTAATTGTAGAAATCCTCAAAAACTTGGCTATCACAAATATGCCTGCCCTGATCATCCCAAGGAATTTATGGTTGTTCCTCATTCCTGTAAAAGTCGATTCTGTAATACTTGTGGGAAAATTCTAACTGACAAATGGATCGCTAAAGTTGAAAAGGATTTTCCCCAGTCATCTTTCCATCATATATGTTTTACTATACCAGATTCCTTACGATTACTTCTGGATAAAAACAGATTCTTGCTCAACTGCCTTTTTCGTTGCTGCCTCAAAAACCATTCTCTCTTATTCCAAAGAAAGATATTTCCTACCAGCAATTATTGGTGTTTTACACACCTTTGGTAGAAACCTGAAATTCAATCCTCATATTCATTTACTCTCTACCACTGGTGGACTTTACATTAAAAATAATCAAGTAAGAAAAAAATGGAAATATTCACCATACCTACCTTACTACTTTTAAACCTTTTTCTTTAAAATTTTCTTTAAAATATTTTATGCCCATATGGGTGTCAACTTCTGTACCAGCAATTACTCCAATAGAATAATTATTTTTCATATATATACCCCTCTTACTTTTTATCTTTAAACTTTAATATGCTTACATTCCTCCCTTAAATACCAAGCTTTACGTTCAATAGCATTTTGTATCCTTCTTTCAGCTAAAAGTTTTGCCGCTTCTACAGCAGTTATTTTTTCTTTTCTGGCAATATTAAGAACCTTTTTAACATTTTCGCCAATCTTATTCAACTGAGCATATGCTGCATCTTTGTTATAACCATGAGGATTATATTGTTGGGAGTTATTTATTACACCTCCGGCACTTAATATATAATCTACAATGTAGGCAATATTCCTTTCTTCAATCATTTTACAATGTCTCTCCGGATCTTTAAGTTGGTTATTGGCTGAACCGGCTATCATTTTACATTTAAGCCTTGGTATAGTATTATCATTCAAGATACCCCCTAATGCACAAGGAGAAAATATATCAACATCTAAATCATAAATTTTCTCCGGTTCAACTATTACAATCTCTGGTATTTCTTCCTTAAGACTGTTTAAAGCTTGCTCATTAACATCAGATACAAAAATTTTCGCTCCTTCATCTGCCAAGTACTTTGCTAAAGGATATCCAATGTGGCCGGCACCTTGAATTGAAACAGACTTCCCTTTTAAATCTTTATCATTAAATACTTTACTTGTTGCTGCTTTTATACCTTGATAAAGCCCATACGCTGTAGCTTTAGAAGTACTACCAGCACCACCGTAGTATTCTGGAAGTGCTGTAACATAATTAGTTTCCTGATGGACAATAACCATATCATTTTCGTCAGTACCAATATCTACTCCTGCAATAAATCGGCCACCGAGACCTTCTATAAAACGCCCGAAAGACCTTAACAAATCCTCCGTTTTATTAACCTTAGGATCACCTATAATTACTGCTTTACCACCTCCAAAATTAATGCCTGCTGCAGCATTTTTAAAAGTCATTGCTTTTGCCAAAAGCAAAGCATCTTCCAATGCTTCTTTCTCAGTTTTATAAGCCATCATCCTGGTCCCACCAAAAGCTGGTCCCAAAGCTGTATTGTGGATTGCAACAATAGATTTTAAACCACTATGTTTTTCATAACCATAAACTATTTGTTCAAATTCCTCTTCCTCAAGGACTTTAAATAATGATTTAGTCATAAAATTACCTCCTTTTATTGATTATATTTTTGGAATAAATAAATCATCTGGTCCTTGTTTAGATACCTTTATATCTGGTTCATTTTCCCTTACAATATTAATAACGGTCTCTACCCATTTAACCTTTTTTTTCATTAGATCTACGTGCTGTTCTTCGTTTGACCAGGGTGAATAAAAATCTCCTGAAGACGGTGCTGGTTCAAATTTAAGATAACAAGGAGAATACATTCTAGTCACTTCTGGAGCATCATAAAGCCTCTTGGTTCCTCCATAAGATTCAAATGTCCAAATATAGAAATCTATTGGAATATTTACGACTTTTCTAATTGATCCCAATTGGGGTAAAGTTAGATCAGCTATCGGATTAAACGAACTTGCCCCTAAATCCTCCATTAGTTTAGCCCCTGCCGGCGAACTAACCCCAGTCCAAACTGACATCTTTATTGCTATATCATTGGGTAAGTTACCCTGTTTTTGCATTGTTTTAACAAGTCTTAGTAAACCTCTATCTACTAACATAAAACCTCTGATGCCAACATCATACATACGCATAATATCTACTATAACTTTACGTAATTCATCTGAACCTCGATGATGTAACCCCCCACATTTTAGGCCTTCCTCGCTTATATATTGTCTACCCTTATCCCATGCATTACGTGGACCAGGAACTGCTATTACTTCCATTTTTTCTTCAGCGGCCATTTGTGCAAAATCTTTTAGTTCTTGTTTATCAAATAGAGTACCTCCTTGACAGAACGAAATAAGTCTATGAACCGGAACATTTCGCTTATTTTTTTCATCAATTAACGCTTTTAATATTTTTAGACTTTCTACTCCTGAAATCTCAATTCTATAAGAAGCACCATCGGGAAAACGTTTATCACTTGAAGGCAAATCATAAGCATCACGTCCAGGTATTCCAGCTTCCTCCATATATTTTGATATTAAATCTAACTTCACAAAGATTTCTCCTTCCTTAATTTATTAATTTTTAAAATCTTTTAAACAATTCTCTTAAGTCATTATCTCTTCGTTAAAAATTAGTTAATCTAATTTAACATTTTAAATATATTAACATTTTTTTCTTAAACATTTACCACTCCCTTTTTATTTTTATAGATTTACAAAACTGCTATTCAAACTCTTTCAGCATCACATAAAACTCTTCTTCTTTGTCTTTTAAAATATGATAGCAATAGTCATCAGTAGGAAAGGCTCCGGTCTTTACATCCTTGATATATTCTTTAAAGGCATTAGTCTCTATCTCGGCAACATTAGCATATTTCTTAACAAATTTAGGAGTAAAGGCTTGGAATAGACCCAGCATATCTCCACAAATTAATAACTGACCATCACATGGTCCCCCTGCTCCAATAGAGTAGACGGGGATGGTAAGCTTTTTGGCGATAAACACGGTTAACTCCGGGGGAACTGCTTCCAAGAGAAGGGCATAACCACCGGCTTCCTGGATAGCTAAGGCATCTTTGATTAACTCCCGGGCACTGGCAGCCTCTCTACCTTGGGCCTTAAATCCACCTAACTGGCCTGAGCTCTGAGGGGTTAGACCAATATGGCCCATAACTAAGATTCCAGCATCCGCTATAGCCCTTATCTTACTGCAGACTCTTATCCCTCCTTCTAATTTTACGGCATCCATATCCGCCTCTTTTAAGAAACGCCCGGCATTTCTTGTTGCTTCCTGGTCGGAAATCTGATAGGACATAAAGGGCATATCTCCTATACAAAAAGTATTCGGTGCCCCTCTTCGGACTGCCTGGCAATGAGAGATACAATCCGCCATGGTAACCGGGATTGTCCCTTGATAACCCAATACTACCATCCCCAGTGAATCACCGACTAAGATCATGTCCATGCCGGCTTGCTCAACAAAAGAGGCAGTAGGGAAATCATAAGCAGTTACCCAGGCTACCTGTTCTCCTTCCTTTTTCATTTTTGCGAAATCTAAACGGGTTTTCTTTTTAGCCATTCTTTAATCCTTCCTCTCTATTTTTATTATGCTACATAAAGCGAATTAGAAATTTCTTTCGATATATTTATCAGTCTATCCTTAACTTTTTCCATCTCATCTACAGTAAAACGTGATGCCGGACCGGTGATACTAATAGCAGCTATTGCTCTACCCTCTTTGTTTATGATCGGTACAGCAAAACAATTAACTCCAATCTTATATTCTTCTTTATCAATTGTATAACCCTGCTCTCTAATTTTTTTTAACTGCTTTTTCAACTCTTTTAACGAAGTTATGGAATTTTGGGTAAGGGAAGGCAGTTGCTTTTCACTCTTATATAAACTATCAAATTCTCGATCAGGAATAAAAGCTAACAAAACTTTCCCCAAAGCAGTACAGTGTGCTAGCACTCTAGTTCCACTTTTAATATTTACCGTTAGTATTTCTGTACTTTCAATTTTTGAAAGATATATAACTTCTCTACCTTCCAGAATTGCCAAATTAACTATTTCTTTTGTAATTCCCGACAACTCTTGAAGATAAGGTTTTGCAATCTCGATCAAATGTTTTGTATTTTGGACTGCACAACCAAGCTCAAATAACTTAATCCCTAATCTGTACTTTGCTGTTTGCTCATTTTGATTAATATAACCCCGGGATTTAAGAGTAGTCAATATTCTGTGCACTGTACTTAGACCCATATTTATTTTTTTACTTATTTCAGCTACACCTATTTCTTGCTCATTAATAGAAAGAAATTCTAATAAATCTAAAACTTTATCTATACTTTTTATTCTTTCTTTTTCACTTATCATTATTTCCATGTTACGGAAACCTCTTTCCTTATTATCTATGTTTACAATACCAGATAAATTTCAAAAATCAACCTTTTCGAATAAAAATATTTTATTTTCTGGTCACGCAGATATTGACTACTGACGGAATAAAGCTTAAAATAAAAATTAAGGAGTGAAAGAATGAAAGAAGAAAGAAAAGTCAAAAGATATATTAAACCTACCACTTTTGCCCAAAGAAAACTAATGGTAGAGATTTACTTAAAGACTTGTAACATTAGCGAATCCTGTAAAAGAGCAGAATTATCTATAAACACTTTCCGTAGATGGTATCCTCGCTACCTAAAACAGGGCATAGAAGGGATAAGAGAACCAAAAAAACATATACGGAAGAATCTGGGAAGAGTCCCAGAAAAATATGCCTCCAGAGCAATTGAACTTAAGAAGAAAAATCCTAACTGGGGACGCAGGACTATAGCTTCGGTCATTATAAAAGAAAACAATGATAAAAAAGTAATCAGCTCAGGAGGCGTGCAGAAGGTTTTGGAGAGAGCAGGATTATGGAAAAAAAACGAGAATTCAGGTATTTAAGATATAGAGGTGTTATTATAAAATGAAAATGCTAAATATTAAAGTTCCCCAAAATAAGCAGATTTTCCTCTCTCCTCCAACGGATAAGATTAGTTCTCTCTTAGAAGAGAATAAGAAAATTTTTAGCAAGTATTCCTTTACAATACTTAATCAGCCCTTTAAGGAAGTAAGGGAAAATAGTCGGAAAGAAGTTGTTCGGAGGGCTTTAAAATTTAGTAAAATTTGATCCTGATATTGAAGAAAAAATAAACACTGCCTACCAATATATTATCCAAACTGGGCATCAACCATATAATTATACTACATTTTTTTAAAAAATCCTTCTTTTTTTTAAAATAATTTTAAAATGTACCGTTATTTTGATTTATTTTATTTTCCCTTAACAATCTATCACCCGAATATATTCCCGTCAATTTTACTCTACTCCAGCCACCCTAATTAACCCACCTCACCCACTCCGGCTAATCTCTTCTACCACGACCGCCCGCCAAGAGCTTTTTTTTGCTACGGAGTGTAATTGAAAGCCTATACATACATAACAAGACTCTATCGGACATTCTACCAGAAATAATCTCACGTATATTTTATCCGATAAAGCTTTGTTATGTATAGCAAAAAAACATTATATTTTTAACCAGCAAAAAGCTTTTTTAGCCTGGTTAAAAATATAAAGGCGGGCTAAACGAAATACTTCTTATCGTAGGGCTAAATCTCTCTTCCCGGTAATCGCATGGCTCCCCTCCCTTCCCCCCCCCTTGTTCCTGATCATTGTTCTTCTACGTTTTAACATTTCTTACCTGCTGCATGCGTACGCGCCGGGTAGAGCAGGATAAAAAATACTAAAACTATTATAGGAGCTTACATACGCGACACCGAGGGCGTTTATAGAAGACTCAGCACCGCAAAAAATGCAGGCAAACAATTAAGCACGAGATTTTTTTGCGGCACTGGCTTCTGCAAACGCCAGGATAAATAAAAAAAACAGGGAGAGCAAATAAAATTCTCACCAAAGTTTTACCAGGAGAATCTATTATTTTATAATAACGATATTTAGTAAACTATCCCGGTTATAACCATAATCAATGCATAAATTTTTACTAAAATATATTTTAGCAATGGTCCGGAATATATGGTGTATCCTCCCTTGCGACAGGCAAAAAAATAAAAAGTAGGAAAAGAAAATACATCTTATTATTATTTCACTTATTGTGTTTGTAATCACCCTTTGATATTTTCTTACACCTGTGGTATATTTGATATGCAGGGAAAAGGTTTAGTAGTGCATTTCTTTTCTTTGCCTCTTTTCGGGAAATGTTATATTTATAGCGCTCCTCTTTTTATAACCAACTTATCCGTTTATAAATTTATAGCTCTATAGCTCTTTTGTTATTTTTCGTATAGTCTTTATAAACATTTTTATACAACTTTCCCCCCTTTATGACTGCATTGCCTAAATGATTGGAAATTTAATAGCATGATAGAAGAATTTATTGATGCCCCAAAGATGGTGGTTATCTGAACTTTGTGGTTTAAAGCTTGTTGCAACTACGGAATTCATCTTGGGCAAACATAAATCTTTAAATAACTGCGAATTTTACATCTCTAAAGATGATTTTAATGAAAAGAAAATTGATTCAAAAATTAAAATATAAGTTTTTGTAAAGATATAAAAAGGAGAACAGTCTTATGTCAAAAAAATTAATTTATATTACCGATAATGATATGAAGAGGTTAAAAGAATTGATAATAGAAGCGGATAATAAAGACAAAAAATATTTAAGGGAATTAGAGGATGAATTAGATAAGGGAGAAGTAGTTAATTCTCGGGATATTCCAGATAATATTATTACGATGAATTCCAAGGTTCGCCTAAGGGACATAAATACACAGAAAGAAATGATATGTTGGCTGGTTTTCCCTGATGACTCTAACGCTGACCAGGGTAAAATATCTATTTTAGCACCAATTGGTACGGCATTGCTTGGCTATAAAGTTGGAGATATTATTGAATGGGAGGTGCCAGCAGGATTAACGAAGTTGAAGGTCGAAGAAATTTTATACCAACCGGAGGCTGCTGGCTATTATCAATTGTAAATTATTTAAATAAAGATTTTATATTATTCAAATTAAAGAGCTTTAAAGGACATGTTTTAAGATCTTAAATATATTTTAACAATGGTTCGGAGTATATGATGTATCCCCCCCTGCGATAGGTGAAACATCTATAAATAAAAATGTTTCTTTTCTTTTAACTTTTTATTTATGTATGTTTTTACTTATCGCTTAACCGCAAAGAATCCGAAAATAGTAGTCACCGAAAAGGGAGATAAAAAATTCCCGCTATTATCCTTTCATTTATTTTTTTATCTCTCTTTTGCGGGGTGAAGACTAAGCCACCGTTCGCTAACCGCTACACACTCTATATCAGAATAAAGATATATAAGAGGGGGGTGATTTTCCCTTCTTATATATCTTTTAAGCGATCGTCTTCTCTTTAGCATTACACGATAAAAATAATTTCAAATTTTGTTCCTAAATTTTAATTATATTTTGAGTGTTATGCTTCTCTATTCGCTTTTCCATTTAACGTATTGCTTTTTGTAAAAGAGGGGTGATTCCCCCTTGTTTATAAAAAGTAATACTTTTTCTCTCTCCTGGTAATACTTCCACCAGTAAATAGTAATTTACCTGGTGGAAGTATTACTCTTTCTTTATTTTTACTCTCCTGGTTTCTCTCACTCTTTTCCTTCTCTTCTCCTGGCGATAGGTGAAAAAATCTCAAACTAAAAAGGCTTTTTCTTTTTTTCGTTTGAGATGTTTTTTA
>Ga0210003_1001504_pt1 | contig 20546 bp, 18 predicted proteins | sample LantaG_FD_182804 | JGI IMG/M metagenome (GOLD analysis project Ga0210003, IMG submission 182804) | Deep subsurface microbial communities from Baltic Sea to uncover new lineages of life (NeLLi) - Landsort_02402 metaG (SPAdes) (version 2) | ecosystem: Environmental > Aquatic > Marine > Oceanic >... | reverse complement strand
CACCCTCAACCACAACGCCACTTCCAGTCACCGTGATTGGTTTGTTCACACTCACTCCCGGAGCAAACACAATTGCGATATCCGAAGATGAAACAGTCAACTCTGAAGCCAACGTCTGACTTCCAAGAACCAAAACTCGATCCCCTTCAACCGCCTCTGCCAAAGCATCTGCAAGCGAAGCGTAGAATCCCGGCCCTTTGCCCACAAACTTGGTGAAGCCACCGAAGTACGTTGCAATCGAACTAGGGAGTGGACTGCCACCTGACACAACCTGATATTTCAAAGTTGAAGACGGTGCGTAACCTGTCCAATTAAGATAGATTTTCGTGTCATCCCAGCTCTCAACAATCGAAGTCAACTCCAACACTCGATACTTGGAAGCTGTGATATCGTGCTCAATCACCATCAAACCCTTGATAGCTTCTCCATTGAGAAGGCCATGAGTCAGTTCAACGATTGATGTGCTATCCAACCATGCGCTTTGGTATTGTGTCTGGTTGCCAACAAACTGATTGCCAACATTAGGAGTGTAAGACGCAATCACCTCAATGCGATCGCCACCAACAAACACAAAACTTCCAAACTCCAACACAATCTCTGTTTCATTAACGTTAGAAACATACGAAGGTGCATGTAAAACCTGTTCCAAAGATCCATCAAAATAACGAATCTCGATACTTTGAGGCTTGCCACTTAAATTGTGAACAAAAGTTTTTTGGCCTGAAGTTGTATACTCAACACTATTTATCTCTGTGTATATTAAATTTGAAGCAACTCTATCCCACTTTCTTAAGTTGTGAGACTGAATGCCAACACCAAGTTCACCCCAAGCTGAAGTCTGTCTTCGCACAACAGCCAAGCAAACGTACCTGAAGTGATCAATGTATTGAGGATTGGTTGTCGTTAACACAAAGGAATTGATATCAGCTAAGTGATACAATTCTCTTCCAGTGTCAGTTGTAATAGCCTTGTCATTTGCAAACAAGTCACCGTATAAATAATAAGTCGTGTCTGCTATCGGAGAAGGCATCAGAACATCTAAGTCAACCTCTAAGTGACTCGAACTTCCCTCAGCTGTGCCAATCAAAACTCCCAAGCCATCGTCTAATTCAATCACACCTTCGTTCAAGAAAAGAGAAGTCAAATCCTGATAAGCAATCGTTCCCGCTTGTCTCAGCAAATGATTCTTCTCAGCAAACCTTACAGGCTCTATCGTTAAAAATGCATTTTCAGTGTCGATTGCAACATACAATTTTTGTGCAGACATCGGCACAATCACATCAGCTTGCACCGTTCCATTCGCTAAATAATAAGTCGAACCTGGATTCAAACCCGAAAGCTCAACCAACCCAGCCAAAGAAACAACACACTTGTCAGGATTGAGAACCTTCGACACAATGGCAGTTGCGAAATCAGGAAGACCACTCGCTCCAACCCAACCTAAAGCACCATAATAAACTGGTTCGCCAAGCGACAACCCATGTGCAACTTGATCAACAGTGACGGCAACAGAACCCGCTCCACCACCACCAGCTCCACTCAAGAACTGAAGCACACTCGATTGATCAACAACCGCTTCCCAATCAATGGTGCCAGAATAATCAACACCACTCGCTCCGGCTTGCCACCAAATCATTCCCAAGGGAATCGAACCTGCCAAGAACTCAGGCTCAGAAGCCGACGCCAAAGAGTTCGCTGGCAAACCAGGAACCAAATATATTTTCTTGTCGTCTCTGATTTCAAAGCCGACTTTTACATATTCACCAGCCGTCAAAACTGGAAAATCAACAGTGACAAAATCACCTGTGCCAGCTGGCCCATCAAGCAAACTGTCCTTGGCTGAAAAATCAAAAGAAGCCTCAATTGAACCCAAAGGCGCACCACCCAAAGGCGAAAACCCAAGCTTCTTGCCCTCTGGTCCAATTTCAACTTCCGTCGTTCCAACCGTTAAAACAAAACCATCAAGCGAGAGCTTGCCTGGCTTTCTCACTATTTTATCCAAAGCCGCATGGATGACATCAAGCTTCGCTTGCGTCGCCGTGCCAAGCTCCGGCAAAACTCCTAGCTCTTCAATTTGCCAAGTTTGAACACTCATTTTTTACCCTCATAAAATCTAGCTTCCCAAATAGTTTAACACTCTAATTGAAGAGTTAACATTCAACTTACGAAGCTTTAAAAATACGCACACGCACCCAACTACTAACCACCGTTTGACTCAAAACGATCTCATTTGTCGAAACATTTTTGATGTAATCAACCGTCTCTCTTTGCAAAACGCCATTCAAATATATATCAATAATATCTTCAGTTGATATATCAGTCGCTAATTCAAATGTGTCTTGAGAAATTGTTACCGTGAAGTCTTCAGTGATCGGAAGTGATGAAGAAACCGCAATCGGACCCCTCACCTTGGTTTCTGTGGCGTCATCGTAAAGTATGTAATAACGACTCATCGCCCATCCCTTATTAAAAATTTAGGCCATATCTACTTATACAAGATAAAAGATATAGCCACCTTTCACAAACCCATGATTGATAACCATGCAATCAAATTACATGACAAATTCAAACTCAGGATTGAATTCAATAACGGTCGCACTAAGTGCTTTACCAACACACACAACGGCTTCTGTAGCAACAAAACCAGTCAAAGATTGAGTCAATGAACCAGCTGTGTCACGGCTTACATAAACTTTTCCACCAGGAGTTAAACCTGTGTAACCGCTTACTACTGAACCAGCTGCCACTTTGAAAGAACCTGTTGCAGTTGTAGCAATCGTCGCATCAGCAACAATCGCTAACTTCACATTCAATCCCGCACCCAAAGAAGCAATCGCCAAATCAACAGCTCCGTTCGATTTAACATAAACAACTTGTCCAGCATTTATTGTCCCAGCATTGTCATTAACAAAGTTAAATGAACCAGCTGAAGTCAATGCAGAAAGGTCAGCCTTCAAAGCTAATGCGTCAAACACTGCATTTTGCGAAGGAGCAACATCAGCCACACCATCAGTGATCGAGTCAGCAACAGCCGCAGACTTAGCTCTTCCAGAGGTGAAATAAAGATTCGTTGAACCTTCTGAAACATCGTCAGTATCAATTGTTACCGCACCAGCCGTTGGATCAACACCATTCACAGACTTCACAACAACGGAATCATCAGCCTTCAATGCCAAAGCATCAAAAACTGCATTCTGCGAAGGAGCAACATCAGTCACGCCATCGGTAATCGAATCAGCAACAGCCGCCGATTTTGCTCTCGCATCAGTGAAATAAAGGTTAGTTGAACCTTCAGACACATCATCAGTGTCAAGAACAACTGTTCCTGTTAAGCCATTAACACTTTGAACTTGATCTGTTGGCGAAAGAAGCTCTTGCCAATCAGCTAAAGTCGAGAAAGTCGTGCCAGCTAAAATGAAGCTCTTGTTCACGTCTGTTCTAACCGCAACGTCACCCGTTTCAGCTGTACTTAGCGCAAGCATCGCCGCTTGGTCCACAACAACGAACGTGTCAGTGATGGCAATCGCTGGCACTTGAGAACTGCTTAACTTTCCACTAGCTGTTAAAGTCGCAACACCACTGTTTGCTCCAAGTAAACTTGAAGCAATAAAGTTGGTATCAACATAACCCTTGGTTGCCGCATCAGTGGAAGCAACAGGAGTTGCAACGCCACTTAATATTTTTGAACCAAAACCAAAACTAGTAGCATCAGCCGTGATCTCTAAAGCAGAAGCACCTAACTTGATGCTCAAGAAATCTACCGTTGCCGCATTCGATACTAACTTGGTTCGAACATTACTCACTAACGTAAGAAAATTTATAACCGACATTCACATTCTCCCTGGCCTATGGCCTTAAAATTACTTCTCGCAACAGAATCAAATCCGTTGCAACTCCACTTGCTATCCCACTCGCACAATCCGCTATCCCTACTTTGATTATAGAGTCATCTTCACCCGTGAAACTATTCGCATCATTGGTGAACGAAGCATCTTCCGACAAATAAATTGAATCACCCGTCGTGAATCCCAAGCCTGTGAGAGCACCTTCTGCATTTGGACCCATGAGCAACACTTCACCCGAAGCTCCATCAAGAATCTCTTCTTGCGTCACAGCGAATGGTTGTTGACCACTTGCCGAATCAGAATCCGCAATCACAAGCGACCCATTTGCCAATCTCGAAACCAATCTATTAGCCGGAATCGTCTCACCCGAATTGTTGACACCAATCTTGATGAAACGATCCGCCGTTGGAGCTGAACCTCCCCCCAAATTGTTTTCCAAAATTGCATTGTCTCTGTTTCTAACCTTGGCCAACACAGGAGCCGAAAGTGCGGCTCCCTGATACAACCCGTAAGAACCCATTGGCCTATAAAGAGTGGCTGAACCAGCTGTTGGTGGTTGACCTATTTTCTCAACTTCTTTAATCCTGATGTTGGCATTAAACCTCAACACCGGATCTAGAAATGTTATCTCGTATTCAAAACCAGAAGCGTCAACAATCCTATCCCCAACAACAGCTTTGTTAGCCTGTTGTGAAGCGTTCCACGATACCGAAGCTGTGTACTCATAGTTTTGCGCATCGAACAACAACTGCGAAGCTATCGTTCCATCCGTGTTAACTTCAGTTCTAAAATTTAGTTGTCCTGGTGTATACCATATAGAATTATAATCGCTATCAATGGCTGGTAAAGTATCGCTTGTAATAAAAGAAACAGTGACAACATTACCATCCGCAAACACCCCGGAAAAACTCACAACCTCATATTCATTATTCACAGAGTCTTTTACAACATCGCCAACATTTAAATACTTGGCTTTAGACGCTGGATTCACATACATACTGAAAGAGTATGAACCACCACCTAAGGATGTTGGAGAATCTATGTATACCGTCGTATTAAGCATATCAATAAATCCTCAAATCAAATAAGTTTCACATAAATAAACAATGCAGCTGTTGTGATAATCTCTGTTTCCAAATTAATCACACCTATTGAATTTTTATTAGTAGAAGTTTTAACTGAATTGGCTTCTGAAAGATTTATATTTCGATACCCTTGGGTAAGAGTTGGACCACCCGTTACAACTTCATTGATCCAACAACCAACACAAACCTTGGATAAGCCGTGAGTGATCACCAAAGTTTCAGCCGCATTCGAGAATTCACCAATCCCAGCCGTAGCGGCTGTTGCTAAAGTCCAGCCAGAAGGCAACCCTTCAACCAATGCAAAACGATCTGCCAACGTCGCCGCTGGTGGCAAAGTGAAAGCGTACTCATAAACAGAAGCTCCACCGCCCGTCGAAGAGATCTGTAATTGCTCATTGCCACCCGTGTTGAGCTTGGTGATTGTCACGTTCGTTCCCGCAACAACCTTGCTCTCCAAATAGCCCGAAGTCGTGTCAGCTGAAGAAACCTTCGCTTGCTCATCAGCTCCACCACCACTCGCAGTGAGCGTGATGTCATCAGCATTCTCTGTGACCGTAACTCCAACACCGATTATCGACTTGAAGCGAAGCGCCGAAGAAACTTTATCCTTGTAAAGACTAGCTCCCGTACCAACAGTCGAAACCGTGTTGATTTCTCCAAGCGTGCCAACAAAAGCAATCTGCAATTGCTCATTCGCACCAGGGTTCAATTTTGTCAAAGATATATTAGAACCAGCTGATATCTTCGCTTGTAAATAACCAGCCGTCGTGTCAACCGATGAAACCTTCAAAAGCTCATCAGTACCACCCGTGCCACCACCCGTGTTGGTGATTCGCACCGAGTTGGTCAATTGCTCAACAAGAATTCCCGTGCCAGCTTCAATTTTTCTGAACTGAAGATTAACCCCATCCTTGCCGTCATAAACACTTGCACCATTGATACCTAAATTCACACCATCATTAGCTTCACCCGTTCCAGCGTTAGCCGCAATGGAGATTGAGTCATCCGTTGGCGTGAGCGTTATTCCAGCTCCGGCAACAAGACTCTTGAAATTCAAAGTCGATGAAGTCTTATTAAAATAAATGCCCGCACCAGATCCTAGATTGGCACCAACATTGACTTCACCAGTACCACCAGCCGCCGCAATCAGAAGCTCATTCCCATCACCACTCGGAGTCATGGTGATGTTCGCACCCGCCTTCAGAGTCTTGAACTCAAGATTCGCACTAATCTTGCGAGTATAAATCCCATAGCCCGTTCCAACGTTGGAAGCTGTGTTTGTTTCACCAAACCCCGAACCCGTCGCCGAAATGATTATCTCATCCGTCGTTGCAGAATACTGCAAATCAACATTGGAACCCGCTATCAGCTTTCTGAACTGAAGATTGACGCCATCCTTGGCTTTATAAATGCCCAATCCTTGGGCACCAATATTAACTCCTGAGTTGGCCTCGCCGAATGAAGCGGGCATGGCAACATCAATTCGTATTGATGTTCCTAAATTAACCAACGAAACATTGTTGCCAGCACTGAGTCTTTTAAACTGTAAATCAAGACCAGTTTTGCCAGCAAAAATCTCCTCACCGATGCCCACGAGATTCAAGCCATCGTTCACTTCACCAGCTGCGCTCGGTGGAACTTTGAGAATCCCACCCTCGGTGAATTGAATCTCAACTCCATTGGAGTCTTTGTAAAAACCCTCGGCAACACCACCAACAACTTTTGGATAAAATGCTCCCTGACCAGCTCCCACAGAAGGAACTTCAGGATTGGTATAAACCTTTGGTTTGTTTTCTAATTGTTTATTCTTAATACTCATATATCTCAATTCTCCAATTTCAAAGCGAACCTAAAAATTGTGCAATTTCTGCACAAATTTCTCACTCGGAATCTTCAAATTGAGGACACACGGAATGCCTATCTAAAAATCTAAAAAACAACAGAATCAAAAAATCGCTACAAGCTAAAGGTATACCACAGAAAAGACTTCATCAGCCGTTGCATCTTCGCTCAAGCTCACACTTGTTGTGGTGGTATGCGTATATCTCTCATCCGCTTCACCTAAACTCAAACTGCGATACATTAACCGACCATTCCTAAATACTAACAGCTTATCAGTGCCAATGGTATAAGGATTCAAGAAATTCACCACAGCTCCAACAACATTATCAATATCTTGTCTCCACTGAATTGCTTGCACATATTCAAAGACAAAGACCTCATCACTTGTCGCAGCTTCAGCTAACGTGATGCTTGTTGTACTAGTCTCCACATACTGATCAACTGCGTCTCCCAAGCCCTGTGAATTCATCAGCACACCATTACGCCACACCAGCAAGCGAGATGAAGCCATCACATACGTTGGCACAGTCAGAAGTGTTCCTGTAAGCCCGTCTTGCAACACTCGGTACACCGGAGCGTCCTTGTGCAAGAAAGAAAACACATCCGAACTCTCTGGGTTCACTTCAAACGTGGAAGTTGGATTGCCTAGCGTGATTTGAAATTGATTGGTTTCTTCATACTGCGACACATCTGATCCGACAATCGCAGTCTTGTTCATCAAAATGCCATTGAGGAAAACCGAAAGTCTATCAGCTCCCACAGCGTATCTCTGAGGTGTTGGCACACCTCGACTACTCACACCCGTCACATACTCATAGAAATAACTAGAAGGAGTCGTGTTGAGAAGCGAGCGATTCATCACCCCAACAATCCTATCCCCCTCTTCAGCTGGCCTCGTTAATTCGATTCGATGATTATCAAGCTTCCTAAAATCATGAGCGACACCGCCCAAAGGATCGCCGAATAAAGAAAGGCCGTTTCTGCTAACATTCACATCTCTCACAGCATTGTCTGGTGCAAAATTCAAAGTGCTAAACTGCACAATGGTTTGACCAGCGGTCAATACTATTTTTTCCATCAAAGGATAGTCTGTTGTCAATTTGTTTATATGCTGATTTGCGAGGAATACTAACCCATAAAGCGACTCAATCTCCGACGCAACATTGGAAAAAGAAACTAAATTACTGTTTTCATGAGCGTTAAATGCAGATATGAAACTGTTTAACACCATTTGCACAGCATTGACTTCACTCTTCAAAGCAATGTTTGTCTCATCAAGCTCAACAATGTTTTTGAAAATTATCGACTTAGCTCGAACCGGATCGTTTACGGGATGAACAACATTGGTCTGACCCGTCACAGAATCATACTGTCTTAAATACTTAGCCATTGTTCATACCCTCTTAAAGTTCTTTCACCAAAAATACCAAATCCGTCGCCGACGAACTCAAAGCTCCGTCTGGACAATCCGCAATCCCAACTTGCACAACCTGACCCGTGAAAGGCCCAGGCAGAACAGCCGTGAGTTGCCCTGAACCGTTTTGCTCCACATACAGCACTTGGCCACTTGCGAAACCCAAACCAGTCAACGTTCCTTGGGAAACTCCTGCAACGTCCACAAAGCCATAATTACCAGAAACAATAATTCCATTGGTGAATCCATAGAATTTCTGTGCCGGATCTTGAGGATCAAAAAGTGCGACCGAACCATCGTTCAGAAGCCTCACAGCTCGACCACTTGGGATGTTCGTTCCTGTGTTGTTGAACTTTTGCTTCGATGAACCACCACCCCCAGAACCCGTCTCTGGGATAATGATATCTACTTGACCAGCTCCCGAAGGAATCACAGTCACGCCCGTTCCCCTGAAGTTCATCGAAGTCACACCAGTCTGAACTTGTGCGAATTCATCCTTCACGGTGAGGTTATTCGTTAAAGCCACAGCATACGCTTGGCCTCTGAATAGAAGCCTATCCCCAACCTGCAACGGACCTAGAAACTCCACGTCGTTGCCAAAGCCATCGCCTCTATCAATTTCTGAATAATCCTTGTCACGGATGAGCTTCAAACCATTTCGGAAAATGAAAAGATCAAAACCACCCACCGCATATTGCTGTGCCGCCGGAATGGTTATCGTTTGAGGACCAGCCGCAAACACCTCAACGAATTCTTCAAATGCATTGGAAGCTGTTGGGTTTTGCAACACATCAACAATCGACGCTTGCTCTTTGCTCATAAACCCCGACTTCAAAGGATTAGCAAAAGGCAAAATCCTTGGATACGCTGCATCTCCATAGATGATATTGCTCGGAGCGATTGGAACTCCCGAAGGAACTTCAACTTTTGCTATCACAAGCAAAGTGGGATTAGCATCTAATTCCGCATCGTCACACGCAATAACCTTAGCAGTTGTTGCGTAACCAAGCTCATAAGTAACATCTAATGCAAGATAAACAATTCCACCTTGATAAGAAGCTAGGTCAAATCGGTATTCCGAATTGATTCCCCTCTTCATGATGATTGTGCATGTGTAACCCAATAAATTCTCATGAACAGCAACGCTCCAACCCTGTGACACAGCCACATCGAAATTGCCGCTTTCATAATCAACAATGCCAGTCGGAACCTCAGTATCAACCACAACTTCATGGTCTGAAGCTCCCGGTGTCACTACAAAGCCTCGATAGAATCCACGAGGCAAAACCGTGTAGTGCTTATTATTCAAAGCCGCCGAAACGTATGGCTCTCGCCATCTCAGCTTTATTTGTTCTTGATCTATCGCTAATTGACCTAAAACTGTCATCTAATAATTCCTTCTCAGAAAGGACACTGAATATAAGTAATCAAAGACTTGGTTTCGACTTTGGTTTGAGCATCAAACGTTGCATACACAATCAAGTTGTTACTATCGTCGAATAATCCCATCTCGAAAAATTCAGGACCCGTTCCATCATCGTTCGCTTCCGTTGGATCTAGTTTACAACGAAACTCGATTGTCGAAGGGGGAATGAACGCAACATCAGCCGCCGTCAAAAGCTTTTCAAAGCGATAAAGAGAAATACCATCGGCCTCGATATCAGTCAGTGCAGGATTTGGGATCTTCGGTTGCTTCACGCCACCCACGATTTCAAAACCACCCTCACCAAACACAAACTTCACAGCCCTGCTAAGTGAATAACCACCCACGTTGCCGAAGGACTTGGCCAACGTCTCTCTTCCCTTATTTGTCATCACACCCGTTAAAACAGACATGCTTCAATCCTTTGCAATAAATCATCAAAATAGTGTGCAGTTAACTTCACACTTCAACCAGTTCAACCGATCCAGTGATCGAATAATTCTTATCCGTCACCACCACATCAGCTGGCACAACATCAAAGTAAAAACCCTGAGAACAGTTTAACCAATTGAGTTCCTGATTCTCGGATATACCACCATCTAAATTTTCACTCTCATCAGCAACAATAACAAGAACGAGTTCATAAATCAGATCTCGCACATGAATTGGCACAATATCTCGGATCTTGCGAATGAGCCTATCAAAGAAATTCTCTGAACCAGATCCCAACCCACCCGCAATCGCTTTCACAAGAGTGAGTCGAATTTTCACAAACGAGGTGAGGCAATAATTGCACGATATTTCTTCTGGACCACCAGGTATTACACCCGGATCAACCGTCACATACCAAACCTTAGAACCAGTTGGTATTTCATAAATATCTTCTGGGTAATTAACCAAAAATTCTGAGAGGAATGTTTTATCCCAAGAAGCCGTCACAACCGCTCCCGAAGGAAGTGGAGCTGCAAACAAGCACTGCACAAACCCCACATATGAAATCGACCCGTTCACAACATATGGAGAGCCAGAAGCCGTCACAACAGAATAGGTGCCATCGTCCTCGCCAACCAAAACCCCATCAACATAAAGCCTAAATGAACCCAAATACGATGGATAAAAAGTTTGTTGGAAGTTGTACACCGTCTGCACACCGTCGCTCACCGCAACTTCAAAGTCTTCCACTCCCGTCTCAAACGAGATGGTCACAACCTCACCCACAGCCAAACCAGGAGTGAACAAAATATCGTAAGCACCCGTCGCATAATCAATCGTGCCCACAAACGGCACAACATCAACCTGCACAAGATTGCCTAGCCCGTCGTCAATACCAACAAGCACCCCATCAATCACAAGCTCGAAAGAGTTCTTTAAGATAGGAAATGTGCCCACCGTGCCATTCAATTGAAACGACGCACCGCCAACACCAACCCCAATCTCCAAATTCTGAATATACTTGTGAAGCTGAGAGTCGTTTATTCTATAGATATTGTAAAAGGTAACGTCGTATCCTGAGATCTTACCTCTTATCGAATACGCTTCTTGTGTTCCCTTTTTCTGATAGTAAGAAATAGCATTACCAACCAAAGATCTTTTAAAATCCTCTGGCTCATAATCATCCAACACCACAGAAATCGTTGAACCTAAATACGGAAGCAAGTCTTCCCTAACCTTATTGAAGTCAACTTGGTCTGGAAGATCGTCAATTTCTCTCTTCCTTTGGTTCGCCTGATCTTCAATTGTGGTCAAATAATTCTTCAAAGAAACATTCAAATTTCCATTTTCATCATACAAATACTCTGGTGGAAATTGCTTCGACACAATGTTCGCACCATAGTCAGTTTGACCAAATGGGAAATGGCCAAACGACTCATTTCCAAAGCCGTAACCACCACTCATCCGATAGCTCCTAAGCCATTAAAATGAACCTTGTTGCCATTCCTGTAACAAACAACAAATATCTGATGATTGTCTTTATTAATCGCCGTGCCCTGTGAGAAGTTCACAACCATATTTTGTGTGAGCACAAACGGAACTTCGATGTACAAAGCCTGTCCGTCACTCATCAAAGCTTGTCTGTTTGCATAATCAGGTCCAAAGCGCACGTTGAGTTTAAAGCCATAGTAGTAAACCGGAATCATAAAATCTTGCGTCCATGTGAGCGTGTTAGTTCCTGCATTGAATGCAACAACACCACCACCACTCACAATGAACTGACTTTGCAACTTCACCTGAAACAAAATGCGACTCATCGCTTCCATCTGTTGCCGATATGCATCGTAAAATGGATTTTGATTCTCTTCAGGATATGGGATTTCTAAAAAAGTTGTCTTTGCCATGCTTCAATTTCCTTTTCAATCTCACAATTTAGCTAATCTCACAATCGTCACGGTTCCATACTGCAACACATGATCTTTCGGGCAAATCAGGTTTCCACGTCCATCGATCAAGCTCTTAAAGTAAGTCGTTTGAATTGGCTTACCTATCACCACTGGACTTGTGAACGTCATCGAGATTGCTCCATTTGCATAGTTAAGCACTCCCGTAATTCCAAATCCAACCCCAAGATCCACGATGTTCCCAAGCCCGTCGTCCTCAGCTACCTCAACCCCGTCCACGAGAATCTTCACGTTCTCTCGCACAATCGGAATGTTATTTATCTGCGTCGAAACAACCTGACCTGCCAAGCCCGTACCAGCCGACAACACTTCCAACTCATAAAGATTAGTTGGATGAATGGTTGGAGCCTCAATAATCACATTCAAATAGTTATAGTCTTCTGGTTCCAAATATTGGTTAATTGCCTCATACACTTCTGAAACATAAAGACTCTTGTTGAAATCTCTCTCAACCAAAATACCGTATGGCTTCGCATCAGACTTCTTGATCGCATCTTCAATCTTCTGAACAACAACGTCTTCAATTGCATCTCCACTCACCTGCACTTCAACAGTCATCTGCACTTCAATCACATACGCAAAACCAGAAACAACGGAGACCGAATGTGTCACGTCCTTTCTTGGCTCCAAGTAATTGAAAATATCAGTGAGAAGTGAAGGTGGGGGAATAACATACTTACGACTTTGATCCTTAGCCAAAACTGAAACTTGCACAATATTAGCTCGACAACCATCGTTCAAATTATTGTCTAAGTAAGAAAACAAAGACTTCTTCTGTGCGTCAATCTCATCTGCGATAGAAGAAACCGATCCCAAATCCTCTGAGATCATATCCTGCACTTCTTGAGCCACGAGAGATGGAGCGGTTCTTGCACTCACACTCTCACCCGTCAAAGTCAGAGTGTCAGATCCATCAGTTGCAATATCAATTGTTCTTGCGTTGGTATCATATGTGACCGTGTTTATCTCAACTAGAACCTCAGAAAACTTAACAGAAGTGTAGGCTTGATAAGTATACCCAATCATCCCCATAGACTTGCCTGGTGTCGGTGGGGGAACACCAATTGTTTGATCAAAAGTAAAAGTTATTTCACCCAAAGTTACGTCGGTTATTGCAACTGAACCAACAACAGTTCCGCCAACATTTAACTCAACAACTAATTTAGTCTCTTCAAATCCAAACACATAACCATCATATGTTACAAAGAATGTTTTAGATAATAAGGTTTTTTCTGGTGTTATACCTATTGCACCCGTATGCCATGGCACAGGTCTGTTTGCTAATTGAAAAACAAATACCTTAGATGTTCCGTTTGTGAAACCCAAGTTTTCTGGTTGCGTGATCGGAGTTCTAGTTTCAGTTCCAATACTCATAACTCCACCAGCCGCCGAAGCATTATTTATGAAAGAAAACCCTTCTAAACGTGAGCAAATAAGTTCCAAAGTATCGTCATGATCTCCGATATACGCCACGTTCATCGTGATTTCTTCATCGTCAAAACCCGCTATTGTTTTGAACATGCGGATAAAAACATTACAACCTGCAAACAAATTCTTGTTAAATGTTATTTCTGTCACCTGATTTGGTGGCGCACTGATTTCCACAATCGAAGCCTTTGGAGCTTCAGCAAACCCTGCCAAAGACTGTGCAAGCCTTTCAAACATATCAACGTGACTAAATTCCCAAGGAATCGTGATTGGAACCCCAGAATAAGTGAGGTTCAAGATATTGCCAAAGAAGAAATCCTTGTCAAAAGCTAATCTCCAAACCTGATTTGGAGCCACTGAAATCTCTGTTTTTGTGACCACCGGAGCTGAATCGGCGGTCACTGCTAAATTATCAGCAACAATCTCCGTTTCCGCAATAGCCGTGACGTTGATAACATTTCCAAAATCACATGAAGCCACAACAGCTGATGCCACGTTTGGCTCATCAGCAATTTGTTCCGCCAAAAGCTCCAACGTGGTTGCGTTATCCCCATCAAAAGCTTGAGTCAAAGTCACGCCGTCGATATCGACACCAACTTCACAAGTCTCAAACAAATCAGCTCCAAATTTCAAATTCACAATCTGTGGCCTCGGAAGCAAATACCTATCAGCTTGCCGCAATTGACTCAGCAAAAGATCACACTGTTCAACAAATTTTTGAATTGTGAGATCGTTTTTCACACTCCGAATCACCGAAGCGTCACCCTTCGCAACGTTCGGGAACGTGCCAACCAAAAAGTCGTAGTCCTCTTTGGTAATGGCTCTATCTTGCACCTTCTGGAACAACGGAGCGTTCGCCGTTATCGCTCTCAAATCTTCTGGGTTATCACCACCAGCCGAAGCTGAAGGTTGTTCGATAATCAATGGCACAACTTCAAAGTTCGCAACCAATGGGTTTACCGTATCGGTTATGGAATTAGCAGCAATTCTTCCATTTAATCCATTACAGATCACATACGAAATACTTATCGCACTTCCCTGTGGTGGGATTAAACCCTGCACTCCATCACCGAATTTAATCGTTGGCGGAAACGAAATCACATCACTCTCGAAATATTCAGAAAGCTCAAATGGAATGATAGGCTTCTCTTCCCATTCCATACCGTCAATCACAATCTTGATCGATCCGCCCTCAACAAACTCATCCTCTCCAACCTGCAACAAATCAAAAACCTGATTAGTTGCACCGTTAGAAATATAAGTCTCAGTAACAGTCTTACCTTCATAAACATCAAAACTCTTGACAACTTCACCGGGCAAAAACACAATCGGAGTCGAGCCTCGATACTCAAACGTCAAACCCCTCGGACCTTCAAACCCAAATGAAACTGGAACGGAAATTGCAAAAGCATAAGGACCATCTTCCAACGTCACCCGCAAAGAAGCTATCGAAGCCGACGCTCCACGAGCTTTATATCCAAGTAGCCGACTTAATTTTGAAATCGAATTTGGAGTCTTCGCCGTCGGGAAATAAAGGTCAGTCACTTTTCTATTCAGATACCAAGCCAAGTTCTGGCTCACCCAAGCGTTAATATCAATCAACGCCATTGCCATGTTTGAAGCCTGATAGTCCGTTAATTCTTCTGGAAAATTATTCTTGATAAATTGAATGATACCTTCAACAATTGTTTGGAAATCTTGTTGAACATATTGAATCTTATTCAGTTCAGTCACACCTTGGGAAAAATAGGTGTAGGAAACAAAAACCTGATTATCCGTTGGCACAATCATTGAGCTATTTATAGCGATATCACCAGTTGAATAATCAACTGAACCAGTAATACCTGTACCGATAAACTGACCCAAACCGTTATCAGTCACTTGCTCAACTGAAGTCGAATAATCAACAAACACCTTCACCGAACGAGGCTTCAAAGGAATACTCGCAAGCGTTGAAACAAAGCTCGTACCAGCTCCATAACCTATGATTTCTTTTTCAATTAACACTTCAGACATTGGTTGCCCTCGACACTACTGTGGTTTTGCGAATGCCACTAACTTCATAGGTCACCTGACTTGTGACCGTCGTGCCATTCAACTGCGTATCAATAAAAAGCACTTTAGCACGAGGCTCACCTTCGGCTAGTGTTCGACGCACAGATCTTTCCATCATCGAAATAAAAACTGGTCCGGTTGGTTCAAAAACCATGCTTTGCAAATTGGTGCCCACGTTCGGTCTCATGACCCGACGCCGCACTGGAAGATTAAAAAGTGCAATCACATTGTTGCCAACCGCCTCTTCATCCTCAACCATTTTTGGAAATTCACCATTTTCTTTGCGAAATGGAAAAGCAATCCCTCGTATCGTCATGAAAATCTCCTTGAATCGCTCAATCTATTCAAATTGTATTCTAACTGAAGTGTTTGAAGATTGCTGAAAGGAATGGATTAAGAGATAACACCTGACACCGCTGTGCCACCAATCACAGCTCCACCACCCGACGGAAAAGCGCCGTTGATTGTCTGTGGCAAATAATCAACCTGTGCGTTCTGAACAACGAAATCACAAATTGCATTGCAGTAAGAAAGCAAATTTGGCAGTGGACCTTGCACCGCACTCATCTGCGCCATCAATGCTGAACCAACAAGACCTTGAATTTTTCCCTTCTCACCCTTCGCCGCCACGAGCACACCAGGAGCCGGAGATGATCCAGTGATCGCCGTACAGTTTCCAGTCACACTTCCTGCACTGAAATTCACCAAGCCTGAAGCCATGATGTAAGTCGTGATCGTCGAAACAGACTTGGTGATGTTTGCCGTTGCTTGCGGATTGAGTGCAGACTGCGCTCCTTGTATCATCTGTGTCGCAATTAATTGCGGGTTCAGGTTGATAATCTTCCCAGCCATTGCAGACCCACCAACAAGCTTACCAGCGTCCGGTGAAGGTGCGTTAACAGCAAGCCCAGATCCACCAATCGACATGTGAATCGTCTGCGAAGCCTTCAAACCATTCACAAAAGCATCAGCAAACGCTTTTAATTGAGGCAAACTCATCACAGGCATCTTTTTTTCATCAGTAGGATTGCCCAAAGCCGCCTTCAACATCGAAAAAAGTTTGTCTGATACTAACATTTAGCTCCCCACCCTCACTGAAACTGTGACCGTTGGCACCACACCATTGAACTTCGGGAACTCCGGCAACGCAATCTTTGGCAATGAAGGCAAAGATGGAAGTGAAAGCGACGGAAATGAAGGTGTCGGAATTGGCAAAGACAATGAAGGAATCTTCAAGCTTGGAGCTGAAGGAAGTCCAGGAATGTTTGGCATCGAAAAGCTCGGAAGCTTCGGCAAAGAAGGCAAAGATGGAAGTGACACTGATGGAAAAGAAGGTGTCGGTATTGGCAAAGACAACGAAGGAATCTTCAAGCTCGGAGCCGAAGGAAGTCCAGGAATGTTTGGCATCGAAAAGCTCGGAAGCTTCGGCAAAGAAGGCAAAGATGGAAGAGAAATAGAAGGAAATGAAGGCAAAGGAATCGGCAAAGCTGGAATTGGCACAGAGAATTCAGACTCAGAAACAACTCGACTGCCAACTTTCGCTGTGATTTTTGTTATCAACCTAGCCATATTTCACATCACTTCTTCAATAAGGATAACTTCGCAAACAATTGCGCAAACGTCGCAACCGAAGAAATTGGAGCGCCGTATCCAGGAGCCGTCGTGGTCATCAGTGCTTGCAAAGCTTGCGTCACAATATCAACAAGCTCAACACCCGCATTCCCAATAGCAATCTTGCCTTGACCCATCTCGATTTTTTCTGTGGTCAAACCTTTTATCTCACACGTCTGCTTATACTCAGCCTTCATCGACCCAGCTGAAATAGAAAGCGCACCAGTATCGAGCGCCGCCGAATTTGATTGGATGACAAGCTTCGCCTTGGCAGTCACCTGCACACCGTCTTTTGAGATATTCACAACCGACCCACCCGAAGAATCTGAAATTGTGATGTTGTCTTTGAGAGCGACAATGGCTCCATCCTTGGTACCAATTAGTATGGTACCGTCCGGTTCCACAAACGAGATGTAGTGACCCGATTTGGTCACGAGCTTGAAAGATCCATCCTTGTCAATTTGCCACTGTGTGCCAAGCTTATGGAAGAAATAAACCGCTTCTTTTTCTTTCGTATCGTCCATCACCATCGTGTGAGTGTTCGACTTCAAAATAGTCTTTTGCTCATCCGGCGTTTCATCAAAGAATATCCCAAGACCATCTTTGCTCTTGTACCCTCTGACCAATGGTTCAGACTCAGGAGAATGCAAAAACTCTTCCGCAATTTCTGTCTCACCAACCCAGCCACCAGAATACATCGGGTAACGAGTGTCACCTTCCAAGAATTCAATGCAACACCAATCATCAACCCTTGGCACAAAGAACTCACCGTACTGCTTGCCAGTTCCCCGAAAATCCCTCGGCAAAACCCAATCGGGTAACTCAGTCTCCCCGAACAAAGTTGGAATGATAACCTTGACCCTTCCCATCTTGAGAGGATCTTTGTTGTCTGTGACCTTCGCTCGATACACTGAATAATAGCGACCAAACACAACGGAAAGTCCGTATTTTTTGACTTTATCAACCATGTTCACTAAATAATCAATCATATCTTTGCCTTCTGTTGTGGCTCACCGGAGCCAACACCACCTGTGAGCGTGCCAGTCACCTGTGTTGTCCAACCACCCGCTCCCCAATTATGCACAACATTTGTCACCATGAGCTTTCCACTTAGCTCTTTGATATCCCCAATCGTGAACAAAACGGTGTCCGTCGGGAAAACCTGTGGCACACCCAACGCATCAATCGTCATCTCTTGATACGCTTGGTTGTTGTACGCATAGTCACCCAAAGCTGTGTCTTGCGTGGCCTTGGCCTCTTCAGGCTTTGCCGAATGCACTGGCACTGTGAACCCTAGCTTCAAGTCGATGTTCTCACTCGCTGGCATCGTGATGGCTTCTGTTGTTGTCGTTTCAAGCGAACCTGGAACCTTCAGAGGCTCAATGCCCAACACCTCTTTGGTGAAAGCATCATCACCCATGCGGTACACACCGAATGCCATCTTGTTCAAGAAAAGACCCTGACCAGAAGTCATGTTGAAAGAGAAGACCGGAATCTGTTTGATCTCTGCGTCCGGTTCGATATTTCTCCACTGAATGAAGTTGTATTTCGGAATGCTCTTTGAAATATCTGTGGTCTTACGGATGAGCATCATATCACCCGTGCTGTTTGCGCTATTAGGATTCACTGACAAAATGAAGTCTGCTTGCACCTTGAGCAATGCCCACTTGATAGCGTCAAACACCGTGTCTCTTCGGTTCTCAGGCTTCAGCTCATACGCCCTCATTTCATCTTCAATGGTTGAATCCGGATCGAACGCTAGCTTCACGTTTCCAATATCAGCCAAGAGCTTCACGATTTCATAAACCGTCGCACCTTTTTTGATGTTGAGTTCAACGTCCACTCCCCCAAAAGAAGCCGAAGTTGAGTAACCATTGAGCGTGATGTTGATATCACTTCCCTGAATTTCAAACGAAGGTTGCGTGAGACTCACTGCATACCATGGAGTTTCTTCAGACAAACCCTCATCCAAAGGTCTGACAAACTTCACCCTCAACACAGTCACGTTGTCCAAATATTTTTTCACATTATTGGTTTGTTGGTTGGTTTCCACAACCGCTGGTCTATTACCATCCAGGTTCTTCACATCTTTTTGCGTCGCACCAAGATCAGGAGTTGATTTACTATTCCCAAATCCCAACACGCCGGATCGGAGAATGTTGACCGCATCCTCGTACACAGGAGTTAAATTCACAGTGACTTTACCTATCTCTCCCTTCTTGATTTCAGCCGAAACCGACTCAATTGAATTAAAAAAGATAGGAAAATTCTCAACCGTGAACACTTCACCGTTCTTAATCAGTTCAGCCTTCACAAATGAACTTAGATAGTTCGACATGCCTTAGACCCCCTTGCGGTTGGCTAAGTATGTGCGCACCGTCGTGATGTTCGGTATCCTCAAAGTGATTCCTAATTGCATCTGTTCAATCGAAGAGATATCGTTCGCAAGTGCAATAACCCACCACAGCTCTGCGTCTCCATAATTATCAAACGCCAAGAGATCTAGCCTTCCAATATATTCAGTATCAATCAACTGATATGTGTCGGTTGATGAGCTTGGAACTGGTGGGAAATCAGGAGTGTCAAAAAATTTAACCCCTTGGTACTCATACAAGTCAGCAAAATTCAAAAAAGATGTTGATGGAAGCTTCATTCAGATTTTCTCCATCAATAGATGTGATTCTCAAAAGGCGGAATCGCCGCCTGTTGCTCTTTATTGTTCAAGCCATCGGGCATCAACGTGTCGTTCTTGTAAGTAGTATCCTTGAAACCACCCATAGGATCAGCTTCAGTGTGCTTGATGTTCTTCACCATCTGTTCCGCATACCGAGTGCCAATGAGTTCGGCAACCTCTGGACCTTGCGCACAGTAAATCTTCCGAAACAAATCTTTGAATATCAATTCAATCTTGTTAAACAAGTCTTGCTTATCAAGGTTATCCATTACCTTATATCGCATCTTCAAATCATTGAGTGCTTTGCGAAAACCCTCAAACTGAGGATTGGTGTAGGAATTCTCAAAGGCTGAGAAATTTGTGTTGAGCAACGTGATGACAAAATTAGCTAGCTCAATTTCAATCACACTTTTTAACTCATCAACCATATTGTCAACTTTGTTGTCGCCAATAGATTCTGATAGCTCACCATACATTTTGAACAAATCAATTCTGCGCATACATTTCTCCACACAAAAATCCCACTGTGCAGATGAACTGCACAACTTCAAATCACATTTTATTCATCATCATCGTCATAATCTTCATCTTCATCTTCATCATCATCATCATCTTCATCTTCATCTTCATCATCATATAAATCATCTTCATCTTCATCTTCATCTTCATCTTCATCTTCATCTAAATCAAATTCTTCTAAATCTAATTCCTCTTCTGACATACTACTCTCCTATTAGGTTCTTCCCAAAGCACCCTGCTTGCCCATCGAGGTA
>Ga0210003_1001503_pt1 | contig 20547 bp, 42 predicted proteins | sample LantaG_FD_182804 | JGI IMG/M metagenome (GOLD analysis project Ga0210003, IMG submission 182804) | Deep subsurface microbial communities from Baltic Sea to uncover new lineages of life (NeLLi) - Landsort_02402 metaG (SPAdes) (version 2) | ecosystem: Environmental > Aquatic > Marine > Oceanic >... | reverse complement strand
GCTGATGAACTTATAGAAATAATGGAGGGAACTTGGTAATGGAAGATGTCAATGGATGTGGGGGTAAAGGTAGCTGGATAAACCCGCCTAACTTTATGTTTGAAGCATCCTGCAATAAGCATGACATTGGATATGGGGTAGGAGGGGATGAGGCTAAACGCTTTGAGTGTGATGGGAAGTTCTTCATAATGATGATAAAAGATACCTTTCAAGTGAAAGGGTGGTTTAAAAGAGTTTATTATCAAGGATGGGCGTTTGTTTATTTTATAGCAGTTCGTATCTTTGGAAAGAAATATTTTAATTATAATTAAATTATGAAAAAATTAGGAATAGTAATGCTCAACCTTAGAAGTAGTTTAGTAGCTGCTGGTAAAACTGAAGCAGAAATAGATGATATTGTAATTGATTTGGGTGTTGAGATTCAAGATCCAATTAACACTTATAGAAGTGGCAATTCAGAGCCAATCATTGAAGCTATTGGTGAAACAACTTTAATAAGTACTGCTCAAAAAACTCAGTTTTTAGCAGATTTAGTATAATCAGTAATAACAAAAATCAGAATCAGATGAAAAAAATTGAAAACAAAGAAATTGAATTAGAATTTGAAAAAGGTAAAAAAATAGGATTTGCTGATTTAGCGACAATTTGCTTAAATCAAATTCCAGAAGGCGGAATACCTCCTTTAGAAATGGCAAAAAGAGTAAAAGTTTTAGATAAGTTTAATCTTGTTGTGCTTGGCGCAAAGATTAATTTAGAAGATGCTGAGTTTGAAATATTAAAACAATGTAGTGATACTACAAGGTGGAGGTTAATCCATAAGGATATTGTTGCATTTAGCAACCACCTGGAAGAGGTTAAAACAAAAGAATAGAAAATGACGAAACACGATGTAATTGACACAATAAAAGTTGTTGCGGCTAATATTGGCGCTATAACCATAACCGCAGCAGACATAAAAAATTGGCTATCTATTGTATCGTTGTTATTGGCAATGTCATATACTGCGTGGAAGTGGATTAATGATTCTAAGAAGAAAAAGGTTGCTATTAAAAAATACAATGAAGAAAAATCAAAGCATAGTTAATGACTTCTTAAATAGTTTAAAAGGAAAGATAATAGGAGCTGTTTGTGGTGTTCTTTGTGTTTTCCTTATAGCTAAGTGGGATTATGTTGTTAAGACCTTTAATTACGGAAAAGAAACTAAAGCTGATATTGAATTTAACAACAAGCTTGATAGCGCTCTTACTTTAAAGATTCAATCGAAAGATTTTATGTCTAAAGTAATGACTTCTCCGTTTATGATTGATTACAAAAGAGATCAACATAATGAGTTTATTAATGAGTCGCTAAGAAAAGATAGTTCTAAGGTTAAAATGAGTGCTTATCTCAGTTTAAAGACTGGAATGACAAATGAGGCCGTTATGGATAGCTTGGTGTCTCTTTTAAATAGAATGAAGAAAGGAAGGTTTATAAATAACGATAGATGCCTACAGAACATCTCAAATAATTCAAGAGGGATTCACCGATTGACTGGAATGTAAATAATCATTATATTTGATAAAAAATAGAAACTATGAGTAAAGGAGTAATAAAAGAATATTCGTACATCAGGCTAAAACCAGCAGATAATGGATTCATATTATCTTATGATGAAATCATTGAGTACCCTGGAACATTAAAAAGCCGGGATCATATGTCAAGAGAAAAAGTATTCGGAGATTCTGATGAAGCCCTTGATGAGGCATTACAAGAAATGAAAGCTCTATACGTATTTAATAGAGCAAAAAAAGGAGTGTCATTGACATCTCCTTCTGTTGAGGTTTCTATTAAGTCTTCTGAAGATTAAAAAGGGAACCCCTCTTCGTCATCATCATCATTTAACTCTTCAGGAGCTTCTGCTTCTGGAGTTTTTTCCTCTTTAACTGACTCAAAATTTTCTTTCTTTTTAGGAGCTTCTTTTACTTCTTCCGGTTCTGGTTTCGTAACAAATTCTTCAACTTCTTCTTCCTCTTTAGTATCTTCACTAAGAGAAGCAAAACTAAAGTCATTAGGAACTTTAAGGCTAACAGCAATCTCAGGAGCCTTCTCATTGAATCTATACTCTACAGACAGCTTAAAGTACTCACACAGGTCCATAATCTTCTTAGGACTCGCCATGTCAATCATTTTAAACTTATCTTTTAATCTTGCAGGATCTTCTCCAGCAATCTTGCAAACACTATCAACCAACTCATTCATCTCTGAGGTGCTTGATGCTGGCACTACTAATTTTATTGTTTTCATGGTTAAATTTTAAAAGGGCTACTCCGGATAGAAGTAGCCCAAAAGTTAGATTTTTAATTTAGATTAAAATGGCAATCCGTCATCTTCTTCTTCTGTCTCAACAGGAGATGTTTCAGGAACTTCATTCGCTGGTGCTTGTGCTGTTTCTCCAATCATTCCTGAACCTGTATATGGTTCAACACTACTATCAACCAACACATCCCAAGAATGATATTCGTTTCCACCTTTCTTAGATTCCTTCTTCCCTTCCCAAACAATTCTACACATTGATCCAACTGAAATCTTAGAAAGATTATCATTAAGAACATTTGTTCCCCAAACGGAAACCTCATCACTCCCCTCTATTCTTTCTCCAACAATATGCTTTTTATCACCAACCTTGGTAACTTTAAGCTTGTGTATTGTTGAGTTATTATCAGGACCTTGCCCTGTTTGACACCCCAAGTAATATCCTTCAATGAATGAAGTTTTACCTGCTTCTAATGCAGTAAGATTTTTCTCTTTCTTACTACCTGTTTGTTTTGGCTCCCATACCGGGCCATTCTGCTTTACTGATTGAAAATTGCTCATAATTTCTGATTTTATATGATTATTAATTTATTTACTTTTTTGGCTTATTCAAATTCTTCAAACTATTCGGATGAATGTTAATCTTCTTCTTAGGCTTTTCTTTGTGCCATTTCAATACCTCTACCCTAACTTCATTCCTTAACCTTCTTTTAAGAAGCTTAACGAGATTTTCATGCTCGGACAATAGTTTTAAGCTGTCTGTGATAGCATCTTTATAATTATGAATCTCTAACTTCCCTAAAGGAACTTGGAGTTTAATTAAGTTGCTAATTAAGTCGTTTAGGACAACATTCTTATCTTCTGGATGCTTGTCAACTAATTCTCTTATTTTATAACTATCATTCATCTTTCTTCTTTCTTAGGTGTTCAGTTCTGATCTTTTTAGGATCTCTTTCAACAACACATTGTACTTTAAGCTCTACACCCAAAACATTAAGAAGACTTTCTATGTGAGATTGCCTTAGCTTTGGAGTGCTTACCGGGTCATTTTGCTCAAGATATTTAGTCCTGAATGCGTGTTTTGTTATTCCGGCTTCTCTAAGCACTAAATCTAAATCAACATCAAGGAATTCTATCCTGTGGAGAATTAGCTTTTTTATTTCTACTGAAGAGATTACTACATCATAATAATATGCTTCAGAAATTCTTTCAAGTTCTTGAGGGGTTTTCATTCTCCCAAAGGCTTGAGCCTTATGGACACCCTTCTTTAATCTTCCAGCCCTATTTATCTTCACAAATACCTATTTTGTAATCTCTTTCGCTCCTATTCTTTTATTAAACGAATCAACATGCTCGTTGATATGAATCTCTGGAGCTCTTGAGTCATCACCCTTTGCTCCAATCATATAAACAGCAGTAACAGCCCCTTCGATGCCATGCTCATTGTAAACAGCAGAATCATGGTATTCTCTTGCAGACTTTACCAGGTCTATTCTAATCGTTTCCCTAACAACTCTTACTCCAATTACTATTGGTTTACCTGTTGTAGGATGTTTTACTGTTTTCCTTTCATTATCCTTTTTATACTGCGAGGTTATCTTTTCAATTACTATGAACATCCTACTTTATTTATGGTTTTGACAAATGTAACAATAAATCTAAGATGTACAATATATTTCGATAAATAAATCTAATTAAAAATATCAACAGCACCATGTTCACTTTCTATTTCTGTTATTATAATATCCACTCTTGGGTTTAGCTTATTAATACCACCAGTCCTGTAAAGTGTTTGTTCTATAAAATTATCATTATCATCCGGAATACATCCCGACTTTGTTAGGGCATCACAAAAGAACTTTTCATGGATGCAGAGAACATTTGACCTATCCCCAAGTCTTTTGTCGTATTTCCACAAAACAAACTCTAACTTTATTTTCTTAGTGAACCTTAGCTTGTAAATTTTTGTCCATGCTAATTTTTCGTAAGCAGATTTAATGTTATTACTAACCATGTAGTGCCAGTTCTTATATTCGTTCATGTTAATATACCGCCTGGTAATCTTCTTTTTGCCCATATCAAAATAAAGAGGCATTGATATTGTAATTGATTTACTCATCTTTTTTGTTCCATTTATAAAAAAATATTAGTAACACTCCGTAAACTAAAATCTGGGCGGAAAGCACTACTAATACTAATGTTGACCAACAATTCATAACTAAAATATATTTTCTTGATTAGATTTTCTTTGTTTAACTGGCTTAGTACCAAAATTTGAACTTGTCCGTTTATAAGCACTTTTAACCGTTGTTGTAATCTCTTTAAACCCTAAACTACTATACCTTTCAAATATGGATGCTGTGGTAATATCAATATTCATTCCTGCTTCACTTAATCTACAAGCTAAACAAAACACAAACCTATTCCTATTCCCTTTATGATAGCTTCCAATGGCACTATCATTAATCCACTTACAAATAGTCTCAAAAACATATTTAGAATCACTTGAAGCCTCAAACCCTTCATTTAATTCTTTAACAGACTTCATATTAGCACTCATCTCCAACTCTTCGTAGTCTATAGATATATCAACCTCAAAAGTATCAGCATCCTCGTTATAGAACATATCAGGATCGAAACTAACAAAACATAATCTCGATGGATTTTTGCCGGAAGGGTCAACAATGATTTCATAATGCTCCATCATGTATTGTTCAATCTGAATAAAAGCATGAGACTTATGGTATTTAAGTTCAGAATCAACTTTAATTAAGACCTTTAATCCTCTTGACGGTGATTCAAAGAAAGCCAATACATAACCATCAGAACGAAGTAAGTTTTTATAGGTGTTTAGTTTCCCTGGGGGAATCTTATCAACATCACAAACAACAATTCCGGTATAGTTGTCAACATTATCATCAAGCCTTCCTTTTCCAAGTAATGCTCCGGAGAAAGTAACAGCAGGAAGATTCTTCTTTAATGCTTCCTTACGTTTCTTATCAGGCTCTTGGCGGTACGTATCAATTAATGTTTTCCACTCTCCTTCCGAGATTTTCCATATAACATCAAGAACAGATAATTTCTTAGAAGTATCTTGATCAGTAACACCGTTGAATATGTTTACAAAGGTTTTATCCATTATTCCACTTCAGTTTTAGCATTAATAACAAATTCCCCTAATCCCCACATCTCCGTATAATCAACATTTTCATAATCTTGAATACACACCATCTTAATCTTTCCAGTTCCATTAAGGATTTTTATTTTTTCCCCCGAAATATTGCCGAGAATTGATAATAAATAATTTATACTCAATCCAAAAACTCTATCCTCAACATCCTTATTTTGAATATCAATTATTTCTTCAGCATCAATACTGTAACTAACATTCTCAGAGTTAAGTTTAAGCTCATTTCCTTTAATTTCTAATAGTAATGTTGAGTCCTCGTTGGAATAATTAGAAAGCCTCCTTAGGGAGCCTAAAAACTCGTTTTTATCAATCACAATATATTTCTCGCTATCATAATCAAAATAATTCTCAACAACCAACGGGGCTTTTACATCCATTAATACTGATGTGTATTCAAATCCATCCATTTTTACAGATAGATTTCTTTTTCCAACAACTATCTCAGTATCTCCTTTCCCTAACGCTTGGCCAATAGCAACTGAAATATCTTTATGGAGAACAATACCGAAGTCAGTCTCAGGTTTTATACTTGTTATGCCTCGGTAGAAATACCTACCGCCATGCACTCCTGTAATCTCAAGAACTCCATTATTAACAAGCATAGTAACACCAGCTAATGATTCTCTCATTTCAGACCAATCAACGATATTTGACAATCTTTTTATATGGTCTATTATTTGGGATGTTTGAAGTTTAATCTCTATTAAGTCATCTCCTTTTACTTTTTGGATAGGAAAGTCTTTAGGATTGAATCCAGACATCTTATATTTCTTTTTTCCTGCAATGATATTTAGGATAAATTTTGCCGGATCATAATTAAAAACAAACTCTTCATCACTAAGTAGTTTTACAGTATTCATAAGCGTATTTGCCGGAACACACATACCAAAATCTTCTTTAGACTCTACCGCAAATTGTCCTTTAATTTGTAGCTTCCCATTGTAGGCATATACAGTACAAGTATTTTTCATCACAACAAACAAGAAGTTGTGAGTGATAGGCATTATTGCTCGTTGAGGAACAGCTTTGTTAACTGTGTCAAGACACTTTAGGAGGCTTTTTTTGTTAATGTTAATTTTCATCTTCAACAACTTTAGTGGTTACTTTTATTCCGCCTTTTTGATAATTTTCTTTATAGAAGTTTTTAAGATATTTTAAGGCTTTCTTTTCCTCCATAACGACATCTGCCTCAAAAAAGGGAGATTCGATTTTAATACTAATGTTTGTCATAATTATTTATTTATAGAGGCGAACCCCTTGTTAGTAATTCCAAGTTTCTTTTCGTAGTCGGCAACCAATCGGTTGAACAAATCGTTAGGTATCTGATTGTAGTGAACAACACCATCTTTTCCTTCGTCAAGAATACTATTAATATCTTTTGTTTTCCCAACTATCATATCAAATATATGCTCGTCAATACTATCCTTTACAATAGTGTAATAAACATTAACATTCTCTGTTTGACCTATCCTGTGGGCTCTTTTATAAGGTTGTTCTAAATCATCAGGAGTGAATGGAAAATTTAAGAATATAACATCTCTTGAATTAACCAAATTAATACCCACTCCGGCAGCTTTAAAATTCCCAAGAAAAACATTACAATCAGGATTCTTAACAAACTTTTGGATAGCCTTGTCTTTATCATGCGCGTCCATTCCTCCAATAACCTTAACACAAGAGTCTTTATAATGCTTTTCTAATGCGTGAATTGGATCCCTATATCCAGAAAACACAATAACATCCCTTCCATTCTCTATAAGGCTGTCAATTAATGGTATGACATTCTTTACTTTGCTTGTTGATAATAACCTGTTTAGCGTATGAATGTTACCCTTAATCTTAACCCTAATCTGAGCCTTCTCTTGATTGCTTCCTGCATCATCGAGTTCTTTTTTGTGTTGGTATAATTCTTTAATATGATTTTCATACTCCCCTTTAACATCTCCCATGTCAAAGTAGTATTTTTTGATAAGTAGAGCCGGTAAATCAAGGCACTCTTCAGTTCTTTTACGAATCATAAAGTTAGAAATCTTCAACCTTAATTCATCCACATTCTTAGCCCCTACAACCTTAGTCCCTCCACGTCCTGTTGTGGTTAGTGTGTAGTTATTTAAGAATGAAGAATAATTAAGCCCTAATGGATGATTGCATAACTTAAAATAAGAAAATATATCATTCACACGATTTGTAATTGGAGTTCCAGAAAGAAGAGTTACCCTCGCTTTAGGGAAGTGTTTTACCAATTTACTTACATTCTTATAATTACGAGTTTTTACATTTTTAATTTTTTGGCATTCGTCAATTATGATATGCCCAACATTAAACTTTGTTAGGTGTTCAAAATGCTTTCCAATGGATTCATAATTCACCACCACAAATCGTTCATCGAAAGCATGGACACACTTACTTTTTTTAGCGTCCAATATAGTCCATAGGTATTTATCATAACCCCAATCGTCCGTCATATCATGGAACCAATTCCATTTAACTCCTGCTGGGCATATAACTATTGTTCTTGATATTCCGAGCATTTTAGACATTGTAGCACTTGTGATTGTTTTCCCAAGGCCCTGTTCAAAACTCAATAGATTATACTTTCTGTGCATCATTAATGACATAGAATGTTTCTGGTGTCTAAATAGCTCTCTATCGTAATTTGCTTTAGGAAGATAGTTAACTTTAAAGTCATTGTAGATGCTTTTATAAACAGCCCTCAGTTGATTGAATAAAGCATCCTTAAAATGTTTTTCACTACCCGACATCATAATTGTCGGAAAAGCAAACATAATAAAGTCTTTTATGGATTGAGGAGAAACAACCCTTGTATCAGCAGTAATTAGCCCTTCGCTAAAAACCATACCAATACAAGCAGCAATATCTTTCTCTTTCTCACTCCAAGGCTTATTAAACTGAAGCGTGAACTTATTTATAAAAATTATGTTTTTCATGTTATCTTTTTAAATCCACCATTAGTTAACAAGAATTTATCTTCATTTTTATTTATATAACATTCCGGAAGATGAGGAATGCTAACAAGACCTAAAAACTCAATACACTTGTCAATTCTTCTATTTCTGTAGTCAGAAATAGTTTGGTGATTTTTTATTGATGAATCAGGCTCTTCATAGCCATCATTGTCAACTCGAATTAAAAAACCACAATCTAATGGGTTGTTAAATACATCTCCAACAGGAAAGTTTTTTTGTATTTCTTTCACCATAAGAGCATATTTATTATGATTTATTTTCTTTCTTTCTATCACCCCTTCTTTTTCAAAATGAGAAAACTCACTCGCTGATTTTTTTGGCTTAATTGGCTCGCTGTTTTTCTTTTTTTCTAAAGAAATATACCAGCCTGACCATAATTTAATTTGTCCCATATTATTCTCCTTGGCTTTCTATAAAGTTTACCGTAACATCTTTTTCTCCTGATTGGTCAACCATTTCAATAAATACCTGATAGCCCTTTTTCTCAATAAGTTTAAGAATGTAATTTAATGTCTTTTGGTCCAATAGGCTCCCATCCCTTATTATTAACAATTTAAGATTAGGATTCATTGCCATAGCGACAGTAAGCCCAACACCTATGATTGTGCTTGACGGATGTTGGTTTTCATTGAATGGCAATCCATTGTAAAGAATCTCATCTTCTGAGAATGTTAATCCCTTTACTGGTAGAGGATTATCTTTAAATATTTCCAACTTATCAACATCAATTTGTTTATAACGTGAAGTCTTTTCTTCTGACTTAACAGTAAGGTCTTTTACGTTTTTATCAAACTCCTTCATTTCAACAACCTTCTTGACTGTTTCGTTGTGGGTGTTTATTCTTTCAAGCTCAGTAGATAATAACTCCATAGAAGGTCTTTCATTCTTCTTTAACCATCCATTCCCTTTAGCAATCTCCTCTGAAAGAATATCTCTATCAGCTTTTTTCTTTTTAAGCTCAAGTTCAAGAGATTCAATATAAGCATCAGCGTTCTCCTTTTCTTCCCTTTTAGAATCAACACCATTCTTAATTCTGTCATAATTAGAAATAGCTTCTCCAATCTCACTCATCTTTTTCTTAACCTCAGTATCATCTAATTTATCAGAATACTTTTCAATCTCTTCCGGGTCCATCTGAGCGTCTTTCAACTTAGCTTCATTACTCTTGATGTCTTTGTTTATTTCAGTACGTTCATCATAAACAGCTTTCTTCTCAGCATCTAACTCCATCAGTTTTTTCTGAATTTCTGCCGGAAGAAATTGCAACAGAACTTCAATCTGCTCTTTAACACCTGGAACAGAAACTTTACCGTCTTTAGTAAGCCCTAAGTTGATAAACTCTAAAATATCAAACCCTACGTTACCAACGATAGACTTAACCATAGACTTACCGCCTGGAATTTTACCACCATCCTTGTCGGAAACAACTAATTTCCCTTTTTGGTCTTTTTCAGAGAAATACATATCAATATTATACTCTTGATATTCTCCACCCAAAACCCCTCCGATTTTCACTAAAGCAGAAGCAGTTTCCTCTCCTTCTTTGATTGCCTTACTTGGAATCATATTAGAATCAATCGCACACGTAAGAGCTTGTATTAAGCTCGATTTACCGGAACCATTCTTTCCTAAGATAATTGCTGATCTTCCTTCAAATTCTACAACCTTATGGTTGATGTTTTTAAAGTTTTCTACTTCTGCTGATAATATTTTTAATCCTTCTTTCATCTGATTTTATTTTTTTAAAACTATTTTAGCTGAATCCCACATAAACATAAGATTATCTTTAAAATTATTACAATTCCAATTCAAAGAAACACATTGCTTCTTCCACATTATTGGAATACGAATAATTCTTTGAAATAATGATCTTTTCTTTATGGGGAATTTTTCCATTATTTTTTATTTTCTAATTCCAATCTTTTAATATTCTGAGGACAAACCTTTGAAACACTACAATACTGATCGCATCTCTTTCTTTCTCCTGGTCTTTTCTCAACGTAAGCCTTATCCCCATACTTCGCTCCATCTCCAAGCATAAATGCTTTAGCTAATGCTTCAGTAGGAAAAACTTTAATTGCCCTTGTTCTTGTTGGAGTTGTTACTGCAAAAGTGTCTGAAGTCTGCCACATTTCTTTAGATGTACATTCGGCAACATTGCCCATTTGAGCGTCCTTATGGAGTTTAACTCTTCTTGTTAGAAACTCCTTAATCAATTTATGTTCATACAGCTTCACAGGGAATGTTGCTATTGGTTTTTTAGGGTAACCACTACTAAATAGTTTTGATGGTGAAAAATCCTTGAAAATGGCGGTAATCTGAGCAGCATTAACTTCATATCCATTCTCTCTCAATAAGAAAGCATAAACATTAAGTTGAGCATCCCATTTCTTTCTTGCCTCAGCGTTCATATAAGCATAGACTCCTGTTGTTTTGTAATCATCTAAAAGACCTGTTGAAATGGTGAATCTATCAAAAGTGCCGGAAAACATCATTCCGTTAATAGTGTGTGAAAGCGTTACTTCAGTTAGAATGTCTTTGTTCTTATGTTCCGGAAAAGTTTTATTAATAAACTCATACATCCATTCCGCAGCTTTTGTCTGTTCATACTTAACAAGGACTTCTGCTGCTTCAAGAAGCTGTCTTGCTTCTCTGCTTGTTATCTCTCCCATTTCAACTACGTAGTGAACGGCTGTACCAAACAACATCCAGATTCTATCTGAAACATCTTCTTCAATGTCGTGAGTCTTTTTAAGGATTCTTATTTGGGGGGAGTCGATAAGCTGGGTTACTGATATGTCGCCTATGGTAACATGATTGTCAATTTTAACTGCGTTAACAATAGCGTCAGAGATTCCGTACTTGTTTGTGAATTTTATCATAATGTCTTTAAGTTTTCTTAGCGTTTACAAATATAGATTAATTATTCGGAAAAACAAGTGTTTTGTGGATTTATTTCTTAATATGACTAACAGACTTAAAAGCCCTTCCCATTTCTTGAAGGTTTTTATACATTTCAGCATCCGGTATATTTTTTGCCGGAACACCTAAATTCATTTCTAAGTGAACAATACAATCACTAATAAACTTTACCAATCTTGCTTTATCCATTTTAGCTTTATCAAGAAGATAAACTTGCTCTCCTTCTGGAGTAGTCATAGTTCCTTTAGCACATTCAGCTTTAAGAAGGTAATCACACTTAACCTCGTCCATAAGCTCATAACCAGCGTTTGTATAAGCCTGAATTGCAACAGCCATTAGTGGACCATGGTAGTAGTCGTAAAGTGCCTGCTTAGTATTCTTCTTAACATCCGGCTTCATCTCTATTCTAAGAGGTGTATTAGCCATGTGCTTGAGGTACTTAATAAAATCTTCGTTGTCCGGAAGATTTCCAAGTAGATCTCGGAGGTTGTGTCCGAATTTTGGGGTGAAGTTAAAGTGAATTTTCATAGTCCGTTAAAAATATCTGATTTTTGTAAATCTATTCTTTTGTTGGAAATATCTACATATTCTTTTGATATTTCACTTCCAATGAAATTAAATCCGAATTTTATAGCAGATTCACATGTTGTTCCTGTTCCACTATAAGGATCATAAACTAAGATATTTTCTTTTTCTTTTATACACATCATTATATTCATTGGTAATTCTTGCGGGAATGGTGCTGGATGCAGTTTGTTTGGTTTTGCAGAAAAATCCCAAACCTCTCCCTTAAATAATGGTTTCTTTGCTCTTTCAAAATTTGGCTGACAAGGTTCTTTTGTTAACCAGAAAATTAACTCAGTGTTTGGTAAGTATCTTATAGGGGAAACTGCTGGGCTACTTTTTCTGTTCCACACGATTTGCTGCCTAAATATTAAATTACTTTTTAATATCCATTCTATTGGATGTGATGCCTTGTGTTTTGCAACTCTAATCTTATGGTTGTAGAATATACTTCCGTTAGGCTTTAAAACTCTTCCCATCTCATTTAAAACTTCTATTTGTTGATGTTGGTATTCCGATTCAATCATAAAATCATTTTCAGCATCTCCTTCATATTCAATATTTCTGCCACCACTCCAATTATCTTTAATGTGTCTCTTACGGATAAACCCTTCATACCCAGCTTTATTATATGGTGGTGATGTAATAATTAAATCAATAAAATTATCGCTCATTCTTGCCATTGTTTCTAAGCAACATTCATTATAAATCTTATTTATTTCCATCATCCTTACTGGCTTTATGTTTCTCACTAATTTTCTCAAAATTATGTTGCTGTTCTTCTTCTCTAACATCTACTACAATAACATCAAGCAAAGACAATCTCTTTCTTTTGTTTTTTACCCGAAATTTATTGTATCTCTCAAAACTTGATTCTGGTATCGCTATACACCCTGGTATAGCCTGCATTGAAGAAAACTGAGCAGACTGAAGCTCTACTTCGGAATTGTAGTTTTTAATCACTACAACCTTTCTATTCAAGTCTTTTTTGTCGATTATTATTTTTCCGCCCGAAACTCTCATTGAAAATGATTTAAAATGAATATTACTACCCTTGAAACATTAACCCAAAAGATAATGCTTATGATATTTACTTCTACTCCTTCCTCTCGAAAGGTTAGGGCTTTGATTGTTTGTTTCATATTAATTAATTTTAAATTCTTTAATAAGCTTTCCTTTGCATTTATTTTTTACGCTATCAGCATAGATATTCCACATTTCGTCTTCTAACACTAACCAAAAAGATTTCTCGGTACATTCAGGAGTTTCTTTGCGGACGCTATCTATTAGGTTGTTTGTGTTTTTTTCCGCTTCTTTTTGTGTTATTGGCGTTCTGTCTTCTCCGTATTTATTTGGATATTTTAGTTTTTTTAAGACCTTCATAATTAACTAATTTTAAGTACTTGGTTCAACGTAAATAATATCACCCTATACCTAACATCCTCTCCATTGTGAATCTTTCTTTTAACAAGCTCTCTATAAACTTCTGGATGAAGGTTAGCTTTCTCTGAATTACATTCCTTACAGCAAGGAACTGTATTATTGGGTATTCCGCCTTTTAATCCGTATGCTCGTAGTATTGATCTTGGGATTAGGTGGTCATCAGTATAGCTCTTTCCGGTTATCTTTTCCTGACAAAAAAAGCAGGAAAACTTATTCTTTCTTTTCATCATCACAAAATCCCAACAGATACCAAAATGAGTCTCTCCACTAATAACAACATCAGAAGTCATCTTATAGCTTTTGAGTTTCTTTTCAAGGTTAGACTTATTCCATATCCAATCGGTAACAGAAATATCAATCCAGTCTTCGTCTATTTTAGTGTATGGGTTTTTGATAACTACTCTTTCAAACTTTAATGTTTGAGTTTTGGGAATAGAGAATCTATATCTTGCTTTTGTTTTGGATTCACAAAACAAGTAAGAATCTTTCTTTTCGGCTAAAAATTTGACGGATCGTATTTTAAATTGGTGAGTCATCTACTTCTTCTTTCGCAAAATCTATTAACAGCTTATACATCATGTAAGACTTCTTTAGGTTTTCTCCCTCTTGAGAATTTACTAAATCCATCATTTTACTTTCTGCTCTGAGGACGAAGTTAAGAAATTTTTTATACTCATACTTATTCTTTGCTCTCCATCTTGTTCCTTTTTTAAGGTCGGATAATGCTTCTTCAATAAGAACAGTCTTGGAGCCCATGTTAGATTCACAGAAGGCTATAAATCGTTCCATATTGATTCCTACTATGTCGCATTTAGAGGCTTCAAAGTATCTTTTCATCTCTACCTTATCTTTATAGGTGTCATGGTCCATTACAAATTGATTTCCTTCAAATAGGTAGAAAACAAATCCTAAGATGCTTTTCTTTTCGTTGTATAGGTATAGTTTTATCATTATTAAAATCCTTTTAATGGAACGTATGTAAGTGTGCTTCCGTCAGTAAATTTTCTTGTTATCATTCGTGGATGTGAATAAGCATTACAATACATACAAACCCATCCATCGCCATCCATCTTAGGGAAATGAATTTTTAGCTTACAGCTTAGTGGAATATTCTTGCTCATTGCACAAACTTTGATAGGTACATAATAGGCTCCTTTGAGAGAACCATTTTTTGAATATGATATTTCCAGGCCGGGAGAAGTTTTCTTCCGTCTATGATGAGGTATTTCCCCCAAAATTTTTCCGCAAAATCGTGGTCGAAACAACAAACCTTAAATACTACATCTGAACTCCATTCAGATTTAGGATTCTCAGCCATACGAGTAAGATATTGCCTTGCTATTCTGCTTCCGTTGTCCCTTGCTTTTTCGAGGGCTTTTATTAGGATTTCTTTTTTGTTCATCTCATTTACTTATTAATTATACAAGTCCTTTCTTGCATTAAACTTCTCTTTACTTTCAAATGTTTCTGAAGTATGACAACCATACCACCCATGTTTATCATCCCAATAGTAGCAGTAAAACCTAATGTTTGATCTTTCTAATCTTAGCTCAGGATAAGCGCCTTTTGGTTTTATATGAGCGAAACAATGGACGTAGAATATTTGTTGAACTCTCCCACAATGCTCACACTTTCGGGGTGTTGGCATTTCCATCCATATCTTCAAGAATAAATCAAGCTCTCCTGTTTTCTTTTTAGGCTTCTTTTTAATTCCATAGGAGGGCTTGTCATTCCTCTTCTCTAAAGATTTTAGCCATTTCTCATCAGTTCTCTTGTGCTGATGATACTTGCATTTCTCATTAGAAAAACGAGGATTATCACAACCATCTTCTGTACAGCCTTTGGCCATTACTTTTTCTTTCCACTAAGTCTTGTCATATTATTTCTAATCCTGGACCAAGGGAGCCAATGATATTTGAACAACACCTCCATTATTCTGTCAATAGAATCTTTCTGCCCCATAGAGAATCCATTTTTAGATGAATGAGCAGGAAGAGTATCTCTAAGATTTCTTAGCACACTATTCTTCCCTCCATCCCTATAGAGGTTTTTCATGTTACTTGCAATGATATTACATTGGGCTATGTTTAGCTCTTTTGGTTTTGATTGTTCCAGCTTAGCTATTTCATTAGCCATTTGCTGCGTTGTTTGCCATCGTTTCATAATTTATAGTTTTTCTAAGTGAATAAGATAATCTTTTGCCTGTTTATTGTTTTCGTGAATTTTAATACCTCTAATCTTATGATTAAGATGTCTTTTAATACGCTTAATTCTGTTTTGAACCGTTTTAGGTTTTAACTCCTTGCTTACTCTCATAATTTATAATTTATTTTAAAACATTATTTTCCATATCAAAATGAAACATACAACTTTCTGTAAATTTCATTGCTCTTACTCTTGAAGAGAATGCTTCTCTGTACTTAATATACTCTTCTCTGTCTTTTGCTATCCAATAGCCTTTTGAAGACGCACAAAGCATCGGGCAAAGGTTGTATGCTCTAATGTACTGAATGAATTTCCTAAACTTTGGATCGGAAACATTTACTCCTTTATTTATGTAGAGCATTTTCCTTGCTTCAGCGTTTGTGATAGCATTTACTACCCCAACCCTTGCATTCAGTCCGTTAGCTATCATATTGATAGCTTCAAGCTCTGAGCTTGTTACGTCCTCTGTAAATTCTTCAAATCCTGGTATCATTTCTTTTGGCTTTAGTCAATGGTCTCATTAAAGTGGTCGTAATCCACTAACTTTTCTTTTATAACAACAACTTCCTTTACGAATACTTTTTGTTTAGAGTCATCTGGAAGAGGGCATATCACTACCATATAACCCATAGCGTTGCACATATCACAAAAGGTGTCTATCCTTGGTATTCCTTTTCCGCATTCCATTTTGCTTACAGTAAACATACTTGCCTTACAGAGGTCAGCCACTTGTTGTTGTGTCATTTTCTCAGACTTCCTTACTTTTTTGAATAGTGCTATTAAATCTTTATACATGATTTTTCAAATTTATTGATTATTTTATTAAGAATCATTCTAAATTACGCTTCCGGTATTCCTCGTTTTCTGTGGCTTTTTTGCCGAGAGATCTAATTTCCTCCCAATGAATTTTGTTTTCATTTCTACCGTAGTCCTCTTCATTTTCACTAAACTGTTCAGGTTTTTCAAGGAAATCCATGTTTGGAATATGTTTATCTTCAATATTGTTAGAGTTGAATGTTGATAGCATTAATTCTCTTATAGTGTATCTTTTTTGTCTGCCTCTACAAATCAACATAACACATTCAATTTTTGTATCATCAAAAAATGAAGGAATAATTCTTTCCTCAGTAACGACTCTAACTATTCCCCCTTCTGATATTTCGTAACGGTGAAGTAGTTTGTCGTTAATTCTTTTCCATGTTGGTTCGTTTTTCATTGTTGGTTAGTTTGATTATTAACAAAGGGAGACCCATACCTCTATGAAGGATGTTAGAGATAATCTTCTAACTCAGCAGTTAAGCAGTCGCTTCCCCTTACCTCTTACAGGTGGTATAGGATTATCCTATACTCTTTTACTCGTTATGGTGGCGGTTAACCCTTTCCATACGTCTTAACTTACTTCTGACAAGGTTTTATATCCTTTTTGATTTTTGTATTCGCAGTATTGGAATATCAACTGCTATCAGATTATATGTCTGTCAGATAATAAATGAAGTGTAGCAAGCCTCTGACGGAACCTGTCCGATAAACCGCTAAGTAAATCGTTAGCTACACTTCAAATGTAAGCAAATATATTTAATTATTCTGTTCTTTAAATATTTTTAAAACTTCATCTGCTATTTCTTTTGTTGTGTCAACACTTATAAGTGTTTTTCCGAGCAAATGTCTAAGTTTTTTCTTTGCATTCTTTTCACTAAAATTATAAACATCGAATCCTTGCACCGAAAAGCATTTGGATTTTTTGTTTCCTTTCCTTTCGTTGTTATGGTTTTTAAGTCTCAATAAGAACTTTTCATATTGCTTTATGAATTTTTCCCTATCCCTTTCAGGAATTACTGGTAAATCTAACAATCCTCCTCTTGTTTTTACTCTTGGCATAGGCATTCCTCCCATTGCTCCAAGCATTGCTCCAGCTAACAATATTTTATGAATTGATTTGTTCATTTTGTTTAGGTTTTAGCTTTTCCGCCTCATTTTTGCCGGAAAACATAATTAATATTTATCGTGTGTATAATCAACAATAACATCTCTTCCTAAGAATACAATATCATTATCTTGTTTGGCAATATAAAGCCAAAGAGGAATATCAAATTTAAACGCTTTAAAGAGTTCTCTTCCTTTCCATGTGTCGAAGTGAACAATAACCTTACTAAAATTATACATACATTTTTTCGGGAACATGATAGGGGCTCTTCCTTTTCCTCTTCCGCTATTTTTGAATAGCAGAACATTATCTTGCTCATCCAGTAGTCTTTTAGCTTTTATGGTTAGTGTTACTACTCTGATCTTTTTCTTTTCGGGCATGGTTATATTACTTTTGGGTGCTTTTTAAAATCTCAACACAAAGCTCTCTTGGTATTTTGGATCTTTCATAACTATCCTTTCTTCCTTGTGTTCCTGTTCTTGCTCCTCTTCTGGCTGATTCGTGATGGCAATGTTTGTTAATAATATTTCCTTCACTATCATATTTATAATTGTGGCACATAGGTCTTGGGATCCAATTTTTTGAGTTTGTCCATATATCAGTAGGCTTTGCTCTGTCGTCCCTATATTGGCAATACCATACGGTGTGTCTTTTAAACTTTTTCATCCAATCCATGTGCCTCAACATTCCCCTGGGATTTTCTATAAAGAACACCATATTCGGATTAATTAGCAACCACTCTTCAATCAAAGCTATCCAATGTTTATTTGTGTTGTCGCATTCAATAGCATATTCGCTTTTAGGCTCTTTAGTGTTTGTCCTATGTGTGCTACAAGCTGCAATGCTATACGTGGTACAATCAGGAGAAGCCCAAACAATATCAGGAATAAATGGAATATGGTTTTTATTCATTTTCCCTATATCAATCACAAGGTCAATATTGTCGTAATTAGTCCAGTCAACACTAAAAACTTTCATTCCTAATTTGTTGGCTACTTTCCCTATTGATCGATCACCAGCGAATAGTTCTAATATTTTCTTTTCGGGCATTATTTTATCAGTTTTTCTAAATCATTAAACAATTGCTCAAATCCTAATTCGTTTAATGTTTCAGGTTCTTTATCAAGCCCATTGTTAATAATATCTAAGGTTCTTTTTATTGCACTCTCCAGCAAGTCAATCCTTTCAAGTTCAGCAGACTGTTCTACAATGATGTCATCTTCGCTTTTGGCTTCGTTTAATGATACAACATAGAACTTTCCCCCAATATATTCAATAAGTCTTGCTATTTGGTCGCAATCATCCTCAGCTTCCCATCCTTCGCCAAAACATTCGTTGGCTTCTTTTTCTAATTCGTTTTGTCTAACGAATCCATCGGTAGAATTATATTCTCCTTCATAATTTTTTTCTTTGCTCATGGCTTTAAATTTTTAGGTTAATAATTAATCTTATTTATAAATTTCATACGATGTAATAACAAATTCGTGGCACGTTTCTTCTTTTAACTCAATAGCTTCTTTGATATTTTTTTCACTTAACCCATAGAAGAAGATTTCATCATCATTTAACCACTCTGGCACATTATCAAACTCATATACCAGATAATTTTCAAATGAATTATCTTTATCGTCTTTAAAATATCCATTAATAGAGAATACTTTTGGCTTTTCTTTTGTAATATTTTCTACCCAAGTTTTTACCCTTGAGGATTGGATTTCAAATGATTCAGCGAAAGGATATTTCTCTTCTATTAGCGCATTGAATTCATCAGAATTATTCTCAAGGAAAATACGCTCAACTTTATTGAATGCTTCCTGTAGGGTTTTTAATGCTTTTTCTGTTTCAGTTTTCATGGCTTTTATTTTTTAGGTTCAACAATTTTTCCTTCTTGGAAAAGTTTCTTTTTATAATCTCTATGCTCTTTCATTGTAACACGCCATTTTTCTTTGTCATAGTATTGTTTACTTCCTCCACGTTCTTTTCTTCTTTTCAGGTTTTCCTCCAATTTTTCGGGGGAAAGTATAAATTGAATAGTACGTCTTGAAACTCCATAGGTTCTCGCTAAGACACGTTGAGACAATCCAAGTACGTTTGCATGGATGTCTTCTTTTTCTTCTTTAGTGAGCTTAACCCTTCTATCTAACGACTCATTATTAATGGGTATTAGGTCTGATTTTCTTGGCATAGCTATTAGTTTTGAGTAAATATATAACCATCCTTGGCAAAGCTAAAGATATTAAGGTTCGGCTTCCCTATCTTTACATTTTTAGGGTTAAACTCTCTTTTAACTTGTGCTATTGCTAAACACATTGTTAGTATTGAATTTTTGCGTTTCTCTCTTTTGTTCATGGCTATTATATTTCGGTTAATACTCCATCTTTTACAATGTATTCAAAGTCGCTTTCGTCTTCCCATTCTGTGTAATAATAGTACTCATCCTCGAAGGCTTCTTCAATCGTTTTGTATTCTGTTTCGTCAGTAATATGTTGTAGAAATGCTTCATGTCCTTTGATATACATTTCACCATCATTTATACAGTAGCCCTCATTCATTCCTTCGCCTGTTACATCACATTTTCTTGCGAATTTTAATCCTTCTTTTTTATTTCTTGCAATAACAACCTCATCATCTTCTGAGTATATTCTTGCTATTCTTAGCTTCTCTTCCACATCCATTAACTTGTCGTTAAAATCATCTTGAGCTTCTTCGGTGTACCTTGTACATCCATCCTCTTCAATAAGCCCTCTCTCTCCATGTATTTCATGTACGATTAAGGCTGTTAACTCTGAAGTTAATTCTAAGTAATCCTCGTTTTTTAATATTAATAGTTTCATGGCTTTAAATTTTGTGTTTCCCTGCTCATTTTTGGCGGAAAAACTGATTAATAATATTTAATAAATTCAATGTTTTCGGTGGCAAAGCTGAATGTAGTCGGCTAATTAATTAACCTTTCGTGGTTGTAATAACCCTACTTTATGAGTAGTATTTTTAAGCTGATTTGCTTTCCATTTACATACTGC
>Ga0210003_1001502_pt1 | contig 20549 bp, 28 predicted proteins | sample LantaG_FD_182804 | JGI IMG/M metagenome (GOLD analysis project Ga0210003, IMG submission 182804) | Deep subsurface microbial communities from Baltic Sea to uncover new lineages of life (NeLLi) - Landsort_02402 metaG (SPAdes) (version 2) | ecosystem: Environmental > Aquatic > Marine > Oceanic >... | reverse complement strand
TGAAAAAGTATATAAAAAAATAACAATATCTAAAGCTATTGATGCTACAGAATACACTAAAGTTGGGTCAATAATAGCCAAAGAATTAATTGACGTTTTTACCGAAGTCAAACAAATGAATGACGATTAACCAGAGGAGGAGTAGATGAGTAAAGAATTTAAATTAGAAATAGCAACAGAACCAAAAGAGTTTCAATGCTCAGCTTGTAAGAAGGTAGTAATCAAGCAGTGCCAAAGCCATGAAAACCCAGAGGCAATGGAATATTTAATTGAAGGTAACCCTGCAAGAAAGATATGTTCAGAATGTTTTTTAAAGGGATTTGACAAGATGTTCGGTGTAGAAGGAGGGGTAGATGAGTGATAAGAGAGAGAAAATAATAGAGGCGATGATAAGAGGACATGACAAAGTATGTACCCAAGATAGAATGATTTCAGGTAACAAATATATACAGTCAATGGCAGACGCTATTATGGAAGCCCTAGAAGAACCAGATAAATGTGAGGTCTACGAATGTAATCATTTAAAGTTTACTACTATACCAGGAAGTATACCATCAAGGGTAAAATGTGATAATTGTGGATTAGAGTTCGGCTTAACGATTGAGTTGGAATCATCTGAGAAGGTAGAGGTTGAATGGGAGAAGAAATTTGATAAAGCACTATTAGGTGAATGGGATAAATTTTTATTACATATCAAAAGCAAAAATTTCATTCGTGAAGAGGTGTTAGGGAAGTTGAAGGAAGATTTCTTAAAAATCCATGTACAAAAATGCGTATGCAACAACAATGATACAAATGAAATCTTTAAAAAATGGGGAGTAGACGTATGAGTTCACAGTGCTGGAAAAATGCAGAGAGAAAAGTAGCAGAGTATTTAGGTGGAGAACGAGTATCAAGGGGTGCAGACTTCGGTACGTCTGACACTGATGTAAGGCATAAGGCTTTCAGCATAGAGGTTAAAGAACGAAAGAAAGTCTCTCAGTTCCTTATAGATATAGTCCGACAAGCAGATCAGTACAACGATGGAAGTAAATTAAGCATTGGCGTTCTTCACGAGAAGGGCAAGAGACATGACAACGACCTTGTTTTAGTAAGATTAAAAGACTTTGCTGATTATTACGGCAATGTTAAAGAGGTGGCTAAACTTATTTGTAACATGGATTAGCTTCGAGCTTTTTACAGTATATCTGTAACTCCCACATATTACTTACAACGTTGTCTAGCTGATCGCCACAGACACAATTACCCTTAGCTTCAACTTGAAACATTTTAGGTTTTGGGGGTCTTGGAATCGTTAAGAACGTTCCCTGACAAGATGTCATTACGAGTATAATCAGACTTAGAAATGCGGTTAATTTTAGACACACTCTTTCCATATTCATCCACCGCCTTTAGGCTGAGTTTGTTATATTTGTTTTCTTGGGACTTCTTGCCCAGACTGTGCATCCACCAACCGAATACACCAATCAAGGCAAGAGCCGCGAGTATTCCGTAGATCACTTAGAAATTCCAGCACGAAGCGCACCGAGTCCTAAACCACCTAGCAATTCTAAGAGTGCAGGACTTTGGACAAACTCCATAATGCTTAAATCACCAACTATGACTTGAACTATTGAAGCAGCCACTAACAAGCCACCAATTATGTAACTCTTTTTACCTTTTAACCAATTCATGTTAAATCCCTTCTGTTTTGTACCTAATTATGGTTTTCGCTATACATTTAGCGATTATCTCTAAACTACCATCACCCCATATCCAATATCTATCTTGCCAGTTACTAAGAAATCCAGGTTCGATTATTATAGCAGGGCAGTTAGTATATTTCAAGAACAGTAAATTCGCTCTAGGCTTCACGCCACGATCTTTCATAGGGATATGATCGGTTAACTCGTCTTGAGCGATTACAGCCAACCTGTGTGAGTCTGATGACGTGTTATGGTACAGTGTTTCAACACCATTTGCCTCATCGTTTGAATGAGCGTTAAAATGACATTCTATGGCTATATCTGGGTTGATTGTGTTGATTTGCCTAACTGTGTCTCTGAGGTGTTTAGCGTATTTTGATTTAGCCGCTAGATGTGCTGGGGTTTCTGGATCTATTAGGTATATTTTATCACCGCTATTTTCTAAGAGCTTGACCACCATCTCGTTGATTTTCTTAGATAACACCCATTCTTGTATAGGCTTCTCCATCCAGTATGTCTGAGTTTCTGCCCCTCTGGCAAACTTCGCGTGTGCGTGGGACAAACAGACCTTCACTTCTTCTTACCTTTTTTACATGGCATGAGTAACTCCTATGGCTTAATCCAAGAATGAATTGCTTTAACTATCAGCCCAGCCATAAACACATAAACTGTGTATAGACCGCCCTTTACCCATTTTAATTCATTTTCATGGACGCAACATGGTAACTTGCCCAACTTCTCAACTAAATTAATAGCTTGTAGATTAGAACTTCTATCCACTGCCAAAACTTCCTTCTTAAAATTATTTACAGCCTCAACAAGATATTTTGTTTTATCATCAAATCTACTTTCTAGAACGTCAAACCTTCTTTCAATAACAGATAACCGATCACTTATTTTAAGTTTTTCTAATGTAAGACTATTATCTTCTTTAGCAATCATAGTAAATTAGGGATGCCCTAGCGGGTCAAGACTGTAAAAGCCTCTCTGAAGTTATCAGAACCAGGGCTTCCCTACCCTTTAAAGTGTATCTAAATATTCAATGATCTGTCCTGCCACGATAGGGCTAAAACCCTTATCGTGTTCAACAATCTCTTTGAGTTTCTTTGAATCAGAGGAGTCTAGATCAATATCTTCGCAGTTAAATAGTTTTTTACCTAATTCGTATGTTTTCAACTTATCAAAACTCTTTGTTTCTGTAGTTAGCACCATGTCGGATAAAGCCCAACCAATAGTAAAAGGCTTATTGTCTCTACTAACAGGCGTTTCATCAATTTGTTTTAATTGTGTATCAAGATTTATCAATTTCATGTTGACCCCTTTCTAGTTAAGTTCGACCCTTCGATAACGCATTGTATCACTTTTTAAGTCATTTGTCCATTTATACAAATAATCCCAAAATAGGTATAATTGTTTTAGACCCTAAATCCCACAATAAATCTTTCCATTCAGGATCACTACCATAAAAAACCTTATAATGCTTATCACAATAGAACTCGTCGTATAAACAAAACACTACCCATCCAATAAAAAACCACTTACCAAGTAGAGCAAAAACTAAACCCCAAGCAATATGAGCAGAAAATTCACATCTTTGGACGTATTCTTTAAGCCCTACTTTCTTTAATAGCCCTGATAAAAAACCTACTATATCCACTTAAACCTCTATTTGCGTAGTTTTTGTTATAAGTTTCAAAGCATCTTCCAAATCTTTCTTCTTAGCATTAAAGTATTCCAACTTTTCAGTAAACGCTACAATCCTTGCATTATATTCCATTATTTCTTTTTCTAATTCTTCGTAGCTATATTGAATAGTTTTTGTTTCTTCAAACTCTACTGTGTTATCGTCTTTCTTCTTGAACAATTTATCTACAATCATTTTGTTTCTCCTTATGCGTATGGTAAATTAGTACCTCTCATAATTTTTATTCTACTCTATAAACTTTAAACTTAAACCCACGCATATACGGGTTTGAGTTCATATTTCCCGAAGTTCCATATAGCCTGTAATACTCATACGCAGTTTCATTTCCATTCAATTCTGTCAGTGTAACGGAGGTGTTAACCCCTATTTGAACCGAAGAACCAATATCTGTCCAATCAGAACCATTATTACTCCCCTGCCATTTGAAATATCCATGTGGAGTGTAGTAGGCGTTGTGGTGGATTGTAGCCTCGGTGAATACTGCCGCACCATCCAAAAGTTGGAATCTTAGTTCTTTATCAACTACTGTCCCACCAAAGAATGAATCGTTTGTGCTAAAATCTGCATCTACCAATTGAGAAACAGACCCACCATAAGAATCCAAATTTGTTGTAACAGTAATAATGCTTGTTCTGTCGCCATCACTATAGGCATGGTTGTAGTCATCAACTGGAGTACCACCGCCACCTGCCCTAGCTTTCTTCATAGCTGCTTGTATGTAATAATTCTGCATTTAGTACCTCGTATAGTAATAAAGTGTAATACCTGTTACCGCTACGTCTTGAGCATAATCGTCACTTGCGTGATCGTGGTCACGATATAGTAGCATCATTGTAACTTCATCTCTCATTAAGTCCGTAATAGTTACATCTGCACTTGTATCCGTTTCGACTACATCATATTGAGAAGCTGTAAGTGAAGTGGCCGAAGATACGACTTCACTACCATACGTTCCGTTTAATCCATCGTTGCTACCTAGACTGAACCCAGAGAGACTAAACACAATGCCTTCACCAGAAGGGCCTGTTTCATTTGTTACAGCTAGATGAACTTTATACTTGATTAAACCTGCTTCGTAGATATTGTTTGGAACTCTCCAGTTGATAATTACACCTTCGCTACTATCACTTTCAAAGTTTCTACCTCTAATAGAACCAGTACCACTTGCTATTACTTCTGCTTCTTCTGGAGGAGAGGCACCATCTTCAGCCCAATCAATCGGTATAAAAACCTCAACTGGTTTAGCCATCTCACCACTAATCAACCAAGTATTTACAGCGGTTTTTTCTAAAACAACCGTTGCTCTAATCTCAGCCATAACAGCACTACTATTACCATAAGCAGCACTATTGATTGTCACTCCCGCCCCTGCTGCAATCGTAATAGGGTAAGCAGTTTCAGTATGAACTAAAACCTGTGTGCCTACGGGGAATGGAACGTCCGCATTAGGTGGAATTGTAATCGTCTTAGCTGACGAATTGTTGCAAAGAATACTCCCATCTTGATGTGATAGATCAAGAGTTGTAGTATCTGTAATTGTTTGGGTAACTTTCTGACCCAACTTAACTTTAGGTTCTAATCCCATTATTTACTCCTTACTGAATAGATGTGTATTGTGAAGTAACGTGCCAACGAATATCTGTGCCAGCAGCACCAGTAACCCTAACTCTTATATCTGTTCCACTAACATCATAGCTAGCATCCCATCCAGCAGTATCTTCTCCCTCATGTACTTGAGAAGTAACACCAATCGCTGTCAACGTACCACCATCGTTCTTAAACGTACCATGAATTACATATGAAGCTACTTCGTCATGGTCGGTTGTTTCTGTCGCAACTACATAACTGGTAACATGATATGCTCTGTCAGTTTGTGATGTTAATATAATAAGACTTGTTTCTGTTGCGTCTGATGTTGTTGTTTCGTTATTAGCAAAGCAAAGACCTTCACCATTTGTTGTCGGACTGATCTGTAAGTAACCCTTACCTACCTTCAATACACCTTTGTCTGTAGTACTGTTATACTGTAGTTTAATATATTCAGTATTGTCGGTGTCTGGGTCTACTGCTGATTGAATATATAAAGCAGGATCGGTCTCACTATCGTGGTCATAGTCTTTAGATGTTGCGTTATCAGTTGCCAAGATTAGCTGATTACCAACAGAAGAACTTACATAAAAAGCAAACTGGTCAAATCCATAATTCGCCGTCAACTGAGATCGAACACTTCCAGATGTTTCTCTCCAAGAAAAAAGCGACGATCCACCTGACGCACCAACTAAATTCAATCTATAATTAGCAGTATTATCTCCAACCATAACGTCTAGTGCCGCTGCAGCAGGTATTAAATATAAATCTCCTGAACTTGATGTAATCTTTGCATCTGTGCCATCATGCAACATTGTTAATGTTTTACCGCCTGTTTCTGAAACAACAACGCCACCAGAAGTAGGAGCTAAAGTTATCTTCCCTGTATCTGCGGCAAGAGTAAAGTTACCTAGAGCATCTGGAGATAACGACATTGTTACTTGAGGGTCGCCTGTCTGTGCGCCTTTAATTATCTCTATATCTCCGCCATCTTGAGTTGCAGAACCAGATTCAAATCCGCCAGTAGTAGAAACAAACTTACCAGCCGTCATCTGAGCCGATACAGTGGCGTTTCCAAAACGATTAACACTAAACAAAGAAGTTCTACTAACAATACCATCTTCATAAAATAAGTTAAGAGTTCCATAAGGCGTGGCCCCTGAAGTAGATACTCCTTGCCATTCCCATATTTGAGTTCTAGCAACAGCATCATCAGTATCCCAAGCAGAAGAACTTATAAAAATAGATTTAGAATTATAAGTTGTAGTGCCAACTACTGCGGTTCCACTAGATGGCACTGCAATATTTCTAATAGATTTAGGTTGTAATTCAGACCCATTATCTTTCCATAAACTTAATAAACTTGAACCACTCATTTTATGCCTCCGATTACCAAATAGTAATTGCTAGATTTGCGTAGTTATTACCAGCACTAGCGTTTTTAGCCTGAATTGCTACCCCTGACGTTATTGTTATCCAATCTATTGATACAACACTATTTGCGGCTATTTCAAACTGATCAGTTGTCCCACCATCAAAACTTACAATGGCATTATTAGAACCTTCTAATTTGATATAAGCGTGTTTAGCGTCTGCGGAAGGAGTAAGAACTGTTGCGTAAGCATCTGCCCCAGCAACGTCTTGACCTAACGCTTGAGCCGCACCAGAGTTAATATCAACCGCACCGATTGTTACAGAACCGCCAAATGTAACTTCAACGTTTGCTTGGCGTGTAGTATAATTAGCTGTGTCTGCTGTACCTGTTGTGGCTTTGCAATAAAACAACTTACCAGATGGATAGTCTATTGCATATTCACCTTGATTAAGAGTTGCTAAAAAAGCCGTGTCTCCTAATGTTTGATCGTATTTAACCTCTGTTGTTAAAACTGTACCAGTAACAAAAGCAAATGAAGTATCGTCAACGTGGCCTATTTCAGTGCCAAGACTATCGAAAATAGGAGCATTGTCCAATGCAACAGTTCCAGTTGTACCAGCGGCACCAGCTGTGAACGCAAGAGCCTCAGCAGAAATACTGAGAATGTTTGTTGCGTTTGTTATGTCGTTTACCAACACAGCAGTTCTTCCAATACCAGCCCCTATAAACTTTGCTACTTCGTTACTTTGTATTTCTCTTAAAAACTTTGACATATTATTGCTCCTTTTCTATATTCTCAGATTGTTTCTGTATAATATTAACTTGTTGTGAGAGTTGTTGGAATAAAGCTCCTGCTTTATCAATACCAATTTTTTCACCTTTCTCAGCGTTATTAAGTACTGATTGCCAAACTTTCCCCAATGGTTTTTTTGGTTGAGCGTTTGGGATAAACCTACCTCTTGTAACTGGTTTAGATACGTCTACCAAAGAACTTTCTAATTTTAAAAGTTTATTAAATGTTGAATTGCCTAAAAGTTTTTTTATACTGTCACGACCATATTTATCAATTATTGCCGATAATGATCTATGTGACTTAGACCCTCTTACTATGTCGTTAATAACAACTTCTGCAATTGGCTCTTTAAGCTCTGGTTGTAGTCTTATGGCTTCTTCTATAAAACTCCCTGGCATACTACTAGATGCGCCTCTCACAACATTTTCTGGAGCTTTTCTTGAAATTTGTTTTAGCTGTTTAAGTATGTTTTGGTTTTTAGAATAAATCTCCCTAGCACTCATTATTTTAGAAACTTCATCAGGAGAAGCAATCTCTTTTAACCCATCATAAAATGTTTCTTTTACGCTTCTTGATAACGAGCCTAAAATTTTATCTTCTGATGACCTACTAATTTTTTCAAAACCAGCAAGAGATTGAAGGTCTCGTCTTACTTGGTCAACTCTTCTAACTGTTGGATTAACAGTTAGATCCTCAGAATATCGTATTAGTTTTTCAATCAATGTCTTTCGTTCTGGGGATGTTAACCTTGATGCTTCATCGTATAGTATATTACCACCATCATCAATAAAACCCTGTGAATCTAATATTTCTATAATATGTTTTCTAATCGGTTCTGCACTAATTTGGTTGCTACCATATTTTTTAATTACTGGTTTGGCGGCAACATCAAGGTCTGAGTCTACCTTAGATACTACTCTTTTAACGTTTTCCGTTAGATTATCCCCTGCATTAACAAGATTTCTTTTTGGTAGTTGTTTAATGCTTTCTTCTGTTGTTTCTTTGGCCGCTATTCTAGCCGCTTTTTTAGCTGCTTCATCTGCGTCAAATGATGCTCTTCTTGTAGCCTCTCCAAGATCAAACAATTCTTTTGATTCCAAATCTATTGTTTCTCTGGCCAACTTAGAACCTTTACCGACAACAGGAATCCCCTCTTTTACACCCCTAAAATAATTTGGGATTGCCCTTGACTTAATGCCTCTTTTTACCGCACCTGCGCCTTTACTTATTAATTTTCCAGCACCCATTCCAAGACCTTCTGTGGCAGCATCCCATAAACCAGCATCAGCCATTTGATATGCCTGTTGGCCTATAGTTGGAGTTTCTTGAAGGTCTAAAAGACTTTTAATAATGGTTTCTAAACCTGTTCCAAAAGCACCACCTAGACCAGCACCACCCAAAGACCCTGGTATTGCACCGATACCCCCAGCCCCAGCACCAAGAACAGCACCACCGATACCCCCAGCTCCAGCACCTAATGCTCTTAGTTGACCAGACAATACATTGTTCTCTACCCAATCCATTGTTTGATTTTGTTGCGGTTCTTCTGTGATCTGTTGTGGTGATTCGCTATCTTTTAAAAAAGTATCTGGATTGAAAGAACTCTTTCCTGTTGATTTTTTAACAACAGAAACTCCATTATCTTTTAAAAAAGTATCTGGATTGAATTTTCCCATTATTTAATTCCCAATACGTTTAATATTTTCATTGCTTTAGGATCATCAGAATTTTTAATCGCCCAATCGTAAGCGTCTGAATTGATAGCTGCTTTCTTTGGGGAATTAACCAAATTTTTTGTTTGTTTTTCAGTATAATCTTTCCAATCTACACCAGTTATAATATTCAATAATTGATAAAGACTGTTCATGTTTGTTCTTCGTTCGGCCTTACTACCACCAAATGTTGCAGCCCTTAATAACGCTGTTGCTCTTTCAGCATCTGCATCTGAAACTCTCATATCGCCAAGCGCTCTAGCAAACGGGGTTGCCACGTTATTATAGAGAGCATCTAATGTATTATACTCAGGTAATAATCCTACTTTACCTTTAACCCAATTCCCTGCTTGTGTAGGAATCTTTTGAAGCCCTACTCCTGCTGGGATTTTATTCATCTGAGTAACCATTTCTGGTAATAGTTTACCCATATTTGTAAATGCAGATTTTTGTTTATCATCTTTTAACTTATATTTAAATTCTACAATCTTAACAGCTGCATCAAAATCTCCACCAGCTACATCTATAGCATCTCTTAACTCTTGAGTTACAAGACTACCTTCTGGAGCGTTAGCAATAAGATCACCAAGCTTTTGGCTTTGTGCATCAGTGAACTCCTGATTAGCACCTAATTTTGCCTTTGTCTCTGCTTCTATAAGATCAATTTTCCCTGGGATGTTTGCTATTTTTACCCCACTCTTCGATATATCCGTTACTACTGGGGCTTGTTGCTGTTGAGTAGATTGCTGTAAAACGGGTTGTTGAGTTGGCATCTGTTGTTGTAAATCTACTTTTCTTATCCCCGATAAATCTACTTTTCTTATTTTAGATAAATCTGCCATTATTGTACCTTCTTTGCGCCAGAGTTAACTAACGTGTCTGCCTCTGCTTTTGAACTAGGAGCATATCCCTGACCACCTAGATCGTAAAGACCTTCCCATTCTTGTTTAGGTTGTGGTGGTATTATTGGTGGTGGTTGTGTTATCCCAGGTGATCCTTGACTTGGAGGCGTTATCACTGGCTGTTGTAATCCCATAGTAGGCCCACCGAAAGAATTAGCCAAGATAGCCATAATCATTGATGAAAAAGCATCACCAGCGCCACCAGCTTTAGGACGAATATCAATACCCAATCTCAACAATTCATCTGGGCTTAAACCTTTTAAAAACTCTAGCTTCTTGCCAAGACCACTAAGCTGTGCGTCCATCTGTGGCCCCATGTTTCTAATATTCGCATCCATCTGCGTTTGTCTATTAATAGGGTTTGCAACACCCTGTCCTAGTTGTGCGCCTAATCTTGCTAATCTTGAAACTACCATTTTTATCTCCTTAACCGAATATTTTATCTGCTGCCTTACCACCCAAAGCGCCCAAACCTTCACCAAATGGGCCGAAGAAAGCGCCACCAGCTGCACCCATCAATGGCCCTAAAATACCACCGCCACCTTCTGTGCCTGCAAAGCCAGGTTGTCCGCCAGTTGATAATTGATACAGACTAAATAAATCTTGTTGAGGCTGTCTTTGAATTGTATTCTGTAATCCAAATTCAGCAACTCCTTGCTGTCTCATTCCCATTGCGTTTTGAGCCAATGCCATAGCTTGAGCATCAGAAGCGCCCTGTTGACGGAATATCTCAGCTGCTTGTTGCATTTGTCTGTTCATGTCAAACTGTGATTGGAACTGTTGGGCTTGTAAGGCTCTCTGTGCTTGTTCAGAACCTAGCATCCCTGCAATATCCTTTAATCTACCTTGCTCTTGCTCTCTCTGAGTATTCATCGCTTGAGTAGTAGCACCACCAGTTAAAACGCCTCGTTTGTTCATATCTTGAAGAATAGCATCTCTTTCTAAATTACCACTTCTTGTCATTGCTCTCTGTGCCACTTCCATTGCTGGAGTGAACGCATCTTGCAACGCTTTTTCAGCGTTAAAGCTAGTATCGAATTGGAATGGGGTTCTATTGGTATTAAAGCTCAACGCTTGAGGAGCACCACCAAAACCAGGGATTGATTGGCCTGGCGTAAACTGCTGTCCCTGCATAGGAGATACTGCATTTGGGAACTGTTCAGCAAACGCAGCCTGTTGTTCTGGCGACATCTGGCCTAACACATTACCCTGAAATATCTGATTTAACAGATTGCCCTGTTCGCTCCATCCTGGGCCTCTGAACGCCTGTGCTGGTGTTGCAGCTTGCCCTTCGCTACCAAATAAAAAATCAGTTACAAATCCCATATTATCCCTCTAATTCTTTTTTAAACTTTTTGTTAAAAACACCCTTCGTTAAATAAAATCTCTTAATGTTCTTAAATTCTCCGTTAAAGTAGATTTCATGTTTTAATAATCCTTCTTGCTCAAAACCAAAGTACCTTGCGGCCTTCTCAGCATATTCATTGCTTTCTTCTATTAGGGCGACAACCTTATACATATTCATGCAATTCAAGATGTAATAAATAATGTATTTCGTAGCATCTTTTAAATACCCTTTATTCTGGAACTCCTCACAAATCATTGCGTGTAACTCTAAGTTCCTGTGTCGTTCTTTTATATTTGAAAGAGCAAACATTCCATAAATCTGATTCGGCTCAACTGGGTTAACAATCATAAAAATATTCTTGACACTTCCTGCATCTGTCAACGTCATTAACGGGATATTGCCAAAAAACTTCTCATACTTCCCACTGTGATACCATTTGTAAATTGTTGTAATGTGGCACTGTTCAAACGGAATGATTAATACATTCTCATTACTTAGTCGCATTAATAGCTCCCTCTATGGCCTCTACTTCTAAAGGCATTTTTAAATATCCGTATTTTAAGTATTGATAGATATAGACTGGTAAAAAGCCAACTATCCAATACCTTAACCACTGTTCTAAATGTACTCTTTCGTGTGCAATTAACTCTTTACAGATAGACAGACTGTTGAATTTGTCTGCTATCAATATGATGAACTTAGCTATTTTATTTGTTACAATCATTTATTACCCGCAATGGTATGTACAAGCAATTAAGGCAACTTTATACCCATCAATTATTTCTGTTATGGAATCCCAATCTATAGTCTCTGTTGCTTTTGCGACTGTATAGCTATGTAGCAAATCGTCATCTTGCTTTTGTCCATAACCTTTTATTGTTGAAGTTGTGACATAATCACCTTTTTCAACAATACCGTTTTTATTAGTAACTAAGACCTGTCCCTCACCAAGTGAGTTTGAAGTTGCTAGGGTGTATACATCCCAGTCAATTAAATCATAAAACCAATAATCGCTAGAATGTTTCTCTTGTATTGTTCTTAAAGCAGTAAATACAGAAAATGAGTTTTTATCATTATCACTATCTGATAATTTTAATTCTGGAACTGTTGAAGAAATAGAGCCTTCTCTTTTTATTATATCTCCAGTACAGCACAATATCATTCCTGGTTTCCAATAGCTTTCATCATAAGAATCTTTTGAGATTATAGCTTCATGGCCACCAGTAAATGGGCCGTAGTTTGTCCCAGCTCCTCCTGCATAAAAATCATAACCACCAGAAGTACCATCAGAGAAACAACCGACCGAAGAAGCCCCGTTAGCCTCAAAGTGACCACCGTAACTACCTGAAGCTAGACCATAAATAGCATAATCACCAAGAGCACTACCATAAACACCATAATCTACAGAAGCAGCCCCATAAACAGCATAATTTGTAACCGCAACACCATAGACACCGTAACTGCCGCCAGCGTAACCATAAACTCCATAATCATCAGCCGCTCTTCCATAAACACCATAATCATCAGCTGCATAACCATAAACGCCATAATCTGCCGCTGTATAACCATAAACACCACAATAAGATGCGTTAACAACTCCATTATAACCAAGAACACCCATATAGTCAGGGCCAGCTGGACTTGCATCCCATCTTCTTGATAAATCACCATATAAGGCGTCCCCATCATCGGAACCCCTAATAGCATAATTATTATTAATACCAAGTACGTCTGATTCATCAACTATTAGATGTCCACTTTCAAAAGTTGCATTTCTAGTTAACGTACCAGCAAGCATTATGTTTATTCCGTAAGTACCATCTTCTGAAGTGTTAGTTGGATCTTTTATTCTAGCAAAAGTTTGTACATAGTCTGTATCGTTCCCAGCATCATCGTTGCTTATATAAGTATGCGCACCTACAATATCTGCGATCTGTCCTGCCCCACCAGCAGTTCTTTCTTTATAATAAATTTGGTTTACTCCAAGAGCATCGTTAGAAATTCTTTTTTGATATATTGTAGATGAATTAGTATCTGTACCATACACATATATTCTTGTGCCTGGTGTGTTTATACCAAACCCAGAGTAAACATTTCCAGTAGATTGACCAACTATAGCCAATCCAGGTGTTAAAGAACCATTGGCCATCACGTTAAAAAGCTGTCTACCTTCTTCGGCTCCTGCTGTTGGATCAACTATATAGGCTACATTTTGAGCATAAACTACTTCTGCACTAGCATCATCGTTACTATAAAAAGATGTCGCTCCAATCCCATCCGCTGCTACACCAACCCCACCTACAGTTCTGGTTTTGTAAAATTTTAAAAACGAACCAGAGGCATCTGCCGAGATTCTTTCAATCTTTATCGTAGATGAATCTGTATCAGTACCGTAGACATGGAGTCTAACGTCTGGGGTTATAGTACCAATACCAACACTATCTTCTGAGGCATCGACAAACAATGTATCAGTATCAACTGTAAAGTCTCCAGTTATGCCAAGAGTTCCACCAAACGTATGATCTCCAGTCCAAGCAAAATTATCGGTCAAGTCCATATTGTCAGAATCTATACCACCATTCTGAACGTCATATAGTTCGTCAAATCTAGCATTAACCTCTAAGGCATCTGCTACGGTTCCATTTGTAAATGTATAAGGATCTATGCGCACACTCATTATAAAGCTCCCCAAACGCCATTAACGTTTTGATACAGGGCAGTGTTAGCCCCGTCTTTTCTTATGTATAAATCACCATCATTGCCACCAGTAGGAACGCCATCACTTGTAGTAAAAGAACTATCCTGTAAATTAATCAAAGATACTATTTTGTAAATCTTTGACAGCCATCTATCTAAATCAATTAGATAAGCATCTAAATCCTTATCCTTTGTCATTCTAGGTGTGGCTGGTGGTTGTTCTAACATTAGTTCTCCACATACTGAGACTGTTTGCCAAGCCCAGTAGCACTTATTATTAATTCATTAACTTCCATTGCTTCATTAGCGGCAGAATGGTTTATCTGTGCTAAAAACCATCTCCCTGATATTGCTCTTTCGTCAACAGAGTTAGTTAATTGAAATCTTGTGTATTTAGTATTTGTTGCAGACCATAAATCAGTTCCCCAAACTAACGTACCCCAAAGACCACCACTTGTTGGAATATCTACTTGACCCGTACCTGTGAATCTCTGGGTAGTAATTGATAAAGCTAACTGAGTAGCAGACGACTGGGTTGTAACTGTGGATAAGTCTGTTAATAACTTAATGGTTTCAGAATCACCTAAATCCATCTTTCCAGTCTGCCACTTGCTATCTATCTGTGTGGTTTCTTCGTCTTTCAGTCCGATATTCTGTCTGAGCAGAAAGCCGTTGTAATCCCCACTTACGAGTATTTCAATTTGTGCAGTTGTTTTAAACGTAGCTAAACAGTTTGCATTAATGCCTACATGATACAGTATAGAACTTAAAGGCCTGCCTGTAGTGCTATCTGCGTAGGTATCATTGAAATAATCATAAACCATTATCTGTGATTTAGTACTCTGTGAGCCACTGAACATTGAAAGCCAATATTGATTCTTATCTTCCAACTTATCGCTTGTTGTGAACTCAGCTTTTGACCTGTTCATTGTATCAAACAGAGGTTTTGCTGGGTCACCGATAGTAATTAGGTTTTTAGAGCCGTTAAACCCCTTAATTATTCCTTCATTCGATAGAAATACTAAGATATTCCCATATCTCCGTGATTCTACCTCTTGAATTGAATAACCAGACAAACAACCCTCACCAGTTACTATTTCCTGCACAAATAAATTTCTATAGCTAGATCCAGAAATCATATAAATAGACGATGGCTTAAAAACGATCAATCTATCCATGTACACGGCCAACCCAGTAATATCTTCACCATCACCAGGGAATCTCTGTAAATCGTTAACTAAATCCCAAGACTCTCCATCTAACAACCCAGAGTAGTAGACGAAATCGCCCAAAGCCACCCATAGCTTGTTTTTATGAACAGTAGGAAACTTAAAATTCCCAGGAGGAGTTGCCAAATCTGCGGCATCGCCTGTTCCCGTCCATTTAATCGGAGCGTCCTGCTCGAAAGCTGCAATAATGATTTCATTTGATGCCCCGTCAAAGAAAGTTGCAAATGATGCTAAATTGTCATCATCGTCTGTTATAGTTACGGCACCTGTTTTATCAGTAAAGTTCCCAGCTGTGAATTGCTTAAAGGCATCTCCACCAACTGCTACTTGTAACAAATTGCCACCTAATTTAGTACTATAGGCACCATTTATAGGCTTGGCTGTTGTATCTGTCTTTTCTTTAAAAGCTACCGTATTCAACTTAGCCGAACCTTGACGCTGTTCTAACCCATCATCGGTAATATTAACATTCTGCAATCCAGAGGACTCACGGAAATCTATAGCGGTATCTGACAGCTTAGTGTTTAAGCCTAGAAACTTATCAATTCTTAAAGTGCTAGATGTAAGCTCGTTCCCCATTAATCCCTCGTTCTTGGATAATTAGAAGGTAATCTGGCAATTCTTGGATCAACAGAAGCCTGGAACTTATCCTGTGACCATATACTCTTAGGCTGTTTATCATCGCCAATCATATCTTGAACTCTACTTTGAAATTCAGCCATTGTTAACTGAGCCATAGTAGGGTTGTTTAAATGCTTAAATGTTTTAGCAGTTGCGTATAATTCAATAGCATCGTGATATTGTTCTGGGATTACAGAAACATCATTATCAGACGATAACGTTTGTATCTTCATTGTGAAATCGTAGTACATTGTTTCAACACTTGATGGAATTCCGAACAACAATACTACTGGATGTGAAACATATCTATCACCAGGAGCAATAACTACGTTTGTAACCGCTGCTGCATTAGAGGTAATCGTTATCTCGCCAACAGATTTTACATTCTTAGAAATTGTAAACATCTTTGTGTATTCATAAGTACTGGAAACTGGAGTTGTCCCAGTGATTGTAACGTCCTCTGTTTTCATCACTCCATCAGATAAACCCTGTAGAGTAACAACCACAGTACCACTAGGAGCCGCATCAGAAGCACTTGAAGAAACCAAAGACAGAACCGAAGCACTAGAAGGATTTGTAGCAACTGGTGAGAACTCAACCAATCTATAAATCCAAGGTTCTCCACCTAAAGTTGGCCCTGGCTCTACTCTACGGAAATCAGTTTCAGTCATATTGTAAATATATTGGCTATTATCTGAATCGTAGAATGTAATTATTTTAGCAGTATCAACTAACGGTGACAGCGTATAACGTTCTTGATCTGCAACAGTATCAAATGAAAAGCCATATTTACGAAGCCAAAACCAGTCTCTTTTAGAACCTAGAATCTTCTGACCACGATCTAACCAACGCAGAATAATACCATCTATGTTTGTAACTGGATGGCACTCGGCATTAACATTTTTTACCATTTCAGATACGTTCATTATTCACCTTTTGGATGCGTTTTAGTAACGTGCATCTTCATACCCTTTTCAGTTGGGCATTTATAACCACAAACATTACAAACAAAATCACCTAGTTTTACTTCTTCTTTAATAACTGAAGGAGTTTCAACTTTTGCTGGGGTTGAAGGTATTGTACATTTCTTTCTTTCCATACCTTCACGCCAAAAATCATAACCATGAGGTGGTATGTCTTTTTCTATTTCTGGATTTCTAATAAAATCATATTTCATAAACTCTCCTTTAATCGGTTAAGGGGGAAGGCGATTGCTCGCCCTCGACCCTAACGGATTAAGAGGTAGATAATCCAACGTTAAATGCTTCACCACAAAACAAGAATACGACTGCCTTTCTGACAACCTGATCACTTGCTACTGGGAATCTTACTGTTCCAACTCTAAGTTCGATCGCATCACCAGCACCATCATTAAGAACTGCTGCGTCTGCTACAAGACTTTCGTTGACTGGTAAGGCTGTTCCTGCTGCTACAACTGGAACTGCTGGGTGAACACCATAGAACTGTACCCAACCATAATCGTACTGGTCTTGTGCTGCCATAACTACACCCTGAACGATCCATGCTGCATCGCCATCGGCTGAGTCATCAACTGCCCAAGGAAGCTGAATATTGAAATCATCGTTTGCTGCTGGAGCAACACTAAAAGCGTCATTTGTATCAACTGTTATTGTTGTCGTTGTGTTAGCAACAATTCTTCCAAGTTCACCTTCTGGTGCGGCACCTGCGGCACCAGCATCATCAATACAATACAAGAGGCCATCGACATAAATGTCAGCGGTCAAACCTGTAGTTGTGATTACTGTAGTTGTACCAGAAGTGATGTTAGCTACTGAAACATTAGCCAACTGTGAGCAAACTTGACCAGCAGTCATACCACCTGATTGATCAATTCTGCAATATTTAAAACCACGAAGGCCCCAAGTTGGGTGGTTTTCCCAACGAACCGAACCTTTTTTCTCTAAAGCTGTTGCGCTTGACGAATCTAACTGTGTCGCCCAACCTGCTTTTTGTTGTTGTCCTCTAAGTTCTAATAGAGAAGCTGAGGAAATAGTCATAATTGTTCTCCTTACGATGCGTCGATGCCATCCATTACGCCACATGATTCGGCTCTGTTAGTGGTTAACTGACCGTAGAAAAGAAGTTTTGCAACCATCTGATCTTGATCGGCTGGCTCGATAAATTTACCCATTTTAAAGTTATAATCTTTATGGATGTACATCTTTAGATACTTTGTGTTCAAGAAGTACATTTTACCTGATGGACAATTATCGTCGAAAATTACATCAACGCCTTCAAACTTCAATGCTTGAAAACCAAGATCAGCAAGTTTTGGGTTCATAAACTGAGCCTTACCATTTGCTAGATTTTCTAAGTAACCGAAATTTGTTGTATCCGTAACAATTACATCTGGTTTGTCTTTGCCACGAGTGAGTGATCTCATCATGGTTGACATTGCTGGAAGCAAGTATGTTGCGTATGCACCAACTGATGCATCATATTTGTTTCTCCAGAATGAATGTGTTGCTCTGTTGATTCCACCAAGTGTTCCTGTGGTTGGTGCGATGTCAACGATAGCCTGTAGACCAAGCATATCTTTGCCAGCGTTACCAGTACCATCACCGAACATCATTGAAGAAATTTTGTCCATCATTGACAATTCAGCCTGCTGTTTCAAAGCATCTAAAATATCAATTTGTTTAGATTTGCCAGAGTTACGGGCTTTTTCTAAACCTGTGATGATAATAGGAGTAACAGTCTGTTTCCAGTTGTACTCTGCTGCTGAAATATCATCGTTTTTGGTGATGTCGATAACATCGGAACCGCTATATGACTGAGCGTTACTGAAACCAGTCAAAAGAGGTCTTACGATTGTGTCGCCACCATCTGCTTTTACAGAACCGCGCATCTGCATAATCTTCAAAAGAGGAATATTATCCGATACGTTGTCTGCAATGTTTTTTTCCAAGTTCTTAAACGTAGTTGACGCAATCTGGTCAAAACTAGGATTTGCTGACATTGTTTAACTCCTTATTTTCTAGAAAGTTCTTCAACAGCTTGGGCATACGCTTGTTCCACGGAAGTTGCGTGTCCTTGACCTGTCTGAGTTGGTGCAGCACTTGAAGAAGCTGGAGTTGATGCGTCTTTGTTCTGGATCTCTTGATAAGTTTGGTCTTTAGTCTTTTGAACAATCGCATCTGTGTTGACTGGGCTTTTTGCTCTAAATGCTTCTTCCATTGTTAAGCCTTTCACCATTAAGTCAACGATATGATTACCTTTAACACCATTGTTAATATAATCATTTTTAGTCCACTCTCCTTGATACTTTTCAGCACCAATGTTGCACTGTTTTACATACTCGTTTGCGAACTCTCTTTGGTAAAGTTCCTGTTTAACCTTCCCAACTTCTGCCCTAATAGCGTTTGCACCGTCGTTACCATATTGATCTACTAATGGATCTACTGGTTCCTGATGATACGTTGGAGCCTGATATGGTTGTGTTGGTTGCGTATATGATTGTTGAGTTGGTTGCTGATTAAGTAAATCCTCGTATTTTGATTTATACTCATTTCTCTGTGCGATGGTTTCACTTAATCTTCCATACGGTACAGTCTCAGGCACTTTATCGGTATTTGACATCTCCGCAGATGATTGTGCTGTTTCTGTAACGGGTGCTTCTGTTTCCACCGACGAAGATGGAGTTTGATCACTGGTAACAGTGTCATTGTTAACGTCTGTCATTACTGACCTCCTGGTATTGGCCCACCACTTGGCACTACTGGTTGACCCGTTGGTTGTGCTTGAGCGGGTAATGCGCTCACGTCTTGCTGCCCGCCACCTAGAAACGAACTACCTGTAACTGGTAATTGCGGCATAGTGGCTTGCATTGCTGCATTATTCTTTTCCATCTGATTCTTGAACATCTTGTGTCCAAGTACATGAATCATATTTTCATTATTGCCATTCGATTCTTGCTCGTGAATAGCTATATGTTTATCGTGGTTTTCGTTAATTCTAGGAGCGATATAAGCACCGTCATTCAACAGTCTGCTTTCTTCCATTGGGTTATCTTTACGGAGCAATAAATTATCGTTCTTAACGCCAAACACTTCTTCACCCTCTTTGAGCATCTGTTCTGGATCAACACCAGCAGTAAGCTGTAACGTAGAAACGTATTGAGCAAATCCCTGTAACTTAGCAACTCTTGTCTGGTCATTATCTGGAATGGTAGAACCTGCTTGAATAGTAGCTTTTAGCTTACCCTTTAAATCTTCTTTGGTAAACTCTAAGAATGGACGCTTTGATCCACCTTTTAGCAATTCTTTGTCCTTATTAAGAGTATCACCAAACTTAATAAACTCTGATTCTGTCATCTCAGTTAAGGCAACAACTTGAGTTTTTGAATAGTTATCTTTCATTAAGGAAAGCCACTTAGTTGCAATCGAGGCCATTACTTCTTCTAAACGCTCTACGTTCTCACCAGAAACTTCTCTAGATGCAAACTCAACCGCCTTAATCTCTGTGGCTGTCTTGTCGCTACCTGGGTCTTGTCTTGGGGCTTGCTTAGATATTAATTGAATATCACCACGAACTTGCTGTTCAGCTATGAACAACTGATTATCAAGCTGTGGGTGTTGCATAACTGAAACACTCTGTTCGGGATTTAGTTCAAGAACAGTTTTATCATTAGACGACTTTAATTGAGTTTTCTGTGTTTCTGTAAACTCACCATAAGTAATAAACTTAGAGTTACCACGACGAGCGTGATTGACTTCCATTGTTCGGTAAGTACACAACTCAATTAACTGATCTTCCCAAAAAGCATAATCAGGTTTAGGATTAGCTCTACCTGGGATGTCGTTATACATTAGGAAATCGTACATTGTATCGTAGTCATACGTTTTCTTAGTTGGTTTCTTAGCAAACTTATCTAA
>Ga0210003_1001500_pt1 | contig 20575 bp, 30 predicted proteins | sample LantaG_FD_182804 | JGI IMG/M metagenome (GOLD analysis project Ga0210003, IMG submission 182804) | Deep subsurface microbial communities from Baltic Sea to uncover new lineages of life (NeLLi) - Landsort_02402 metaG (SPAdes) (version 2) | ecosystem: Environmental > Aquatic > Marine > Oceanic >... | reverse complement strand
TGTGAATCCCAGCTTCACGGGCTTTCCTGATTTGACGTTTAATGATTGGTTCGTGTCCCCCGTCGGGGCATCCATCGGTAATGACAAACATAAAACGGTGAGCCTCATCACGTAAACTCAGCCCCTGAAGGGCATACTCAATGCCATCGGACATTGGGGTTGAACCCGTTGCTAAAGTATTAGCAAAACGCCACTGGACGGTTTTGAACCGTTCATGCCAAGCTTTGAAAACATCGATACGGACACCATCGAAACGATGATACTCGTTATGTTCTGCCGGATCAACTGATGATGTATGATGTCGTAAACCGTGACCATTACGGAATCCACAAGCCATCACTTCACAATTAAGTCTGTCCAGAGGTTCAGTAATGGCTACCATCATCCGGGTGGCATCACGACGTAAACTGGACATTGAAGATGACTCATCGATCACGATGGCTGCAGCCATTGTCATATCCAACCGTTGGCCTTTTTTGTAGTATGCCCTAGTCGGCATACCTTTTGATGCCAGTGCAACTTTGGAATCCACAAGGAACCGACCGGACAACCCACGGCCTTTAGCCACCCCGTGAAAGACACTGACCATTTCAAGAGATCGAATAACTGATTGGAGACGTGCCCCAAGATAAGCCGATTCGGCTTTGACAGATTTGATGATAATGGATGCCTGTTCCCTGTCGTATTCTTTCCCATCTCTTGAGGGTTTCACAAAAGCAATTTCATCCAAGCCGGGATCGTAGGGTTTCCAGATTTCTTCTCCTTTTTTGGTATCTTGATCCTCTTTTTCTTGAACATCTGTAAAACTGTCTTGTAAGGCACTGTTATTGTCTTTGATACCGGTATCAATACCAGATTTGATTTCATTCATAATTTGTTCAGCAAGTCCTGACCAATCCTGACCTTGTGTAGGGTCATCGTTCGAGTCTACAAAACCCCCAGCAGCATTGGAATGGTCATTAGAGTCGGAATCCTCCCCGTCCCCGTCTGAAGTTTTGGTTTCCGAATGAGGATCTCCCTGATCATCATTTCCGCCTTTGCTAGAATCAGTTTTATCCCTATTTTCATCCCCGTCACGGCCCCCTTCGGAGCCACCACTATCGGAATCTTGGTCATCATCCCCGTCTTGGTCTCCATCGGAGTCCTTGGAACCTTTTGAGTTTTTTTTGTCATCCTCATCTGAATCCTTAGAATCATCTTGGCCCCCGTCTTGGTCCCCGTCTTGGGCCTCATCTTGGGCCTCATCTTGGGCCTCATCTTGATCCCCATTTTGGTTTTTATCATCGGATTCCGATCCTTTACCGGAAGAACTTTTTTTGTCTTTGTCTGTTTTACCGTCTTGACCATTACTATTACTGGGGTTTTGATTGTCATCCTCAAAATCTTCAGAGTCAAAGCCTTCGAATTTCGGGCTTTTTTGCTGTTGTTGGGATTGTTGCCCGTCCTGTGGCTTTTCTTTTTTTGTTTGAATATTTACTTCTTCTTGGTGACCACAGACAGTACAAGTACAAATTCCTTTTCCTTTAACTTTGCCCCCGTGGCCATTTGATTTAGGGCGGACAATCAGTTTGTCGGCATCAGCACCGCATTTCGGACATTTGGTCTCCCCGTCCCCAGCACCTTGTTCCTTGTTTTCTTGATCCGATTCATTTTGCTCGGCTAAATCCCCAATGATTGTCAATACATCCATTGCCAAATTCAGACATATGATATCTTCGTCGGCTGTAGCAGCAATTGCTCGGTTAACTAGTGGACGGAGAGGTCCTTTTGATACCATATCACAAGCTTTGATGTCCTCTTTTTTGTAGCCTTCGATGGCATCCCGTTGAATTTCTGTATTGTATCCAAGACCTAAATCTCTGAAGGCCCGAACAATGATAGATATAGTATTTTGAGCTTCGGTTGGGGCGGCCATTCCTTTAATTTTGAGTTCCCGCTCTTCCTCTTTGCTTTTTTGTTCCATTTGAAGAATGAAATCCTGCAGATCACAAAGTTTGATATAGGTACCTTCATAATCTTTCCGACCACACTGTTCAATTCGAATATCCTCAATGATGTTGGTCCATTCCAGAAGGGATTTAGTTAGCTTCGACCAATCCTTCACTTTTGCCCAACGGGGGATGATTATGTCGCAAATTTCCTTAGTTTTCAAAGGGCGCCGACAAGAGTATTTTGTATGAAAAGCTTCATGGTAAGCTCCCCCGGTCAGGGCCATAGCCGTTCGGATCGGGAGAACGTCAGGGGTGTTTGCAATTACAATTTCTCGGTAAGGGGTTGCTTCCTTATTTGCTGCATTAACCCATTGGGCAACATCCTGTTTGACAGGGACACAACCGGGATTGGCTTTTGCCCATTCGGTCATTTCCTTCAATAAAAATCGGACTGTCCACCGATCCCTATTGAAAAACTGTGAACCCCTACTTGACACATTAGGGGCATCAGACCCAAGAATTCCAATTACCGATGCTTTGTGAGTCCGGCGGTATTTTGCACCCTTTAATACGGGGGTCAGTTCTTTTATGTCTTTCGGATTGGTCATCCTTACCTCCAAATGGTATTACAGGTTTATTACCCGTTATTTCAACAACCCACGAAAAAGAGATTCTAAGTAATAAAAAGTTTTTGGTTAGTTTGCCAAACTCGTGGGTTGTTGGGGTATAAGAATGACAATACTGGCAAAGGAGTAGCCAAAATGGCAACAGCTTTAGAAATGATTGAATGTAAAGAATGTGGACATCAGGAAAAAGATTATCTGGTACCCCATTTATTAGAAAAACACGATATGACTGCTCAAGAGTACCTGGATAAATATCCCGGTGCCCCAATCACAAGCCAACGATTGATGGAAGCTTATCAGGATAAAACCCGGAACATTCGACGGGCTTTTCCTATTACTCCCGACAAACTTACAATCAATTTTGGAAAAGTGCTATTTACGGTTCATTGGGACGTACCGGCAAGTGCCTGTCTGCCTCTCCCTGCTCATTACGCCATCCCGACTCACGGTCTTTTAGGGGAGGATATTGAACATGCTGTAACTGCTCTGAAATTCTTCCGATCTCAATACATCTGGGGTATGCCGGGTGCCGGTAAAGATGCCCTTTTTCACGCTTGGTCAGCTTTAACCCGAACCCCTGCTATCATCAAACAGGTCAAACCGGGGACGGACATTGAAAGCTGGTTTTTCACCCGTGCATTCAATGAAAAAGGTACGTTCTGGGAAGAGGGTGATGTCCTGAGAGCACTTCGAGATGGATATCTGACCCGATCCGGCCGCCGGATTCCATATCTGTTCCTTATCACAGACTTTGACCGTGCTGACCGAGAACAGGGGGAACATCTTCGACTTATCACTGACTCGATTCAAGGTCGTGTAGATGGCCCAGGTGGAAAAACTTATACAGTATTTCCCAACACTTACATCGTTGCTACAGCCAATACAGCCGGTTCTGGTGATGATCGAGGCCGTATGATTTCAGCGAACCCCTTGGATGCTTCCCTTCTCGACCGGTTTGAGAGAAAATTCCAATTTCACTGGATGGAGTGGAAAGACGAAGGGCCTATTTTAATGGCAAAGTTCCCTTTGTTGGCTCAAAAAACACCCAGCGTGTTTAATAAAATTGGAGCAACTACCAAGGCTCTCCGAGCAGCCATCTTAAATGGAGACCTCTATGCTGAATTTAGCCATCGCGCGTGCTGTGCCATTTTGGGTCATGCCCAAGATGTTTTGGAATGCAATAGTAAAATCCCCAAAAACCTATTAAGAATTGCCAGTAGGGCTTGGCTTGACGGCCTGCCGGATCAAGAAAATCGTGATGCAGCCAAAAAGATTCTGGATTCTCATTTCACCGTATTGGATGAGGGTAACACAAGCCATGTTAGTTCTAACCCTTTGGAGTTCTAAATGAGTGTTAAGTTGACAGCCCAAGATTTCAAAGATCCTTTGTTCAAGGTTCTGGGGGATCTGACAAACAAAAAAGCTGATCTACCAATTGATCTCAAAATGACATATCAGCCTATTTGCCAAATCATGGGGATCACTCTCGACCAGTTTGGAAACGACCCCAGTACTACCAATACACGCGTTGAGAAATGGATTCAGTGGGCATTTCGTGATTTCAAAAATGACGGATATACAAAAACAATGGGTCGGGGTCAATGGGCCTTGACCGAAGCAGGAGTAAAGTTTATGACTTCCCAAGCAACACCGACGCAATCTCCCCCAACCTCTCAACCGGATGTCTCTGCAAATGACACATCTGAAATTGTTGTGTCCTTTACAAAAATCAAGCCGGAGGATGCTTATCACGAGGATGCTTATATTCGGACACTGGCTTTGCAGGAGACCCCTTGTGCCGGAGCTTATTCTCAGCAAAGTCCTACTTGTCAGGAATGTACCCTCAATTCGGCTTGTATGAATGCTATGATGACCGAATTGGTAAATATCAGTCAGGAATTAGCTAAGGAAGATGCCGAGGAGGAAAAACGTAAACAGAAAAAAATGGTATCTGCAAACCCCAATGTTTCGACGAAACCTCCTCGGGTAGACCCCAACGGCTCGGGTGATCTGGTTTTGATCCATCAATCTTCGGTATGCAGCAAATGTGGAAAAGCTATCCCAAAAGGAACTAAAGCCTATTGGGTTCCTGCAACGGCAACAGGTGATTCCGGCCTGTACCATCCCGAATGTTTCAAGTAGAATTGGGGTAAATACAGTAAGAAAGGAAGTACAATGCTTACACAACTAGTGGATGATCTAAAAATGCTGTCTGCGGAGATCCAAAAATCCGTAGACAATGGAGATTTTACAACCGACGAACTTATTGATGTAGGTTTGAAGTTGGATACCCTGACGAAGGTGGCCTCTAAAACCCTCGATCCAATCAAAGTCAAGCTCCGGCAAGAGGCAATTAGTCAAAGTAATCAACAGGCTGGTGATGTGGATTTAGGATCGGGGTGTTTGGTACGAATCCCAAAGCCCAAGGTGGTTGTCCGAAAAAACTATAGTATGGGTAATTTGAAATCTCTCTTAGGGTCTGCATTTTCGACAGTGTTCAATGAGACGACGACGTTCAAACCTCAAAAAGATTTCCAGAATGTTGTCAGTCAATGTGATCCGGCTCAACAAAAGGACATTATGGCCGCCGTCGAGATGGTTGATGACAGCCCTAAAGTCTTCTTCAAGGAGTAACTGATAATGACGATTTATGATATGTTTTTGATGGCCATCCTTGGACATTTTGTCGGGGACTATCTGCTCCAAACGAAATATATGGCTCTTCACAAGACCGACAGTGACCTGAATGGGGTTCGGGTTTGTTTCATTCATTGTTTCATTTATACTTTGAGTGTGGCCCTCCTAATGAAGCAAGCTACAAATCCGTGGGTTCTGGGGATGGTTTTTCTGAGTCACTACCCTATTGACCGGTGGGGCCTTGGCCAGAAATGGCTGGATTTGATTGGGGGCCGGAATTTTGTGAATGATTGGGAACCGGCCTTGGAATACTCAAAAAATCTCAATCCCGGTCACAATGATCTGAAAATACCGGTCATCGTCACATCTTTTGGCTGCATCGTCTATGCCGTCGTGGACAACACTCTTCACATCCTGCTGATGTGGATCGGATTGATAATTCTCAATAATTTTGGGTTAGTTTAGGAAAGGATGCTCTAATGAATACTTTTTTTGGGTTTGAAGGCAGGTCGATACTAAAAGAGTTCCTGATAGATGGTGAGATTGTTCTCACTGACGACCAAGACTCCACTTGCTTGGGCTCTTTTGACAACCCTGATGCAGACACTACAGGTCACCGTCTTTTAGTCGAGTTTTATTTTGTAAACGGGATGAATGGGCTGAAAGCTGAGCAGGGTAATTTCTGGACGTTGAAGGTATTCAACAGCAAAGGTCCGACCACTATTGACATTGTTAGGGGGTGCCCTGAAGATGTTATGGCCAAATACCATCTTGACCAAATGGAAAAATATCCAGAATTATACCAAAGTGATTTCGATGGTGCTATGGGCCGTTTTTCCGTGCTGTTAGGGGAAAATCCAAAGCCCATCCTGAAAGTAGTCTCAGAACCAAATACCAATGGTAACACTGATGACGACACTGATTTGGTTTTTGTTGCAAAGGTTATAGAAGAATACGAGAAAAACAGAAAAAACCCATCAAAATTATTAGAAGATGTTTTAAAGCTCGGAGAGGAAGAAAGAATTCGTATTCAACAAGCAATAAAAAAAAGCAAATCCTCAAAAATAGAAATCCCTAACCCTAATAACCCTGATGAACCGGATTGGGAAATAGATAGTGAACGGATCGAACATTATGGTTTTCCTGAAGACGACGACCAAACAGCCCTACAAGGACTTCTTGAGGATTTATTGGATGCAGGGGTTTCTAAAGAGTCTTTACTTTCCTCGGATTTATCCTATGTGGTATGGGGTAGTGATGATTTCCCGGGTACTTCTCGGGAAGTACATATAGGCACTGATGAATGGGAGTTGTGTTTTGAGTGGGACGAGGATGATGAGTGGGGTGATGATGAGTGGGGCAATGATGATAGTGAGGATTGGTAAAAAACCTATTAGGGCTTCGTTTTATAAACGGCTTGACAATGTTTCTATAAAGTGGTATTTCTATGAAATGGGTAAGGAGGCCACATTTTATGGAAACTACTATTGATCTTAAAATCCCAGAAATGTCCTATCTCTTTGGATTCCTTCAAGCAGATGGACATTTATCAGAAGACACGAGAAACAGAGGTAAACTCACGATAGAACTTCAAGAAGATGACCAAGATATCTTGAAACAATTTCAAGAGCTATTACCAACTTATTCTTCAATTAGATTTCGGGAACGGGAAATTTTTCTTAATGGGTATCACTACCCTCACTACAAAACGGCTATTTGGACTTTTTGTAACCAAAGTGTACGAGAATCCTTAAATGAATTAGGTATCCCATATGGGAAAAAAAATACCATAGTTTCTCCTCCACAAGTCCCATTCTCAGCACCTGACTATTTTCGGGGTTTTTTAGATGGGGACGGTTCTTTGGGGATTACAGGAAATGGAATACCATTTCTTGGGTGGTCGACAAACAGTGCAGACTTGAACGAAGCTATTGTTAATTTTATAACCTCTGTTACAGGAAAACAGAAAACAGTTAACCCAAATAAACGAGATAAAATGTATAACCCAACTGTCTGGAAAGAGGATGCTCAAAAAATTGCAGCTGTACTTTACTATGACGGCTGCATGGCCCTCAAAAGAAAAACTGATAAGGCTAAAGAGGTTGTAGGATGGGTTCGCCCCGACACCATGAAAAAAGTTACATGGCAAAGGAAAAAATGGACTCCTGAAGAGGATGTTTTTATCAATTCTCATTCTGTACCAGAGTCTATGAAAAAATTAGGACGTAATGAACGAAGTATTCGAATCCGATTATCCAGACTTCGTTTAGGGTATATAAAAAATAAAAGCTTAGTTCTCTAAAGTTTCGAGTTGTTGTAATAAGGAGGAATGAAAAATGTCATTTAAGCAAGCAGTCGTTAAAGATACTGCAAATTCATATGTTTTACCAAAAGTAGCAAACATGCATTGCCAGGTCACAGCTTTTTTAAGTAATGAACTGTTTGAAGCTACAGATGAAAAAACTTGGGGTCAAGCAGCTAATGCAGCATCTTATCCGGGAGTGTCACATGTATTTTTGATGCCTGACACTCACATGGGTTATGGAGTGCCTATCGGATGTGTAATTGTTACCGATGGGGTTCTAATACAAGCAGCAGCAGGTTATGACATATCATGTGGGATTCTCTATGCTAAGATAGAAGGGCTGACTGCTGAAGGTGTAGCGGATCCTGCAAAACGCCGTAAATGGATAGATGAAATTGAACTTCGGGTAGCTACTGGAATCGGTTCCAACCGACCGGAAAAGATGCCATCATTTAGCCATACTTTTTTAGAAGAAATTCTTGTAAGTGGTGGTGAAGCTATTGGATTATCCCATGATGTTTGTGAACGTGTCTGCTTACCGGTGGATACTGCACATTTCGACATGAAACGTATTCCACGAGCCACCGAGAGAATGGTTGGACAATTAGGTTCCCTCGGATCAGGAAATCACTATTGTGAACTTCAGGTTGACCCGAATGATAGTTCTGTGTGGTTGATGGTTCACTGTGGCTCTCGTGGTTATGGTTGGCAGACGGCAGAATACTTTCTGTATGCCGGTGCCGAAGCCCGTGGTCTGGCCAAGAATCGCCGTGAAGAATCCTGGTTGTATGCCGACGAAGACCTTGGCAAAGAATATTGGGCACATCACAACACGGCAGCCAACTATGCTATCGTGAACCGGCACATTATTGCCCAGCAACTTTCCGAAGCCACCGAAGTGGTTTTTGGGAAGCCTGCCCAGACCTATTATGAGATTTCCCACAACCTGATTCAGGAAGAAGAAATCTATATCCCCGACGGTTCCCTGATTAAAGGCTATGTCCACCGTAAAGGTGCAACCCGTGCTTTCCCTGCTGGTCATCCGGCTTTATACAATACCAAGTGGGAAAAAACTGGACATCCGTGCCTGATCCCTGGATCGATGTTGGTTGGAGCAGCAATCCTGTTCCCAGATGAAAATGCCAAATTGACCGGTTGTTCCGTCAACCACGGTTCTGGCCGTGTAATGGGTCGAGGTCAGGCAAAGAGAGAATTCAAAGCTATCCAGGAGGATATTGACAACGAAATGAACGAAGCAATGGTCAAATGTGCCGACGGCACCACCGTTAAGGGAATCTTACTGAACTCCCGGCATACCCCACTCGACGAGTGCGGTCATGCTTACAAGAGCCTCGATGCCGTCTTGAATGTTCTGGAATCCGAGGGTGTGGCCAAGGTGCATCACCGGATGTATCCGGTGGCTAACCTGAAGGGGTTGGACTGATGAAATGGTTCTGGCCATTACCGGGAATCCCCAAGTATGAATTTTCCAGACGATGGTCCATATAACACGGTTGCCATTTTTTTTCTTAACCCTCCTCCAGAGGACAAACTTCAATTGATGATGGAGAGAGCTTTGAGTTACAAACCTTTGAAAAAATGGGACGAAGAAGTTGAAATCCTTAAATTCCGCCTTGTCAAACAGGAACTTAAAAAAAACATCGAATGGGAAAACACCCCAACAACATAGGAGAGGTTTATGCGGGAATTGAATGTAATTGAAGCCGAAAAAATTTCTGAACCCATTCCAGGTTTCACCCTCATCAAGGCTATGAAAAAAGGCAAACATATCAATGCTGGTCAGTATGGATTATCCGACAATCAAAATTTGATCTTGGTTTTTCCAGATGCCCCCTCCCCGGAGCCCCCGGTAAAAGAAGATTGTTTCGAAGAGGAAGAAGCTGAAGTCTCTGAATTGTGGATAGCCTGGACTAAAATGTCCGAACGTTTTTCCAAGCATCTCCCCGATATCCCTTGCCATCCAATCATATGGCATCAAGTAATTGAAGCCTCTATCCAAGCCGGTTTTATGCCTGACATAAATGAAGATTGGGGGTCGTGGTTCTTTGATCGAGTTGGGAACCTGTTAAACAATAAAAATTTCAAGGCTGAATGGAAAGGTAAAGGCATTCATATGTATCCTGTTGAGGAGGGGAAAATCATTCAGTTAGTGAAGAACGGTCAATTTATTAGCCGCGTCAACGTCAACCGATCCTGTATGCTCAAAATGACTTGGGACATCAATGGGTTACAATGGGAATTTCATCTCACACCCAAAAATATAAAAATTCCAGCATCAGAATTAAATTAATCCATCCGGCAATATTGGTGGTACTCAATTCCTTCTTTTTGCATTGCCGTTGTAATTTGCCCGAAGGTCATTCTCTTGAGCTTATCCTGGTTGTCCTGTACCCATCGATAGAAAACCTTGATGCTCTTTTTCCCACCATCGATAGCCGGGATACATGAGGGTAGATTGTTCGTATCCACCTTGTCGTTTATTGTAAAGGATCTCCACCCGGCTTCAATGGATACGTTTTTAGTTTCCAACTTAAATGGGGCAAAACCGGCGGGAGTTACATCTACACCACGTTCAGTAAAAACCTCGATCTTGGGGGCAGTGTTGTTTGCAATAACCATTGCAGCATCTTTGGCCTTCTTGTAGGTGGTATTACGATTCTCCAACAGCTTGACAAAATTGTTGATGGCAACGTGTTTCTCGACATCATGCTTGGCATAGTCAATGTCATAGAGGGCAAATTTCTCTACTTTTTTCCCACGTTTACCAGCAAAGGTTAGATCGGTGACCTGGATGCTACTCATATATTGATGCCATCGGATGAAAGCATTCTCCCCACCTTCCCCGACACGGGAAATTTTGAGGGGATTCCAGGCACTATTCTTCAAAAACGTCCAGTTTGACATAAGCATATCAGTATCCTCCTACCATTAGCAGAATAATAGAAACAAAAACGGGAAGCCTTTCGACTTCCCGTTCTTTTTCAGGATACTTCATCCGTCCAGTATTTCAGACTACCGAGGTAGTCTTTCCAGGATTTCGGCACGTTGGCCGGGTTTAGCCCGGGGAGACCTCCGTCAGCCACGTTCTTTGGCTTAAAAGGCTTCTGAATCAGAGTCATTCCAGCTTGCTTTGGAGTCCGGCCTTCTTTTTTCTGATTGCACTTGTAGCAAGCCACTACGATGTTTTCCCAGATCGTTTTTCCGCCTTGGCTTTTGGGAATTACGTGATCGAAAGTAAAACTTTCAATTGGTGTTTTCTTGCCACAATATTGGCATTTGCCCTTGTCCCTGGTCCAGATGTTACGACGATTGAATTTCACACCCCGACGAAAGAACTTGGTCATTTTGGTTATGAACCGAATGATCGACGGCAAAGGAAATGTGATCGAAGGAGATCGTAGGAACAAACCTTCATAAACATCCTCGATCACTGCACGGCCAGACGAAACCCACGAGATGGCTTTCTGCCACCCGACAGTGTTTACGGGCATATACGCGCTGTTCAATACGAGAACCTGGGCTTCCATAACTCAACTCCTTCAGTGAGACATTCAACATCCTTCTACATAGGTAATCCAATAACAGGTAAAATGAAATTATTTCACGAAGTTTCGACAAAATTGAGTACGGTGAAGAGGGGTAACCCCCAGTTTTTTTATGCCTGCAATATGGTCTTTTGTTCCATATCCAGCATTCCGTTCCCACCCATAACCGGGATATTTTTTCGACATCTCAACCATATATTGATCTCTATCGACTTTTGCAAGGATCGAAGCAGCTCCAATTGTCCATTCCGTTGCGTCCCCGTGGACGATAAACTCGGTTCGGACACCATTAAGACCAGACCAGAAGTTTGGATCTGGGGCCAATCCATCGATCTTTACACGATGGATTGAATGACCTAATCGGATAAGAGCCATAGCAGCTTCTCGAAAACACTCCCAGACAGCCTTATTGATGCCTAGACGGTCAATCGTGGATATGGGACGGGTAGCTACATAGAAAAATGTGTTTGGGGCATTATGGAGTGATTTAGACACCACTGTGCGACGAGAAGGAGTCATTTTCTTACTGTCATCCACTCCAGCTATCGGTTTCATATCATCAGGAGCCATAAAAGCAGCAACAAATACGTCACCTGCCAAGCATCCTCGACCAACTTCATCTATTCCAATGGTGTAGTTCATATCTCAATCCGAATTTTCGTGAGTGATGATTCCGATCCGACCTCTGAACGGTTCCAGAGAGACGGGAAGGACCACCCCCACATCACGAACTTTGACCGGAATCCAGGCTTCACAGCACCGTCGGCTTCCATCCGGGATGGATTGGTATTCTTCCTGTGTCAGGGGTTCTACAATTTGGTCACACCCTGAGTAGTCCAAAAATTCCTGGACATATGCTGGGTCGTAAGGGTTTTCTTGTGATCCCACGAAATCATTCCACGGATTGTCCCATCCGGTATCGAACCGGTAAGATGGGAGGTTGATGAAGATTCCTTTGACCTTGGGGTGCATACAGGCAGTGCCCCCAACCTGGTTCGACCAGATTTGGCCACTCTCATCCAGGATGATAACTCCTGTGAAATCCTGGTCATCCCATAGTTCAATTGATTTCATTTGGCGTTCTCCATATATGGCACCCGCGGCAGGACTCGAACCTGCAATCATCGGCTTCGAAGGCCGGTGCCTTATCCATTTAGGCCACGCGGGCATTATTTTTCGTAGGTCAGGTTCTTTCGATGATTGGACTCTTTGGTTCTCATGAACTCTCCCGGAGGAAGTTTTTTGATAAATTTGATGGCTTTCTGCATTCGTTCGTTAGCCAAGAGCCCTTCCGAAGTATCGAGTCCCAACATTGGATTCCGCAATTCTGTGTTACTGAACAGAGAATGAATCGTTTTGTGACATTCTCGGCACACCAATTCCGTGTTTTTCTTATCCACCCGTTTGGTTTTCAAATGGTGTTTTTCCATCAAACCGGGGACTTCACGTTGGCATAATGGGCAAGAGGATTTCGTCATCGGTTGTTCTTCAACCTGAAGTTTTTGGCACCCTCAAGGCATTCCGGTTTGTCGTTACAGTATCGGACATTGTACGTCCAGGTTCCAACAGGCAGTCCATATTCTTTGCTGAAGTCTTGTTTCAAAACGGAGATTTCAGCATCGGGTCGTTGACATCCACAAATGTGGCATTTCCAAGTTGTGTCAATCATTATCTTTGTCCTTTTTGAGAAATTCCCTCAAAAGGGTCTCCTTCATTCTGGCTTCTATGCCGATCTTACCTTTTCCAATGTCATCTGTCATTTTTTTAACAACAAAAATGTCATTGATTACGGCATTCGGGAACGTCGGGATTAGGCCACGGATCTTTGGAAAATGAGGAAGTTCTGGTTGTTCATCATGATCGTGACAATGACAGTTCCCCTCACAACCTCCACTCCCATCACAGTGATGCTCTTCTGTAGAAATGCTACAGCCCATTGAGACACCTTTATGTTTTCCCTCCCGAACCTGTTGCATAATGATGTCCCAGTTCTGAAGGGTCTCCAAATTCCAATTTGTCGTTGCTAATGAGTAATTGGAGTATTGTTCTTTGCCGGTGATTTCTTCCAGGCACCAGTCAGGAACGATTATGTTCGAATCCTGTTCATCATATTCACATTCGGCTATCCGAAGGCCGTCATACCGGCTACCAAAGACATCAACTTCAAACAGTCTGCCCTTAACTTTGATGTCATACCGTGTCTTGTAGATAAGTTTGCTGTCACACTTATTTAACAACGTATATCCATCTTCAGCAGAGATAGGTACTTCAAGTTCCCATCGAGCAGAAGCATCTTGTTCCAGCGGAAGACTTTTGAAGGTAAGAACAGCTTTAACTTCTTCCTGTTCTGTAGCACGATTTTTAGTCTGCCGAGAGAGCCGGATTCGAAGAACCATATCCGAAAACACCCCAAGATAACCTTGGATGATGACGTGGATTGCTTCTGCTTCCTGTGCCATTTGGGTTTTGGTGAAAATATCACTGACAATCCAACGGCGTTCGATCTCTTTATGCATAATTCAAAACCTTTCCAACGGTTTTAGCGTCCTGTAGAACCGAGCCCTCCTGTACCACGGTTGGTATCGTCGAGTGTCTCTACGTCATCCAAGGTTGCATCTGCCAGATGACCCATAAAAATAAGCTGGGCAATCCGATCATTTTTCACAAATTTAACAGACAATCCCCCTGTGTTCAGCATGATGATTTTGATATTCCCTCGATAATGGGAATCGATTACTCCGGGAGCATTGACAATGGTGATGCCATATTTGGCAGCCCATCCTGACCGAGGGGTAATCATAGCAAAATACCCGACAGGGGTCTCCAACCTGATTCCGGTATCTACGATCCGGCGTTCCCCTGGATCAAGAACAAAATCTTCGGCTGAGGGAAGATCAAAGCCAGCATCGGTTGGATGGGCTTTTTTGGGGGTGTCTATTCCAGGGTCTTTACTGAATCTGATTTGAACCATTTCAAAATCCTTTCCTTGGGAAACAATAAGTTCAGATACTTTACCCGAAGAAAAGAAAATGGTGGGCCTCCTGGGACTCGAACCCAGAGTCGTCCGGTTATGAGCCGGGTGCTTTAACCAATTAAGCTAGAGGCCCCTTTATTTATTCACTGGAGGTGATGAACCGGCCACAACCTAGACATTCTGCAGTTCCAGTTCCGAGGATTTCCAGAAAGAGATGTTCGTGCAGGCATATGGGGCATTTTAATAGAAATACCCGAAAAATGAGCTGGTTCATTTGTACATCCTCCATCAAGGGGAGGAAATTGTCTTAAAATTGAATTTTTACTTCCAAACCCATTTCCCTTCGAGCCATTTACACAAGGACATTTTTTTACCAGTTCGGTGATCCTTTACCTGATCATTTTGAGTCCTGTAAGTACGGATTTTATCACCTCTTTGTCCTGAACCAATCTGTTTTTTTCGTTGTTTGTTTACGGCATCCAGAGAATCAGATTCATTCTGTTCATAAACCCGTGCTGAGAGAATCGATAAGGCCATCTTACGGCTTTGATATTGAGAACGCATATCAACACGTACTTGAATTTTTGTCGGGATGTGGCGGGCAACTACACAACTATCCGTCATATTTCTATGCTGGCCTCCCGGTCCTGATCCCCTAGTAGTTTCGAACTCAACATCTTTCAAATCTATATTGTCGGGAGTTTCCTGGATTTTCAGTACTGCAACCGTAATGGTTGAAGTATGAATCCGACCTTTTCGTTCTGTTGGAGGGTTACGTTGCCATCGGTGGCCACCAGCTTCCTGATCGAACAGAGAAGCTTTTTCACCTGTAACAATAAAACTGATGAATCCAGAACGACTTTCTATGAAATCGAGGTCAAAGACAGTTGAATACACAGGCTTTTTTGTATACCCCGAGCTGGTCAATGACCAGTAATTTGGCATCTTCCCCACCTTCAGCAGCCCTGATCTCAATCAATCTCTGTTCCATTGAACCTATCTCCTATAAAAAAATATGAAGTCGCTACCCGGAGTCGAACCGGGATCTTCGGTTTTGCAGACCGTCGTCTTAACCAATTGGACTATAGCGACAAAAATGGTGGCAGAGGAGGGGCTTGAACCCTCAACCTCCGGTTTATGGGACCGGCGATCTAAGCCAGTTGATCTACTCTGCCAAAAATGGTTGAGGTGGAAGGGTTCGAACCTTCAGCCGCCTAGGTCAAAGCCAGGTGCTCCACCAGTTGAGCTACACCTCAATAATTACCACAAATCAAGATACCCTACCTGTTCAAATCGATCAGGGTCGATTACCTTATCCAACATAGCAGCAACAGCTTCGGCAATCCTGAATCCCAAAACAACAGGGACAGCATTTCCAATCTGTTTGTACTGAGACAACATTGAACCTTGAAATTCCCAATCATCTGGGAAAGTTTGTATCCGAGCATATTCACGAACCGTTAGAGGACGAGTCTCCCCCGGATGACAGCGTTCAGTAAAATTCTGTATTGGAGAACATAGTAAGGTCGGACTGGGTTGATCCCAAGCTAACCGTTGAGATACTCCTGTGTTTCCACCTTTCATTGACATTTTGCCAATAACCCTTTTTCGGATATCTTCCGGTAAACTTTTCCAATTACCACCAGGTGGGACAAAATCCAGAATTTCTTTTTTCTTGTCAGAGTAGGAAGCCCCAATCGAAACAGGGCAATCTTTGAGTGCCTGTTCAACTGTTATAACTTCAAAGTCTTTTATTGGGAACAGTGTGGGTAGGTTATGTTTCTTCTGTGTGGCAATCAGGAACAACCGTTTTCGGTTCTGAGGGACTCCAAAATGTGATGCATTCAGAAGCCGGTAAAAGGTTGTCCACCCCATCTCCTGAAATTGTCGAAGAATCTCATCAAGTACATATGAAGACGGCCCGTGTATCAAACCTTCCACATTTTCCATAACAGCCACTTTAGGTTGCATTTCTTGAATGACCCGAAGGAATTCAAAAACCATCGTCCCACGAAGATCATTCAGAGCCTTTCGTTTCCCTGCAACACTAAATGCCTGACACGGAGGGCCACCAAATACCACATCCGGCCGCTCGGAAAAGGTCAGTTCTTGAATGTTTTTCTCGACGATGTTCCAGTTTGGGCGGTTCCGTCGAAGAGTGGAACAAGCATCAGGATTGAACTCGTTTAAAAGAAGATGTTCAAATCCTGCCCGTTCAGCCCCAAGGGCTAAACCTCCTGCACCGGCAAATAATTCGACACAAGTATATTTTCTTATTCTGCTCATGGGGTATTTTACCCTGAAAGGAAAAATTATGAAAAATCCAAATTGCAATTGTGTCACTTGTGGAAAACCGATCTATCGGTCTCCACGACAAATAGCCAAATCAAAGACCGGACTTTTCTACTGTTGCAAAAGGCACCAACGAAAGTGGCATCTTCTCAAGAAAACAGCTTATCGAAAAATAGCTTTTGACAATCTTCCTCATTGCTGTGATGAATGTGGATACGAAAAAATCATCGACATCCTAGAAGTTCACCACGTAAATCTCGATCATGACGATAACTGCTTGGATAATCTACAGATTCTTTGTCCTACTTGCCATCGGGAGATTCATTACTCAGAGAAAACAGAGGCAGGGATGGAATTTGATTATGAACCTGACTGGGAAGAATGATTCTCACCATTTCTTATCTTTTTCTTCTTGTATATCCTTGAACAGGTATTTGTATGGGACGACGTGTTCATTTTCCCATAACAAACGGATACGATGCCCACACTTAGGGCAAATTGTATTGCCTTCCCCGTCTTTCCATTGTCCACAGTAAGGTTCATCTTCGTAGTGCAGGGTCTGAATGAAAGTCAGATTTCTGATGGCTGTCTTTTTGCCACACCCTTTTCCACGAACATTGTTATTGCAAATGACAAACGTTGTCCGAGCAATATGATCGTTCAGATTTTTCTGAGCTTCATTTCGTCGATCTTCTGCTACTTTGAGAGCATTCTGTAAATCTTTGAGCTTAGTCATCCGGTTAATTCCTTGGCAAACCCTATAGCTTCTTCAAGGCCACGGTAAGGTATACCATCTGCCATTAGAACCAAAAGAGATGGGGGTACAGCAGGTAAGTTATGAGGGACATCCGTATGGGGTATTTTCAATTGGTCCAAAGTTTTTTTGATGTGTTCGTTGTTTTTCTTGTTTGGCCCTCGGACCAATACAATTTTCGGTATCTTCATAAATCACAGATTCCTGAGTTTTGTAGCAGCCAGCATCAACCCCGAAGACACCAACATTAGGAGATAAGGAAAACTTCCAATACCACCTTTTTCAAATATCGTTACCCATACTGCATCAGTCAGAAAAAAGAGTAATGACACGATAAAAAGAAGGAGGCTAATCCACCAGCTTACCTCTTTTGGGGGGTTGAATTTTGGAGTCCCCATAGATTATCCTTTCTCGAAAAAAAAAATGGTGGAGATGACGAGATTCGAACTCGCTACCCCTGGCTTGCAAAGCCAATGCTCTACCAATTGAGCTACATCCCCTTAATTTTCATTATACGTTGAGCTATTTCCGTTCGACCCCTCTGAGAAATCAGTAAAGTTTTGAGTTCATCAAAAACTCCCAGTTTCTCTAGGATATTAAGTTCTTCCTTGGTGTAATTCTCGATATTCCCTTCCATAATCCAACTGTTGACAGAATCAACATGTATTTCAGGATTACTAGCTTTTTCTCCTTCAGGAGTAGTTGAAAACATCGTGTATCCGATCATCTGTCTTTTAGGGTCTACGGTCGAGACAACCGTATCGTAATTCTCGGATTCTTTGATGACTTTCACTAACCATTTTCCAGCATCTATCATAACATACCTCTTTCCAGCATCTATCATAACATACCTCGATGTTCACTCAAAAAATCCTGACTGCCATGTCGGTCATCTTTACCGGATTGGATAGCTTTCAGGCGTCTATCATACAATACCACGTTAACGGCAGCAGCCAGGTTCAAACAATGAGCCGTCGGCATCATTACGAACCGGTGTGCCCAGTTTAAAACCGAAACCGGTAATGATCCGTCTTCAGGTCCAAAGATGTAAAGAGCATTCTCTGGATGCTCAAAGTGTACCAGATTCTCGGAGTTTTGTCGAACCTCGATAGCCACCGGAGTAACATCCACCTTCTCGAACTGTTTCCAGTATTGGTCATTGTGGATGACTTCGACTTCCCGGTAGCCCTTCATCCGTTCCTCCCGCGGGAGGCGGGTCAGCCCATCCAGTTTGTCAATCACCCGATCACCGGTAAACCACAGTTGGTTCATCCCCCAGCATGAACATGCTCTGAGGGCATTCCCGACATTGTGGGGGTCCCGAGGATTGATGAGGAGAACTCCCGGTGTGGTGGCCGGTCGAATTCTCTCCATTTCCTGGATGTATTTGGCTTTAACCTTCGAGGATTTCATTTGATCCCAAACAACCTTTCGGTTGAGTCTCCTGTTCTGGTGTTGGTTCATCCTGACCAAAAAACTTACTGCCGATGTCTTCAATGAACTTGATCTGGGTACAGATGTTCCACCTGTGACCACAGTGGGCACATTCGATGTTCGTACACATCCCACCTCTCGGACCCTCGTAGAATTCTGCTTTTTTGCCACAACAGGGCATTTTGCCGAATTCATAGAAGGTGATGGCATTCCTGCCTTCGTCCGACCGGGCATATTCAAATGCCCCCTCCCATTCCTTCTGGAGTTCCTTCCGCAGGCCGGGTCGGATAGGGAGGGTAAACCTCTGCCACCATGACAGTTCCTCGGTTTTCTCCCGTTTCACTCGGGCAGCAAACATATGTGCTACGGCATCAATACCCATAACGGTCTCCAAATTGGAAAATGGTGGAGCTGGGGGGATTCGAACCCCCTACCTTCTGGTTGCGGACCAGACGCTCTACCAAGTGAGCTACAGCCCCATATTTATAACCCCGACCCCTCTTTTGCAAAAGGGATCGGGACGATTAGGTATGGTCTGAAAGAAATAAGCAAGTAGGGGTGTTGATGTAGTCAGGGATGTTGTTTCCATTCCGCGGTTCATCCCCACGGGTGTGGGGAATACTCTATTACCTGCAATCATCAGCATAGTCTTTAGACCGTCTTTTGTGGGTTGACCATAACCTAACCTTGAAACCGGTCTACTCGAAGTGTTCCGGTTTCAAATCCGTAAAATCTTTTACCGTGGCATTAGCTACCTGAATGGCTTCTCGGAGAGCCGATGCATACTTGGCAGCCTTCTTTGCCTGTTCGGCAGCATCTTTTGGAGAAATGGTTTTCTTGGCATACTCCGTACCTTCATCCCGTTTTCGGTATTGTCGGTCATCAAAGAGACTGTGTTTGTCGGTCTTGATCTTAGCAGCTTCCCGCCATTTCTTCTCCATCCGTCCGGCACCCCCGACCAATTTAACGGCCAGTGCCAAAGGGATATTTTTTCCAGAGATCGTAATGAAGATGGATTGGTTGTAAACCCCTTGGGCAGCTTGCAAGGTAGCAAACCGGGTTTCGGCAACCTTATAGGCTTCCATAGCCACTTCAGGAGAAATTTTTTGTTCACCCTCAAACTTCCATAAGGAGTCGTCGAAAACCTGTTCGGCAGTTTCTTTGGCAAAAGCTGCTTCTTTCAGAGCCTGCATCAACTTGTATCCAGTCACTTCCATAATTGATCTCCCAGTAAAAAAAAAATGGTAGCGGTGGCCGGATTCGAACCGACGACTTCCTGGGTATGAACCAGGTGAGCTGACCTCTGCTCTACACCGCAATATGTTGTATACTACCCTAAATTTTTTGATTTGTGCAGATCATATAAAGTTTTTGCACCACTTTCTCAATATCATCATTGACGATGATATGGTCGTAAGTACAAGCATCTTTCGTTTCTGCCAATGCCCGATGTAACCGGATCTGAATAACTGTTTCTGAATCTTTCCCCCGGCCACGTAGGCGGCGCTCCATCTCAGCATTCGACGGAGGCATCAGGAAAACGGTTACAGCTTCTGGGATTTTGGCTTTTACAACTTCTTTTCCTTGGGTATCGATCACCAAGAAAGCTCCAACACCAGAGCCCCAGACAGAATCTACGTCGGACATCAAAGTGCCGTAAAACTGGCCGTGAACGACAGCATATTCAAGAAATTTATCAGCTGCAATCAAAAGATCGAAGGAAGATTCAGTCAGAAATCGATAATCGATCCCGTCTTTCTCCCCCTGTCGTGGTTTACGTGTAGTGCAAGTCAGTACCTGTTTCCAACCAGGGTATTTCTGAATAAACCTGTTGGTTACAGTAGTTTTTCCCACACCTGATGGGGCTGACAATATCACTAACAGCTTTTTCATTCGGCAGCACTCCTGTCTAAAAATATTCAGACCTTACTATACACTACCGGCTATTAGCAATTTAACCAGAAAATAAAAATGGTTGGGCTGGCCGGAATCGAACCGGCTACCTTCCAGTCATCAGCCGGAGGCTCTACCAAGTGAGCTACAGCCCAATAAAAAT
>Ga0210003_1001499_pt1 | contig 20577 bp, 15 predicted proteins | sample LantaG_FD_182804 | JGI IMG/M metagenome (GOLD analysis project Ga0210003, IMG submission 182804) | Deep subsurface microbial communities from Baltic Sea to uncover new lineages of life (NeLLi) - Landsort_02402 metaG (SPAdes) (version 2) | ecosystem: Environmental > Aquatic > Marine > Oceanic >... | reverse complement strand
AGAGGGGCCCGACGAGTTCCACCCAGTTGCCGTCGGGGTCGGCGACGAACATCCAGCCCATCCCGGGGACTGGGGCGAACTCGGCGAGTGGTTGTACGAGTGTGTAGCCGGCAGCCTCGACTTGGCGAGCCACTTCGGTTGCGTTCGCGACGACCAGGGTGAGATAGCGGATTCCGGCTTGGGCGGGCCCGCCGCCGGGTGCCACCGGTGCCGCGGGCGGTTCGTCCAGCGTCACCACCTTGAGCACATTGCTGCCGATCGAGTAGCGCTTCATCGTGCCGCCGGGGAAGTCCAGGTCACCTTGATACGGCAGGCCGAGGAAGTTCGCATAGAAGTCCACCATCGCATCGCTATTGGTGGTCACCAACCCGACCTCGATGCTCTGGGCGAGCAGTTCCACGGCCATGTCCTGATCCTCTCGAGAGTTGGCGTCTCCGACCTCGCCACGATAGCTGGGTGGCTAGTGCGGGGAAGGCCGTCCTAGGACGGGAGGGGTTTTGCGCCGAGGGTGAGCAGATCACACACTCCCCGGGTCCATAGTGGCCGGGCGACCCAGTGCTGATCGGCGACGCTGAAACCGGCCTCGACGAAAAGTGCGCGCATCTCGGCTGCGGACGGGTTGTGAGCGGGGTTGGCCGGATTGGCCGAAAGCCGACGCAGCGGCGCCGGCAATGGCGGGCTGATGGTGGCTACGGCCAGCAGTCCGCCCGGAACCAGTACCCGGTAGAACTCGCCCACGGCGGCGGGCTGATCGAAGAAGTGGAATGCCGAGGTGCTGACCACGGCGTCCAGGGCGGCATCGGCGAAGGGCAGGTCTTCAGCCGGACCTTTGCGCCAATCGACCGCCGGGCATCTGGTTCGGGCCTGTTCAAGCATGCCGTCAGACATATCCACCCCGTACACCTCGGCTGGGTGCAGTTCGTCGTGAATGCGGGCGGCCAGAATGCCGGTTCCGCAGGCGATATCGGCCACCCGCTGACTTCGGTGCGCGCGCAAAGCCGCCACCACCTCGTCCTGGGCCGGCCGGTAGATCAATCGCTGCAGGAGGGGCTGATCGTAGAGTGGGGCGGCCAGGCTCCAGAAGCGCGTCACCGCGGTATTGAACTGCCGACCCGGTGCGGTCATGCGGCACCCTTCCCATCCGATTACCGCGAGGCTAACGTGGGCCGTCAAAGCACCGTCGAGGAGGCAGCATGTATGACCTGACGATCACTGGGGGCACCTGTGTGGACGGCACCGGCGGGACGCCGTTCCGGGCCGATCTTGGCATCAAGGACGGGGTGATTGTCGAGGTTCGCCGGCGGGAGGGCGATGACCGTGGTCTGGACGGCGAGGCCGCGCACAATATCGACGCCACGGGCCGGGTCGTCACACCCGGGTTCGTTGACGTTCACACTCACTACGACGGCCAGGTCAGCTGGGACGGCTTGCTTGAGCCGTCGAGCTTGCACGGGGTCACCACCGTGGTCAGCGGCAACTGCGGGGTTGGTTTCGCGCCCGTCTCGCCCGGACGTGAACAGTGGTTGATCGAGCTGATGGAAGGGGTGGAAGACATCCCGGGTAGCGCTCTGGCCGAGGGCATCACCTGGGAGTGGGAGAGCTTCCCCGAGTACCTCGACGCGGTCGAGAAGCAAAGACTGTCAGTCGATTACGGAACGCAGATCGCCCACGGACCGGTTCGGGGCTACGTGATGGGTGAGCGGGGGGCCCGCAATGAGGCCGCCAACGCCGACGACATCGCCGGAATGGCGCGAATTGTTCAGGAGGCGATCGAAGCGGGTGCGCTCGGCTTCTCCACATCGCGTACCGAGGCGCACCGTGCCATCGACGGCGAGCCGGTGCCGGGCACCTACGCGGCCGAGGACGAATTGTTCGCGCTCGGTCGGGCGATGGCGGCCGGCGGTCGCGCGGTGTTCGAGGTGGCGCCGGACGGCACCGCGGGGGAGAGCGTCGACGCACCGATGCGCGAGCTCGACTGGATGGTGCGCCTTGCCGCCGAGATCGACCGGCCGGTGTCCTTCGCGATGGTGCAGACGCAGTCCGCTCCCGACCTGTGGCGCAAGCAACTTGACATTGCCGGGGCGGCCTTCGACGACGGGATTGCGGTGCACCCGCAGTTCGCCGCCCGGCCGTTCGGCATGTTGTTCGGTTTCGAGGGATATCACGCCTTCACCCATCGCCCGACGTTCCGCAAGCTGAAGGGCGAATTGTCGTCGGCGGATCTCCGCGAGCGCCTCGCCGATCCGGGCGTGCGCGCGGCGATTCTTTCCGAAGCCGACCTCCCCGCCCAGCCCACGCCGCTGTTCGACTCGTTGTTCGCGTTCATTCAGCACAGTGCCGCCACCATGTACGCCATCGGCGACCCGCCGGACTACGAACCGACCCCGGATCGCACGGTCGCGGCTATCGCGACCGCGCGCGGCCAGGACCCACTGGCCACCATGTACGACCTGATGCTCGAGTCGAATGGCACAGCAATGTTGATGTTGCCGTTCTTCAACTATGTCGAGGGCAATCATGACGCGATCTACGAGATGATGTCGCACCGCGCCGCGATCTCGGGCCTGTCCGACGGCGGGGCGCACTGCGGCCTGATCTGCGATGCGTCGCTGCCGACCTTCATGCTGACCCACTGGGTGCGGGATCGTCGCCGCGGCCCGCGTTTCTCGCTGGAATCGGTGGTGCGCAAGCAAACGCTCGACACCGCAACGCTGTTCGGGCTTACTGATCGCGGCGTATTGAAGGTCGGCAAGAAGGCCGACGTGAACGTGATCGACCTCGACGCCCTGACCCTGGGTGTGCCGCGGATGGCCTACGACCTGCCCGCCGGTGGGCGTCGGCTTCTGCAAGGTGCCAGCGGATACGACGCGACAGTGGTCAGCGGTGTCGTGACCCGCCGCGGTGGCGCCGACACCGGCGCGCGGCCGGGGAAGTTGCTGCGCGGCGTGCGCTGAGGACGGCGCAGTATTCTCGGCAGCACCATGAGCATTCCGTACCCTCCGTATCCTCCGCAGACTCCGACCGGCGCGCCGGGCTGCTACCGACATCCCCAACGGCAGACCCTGATCAGCTGCAACCGTTGTGGCCGGCCCACCTGTCCGGAGTGCATGCGCAGCGCCGCAGTCGGTCACCAGTGCGTGGACTGCGTGCAGGCCGCCGCCCGGAACGTGCCGCAACCGGTGACCGTGTCGGGCGGGGTCCTGCGTAGCGGTGTTCCGGTCCTCACCTACGGGTTGATTGCGGTCAATGTCGCGGTCTTCGTCCTGCAGGCCGTGTCGCCGGGCCTGCAGGCCAAGCTGGCGCTGTGGGCGCCGGCGGTCGCCGGTGGCGAGTTGTACCGGCTGGGGTCCTCGGCCTTCATCCACTACGGGTTGCTGCATCTGCTGTTCAACATGGGTGCGCTGTTCGTGGTGGGCCCACCACTGGAACGGCATCTTGGGCGGCTGCGGTTCGCCGCCCTCTATGGGCTCAGTGCCCTGGGTGGTTCGGTGGTCGTCTATCTCTTCTCACCGCTGAACTCCGCGACCGGCGGGGCGTCAGGTGCGGTCTTCGGACTGTTCGGTGCCACCTTCGTGCTGGCGAAGCGACTGAATCTCGACGTTCGCGGTGTCGTCACGCTGATCGCGATCAACATGGCGATCACCTTCACCATCCCGGGTATTAGCTGGCAGGGGCACGTTGGTGGGCTGATCACCGGGGGGCTGATCGCGGCGGCCTATCTGTATGCCCCTCGGGCGGGGCGCAACCTGCTGCAGGGCGGGGCCACGATCGGTCTGCTGGCGTTGTTCATCGGCCTCATCGCATGGCGCACAGCGCAACTGGCAGGTCTGTCCTAGAAGCACTGACCTGAGAGGGTTAGAGCCGCACCAGCTGGAATGGGTACGTGATGGTTCCGGCCGGGGCGTTGTCACAGCCCGCGGCAAATGAAGACTGCAGGGTTCCGGACAGGGTCGCGGCATCCCAGGTGTAGACGTCCCGGGTCGCAATGATCGGGCCGTAGTAGACGTTGCCGCAGCGCAGGCCATCGGGAACGTCGACGGTCATCGTGTAGGTGCCGCCCGTCCGCTGCGCCTGGCCGTACCACTCGTAGGCCTTGGCGATCGGCTGCGGAATGGCCGACACCACCGCGCACTCTTCCACACCGTCGGGGGGATCACACGAGGCGATCGTCCAGATCCAGGTGTGGAAGTCGAAGCGGCCGTCAATGATGAGGTTGTAGTGACCGATCGTCATTGCGGCATTGGCAGTAGGCGCCAAAACCATTATGGCCGGAATTGCCAGTGCGCCGAGCAGGGCTATCGCCAGGGTGCGTAGCGTTCGCATCGTGCCTCCTCGTCGTGTCCCGTTGCGGAGAATCTAGGCGCTACCGGCCTGGGCGGACGGCGGAATGGGCGATAACACTCGTCGGCGGTATCGTCACGCTGACCGGCGGGACCCGCACCCACGATGGCGCCCTGGCGAAAACGGTTGTACATTTCCATCTCTCACGCCGCGCCCGACAGTGGCTACTTCGGAATCCCGCCGGATCAGACCGGCATCATCGGCTCCGGGATTGAGATCGAGCAGCACCGAACTAGGGTGGCTCCATGACCGAGTCGACGACATGCGTGATCGCCGGCGGCGGTCCCGCGGGCATGGTACTGGGCCTGCTGTTGGCCAGGGCCGGTGTCGAAGTCACCCTGCTGGAGAAGCACGCCGACTTCCTGCGTGACTTCCGCGGCGACACGGTGCATCCCAGCACGCTGCGACTGCTTGACGACCTCGGGCTGTGGCACCGGTTCGCACAGCTGCCGCAGAGCAGGGTCGAGCAGGGCGCCCTGCTCGTCGACGGCCGGCCGCTGACGCTGGTCGACTTCCGGCGTCTGCGCCAACCGCACCCCTTTATCGCGATGGTGCCGCAGTGGGACCTGCTCAACCTGTTGGCTGAGGCAGCCCGGGCCGAGCCCACCTTCACGTTGCGGATGAGCACCGAGGTCACCGGACTGCTGCGCGACGGCGAGCGGGTGAGTGGCGTGGCCTACCGCGGCCCCGACGGCGCCGGCGAACTCAGCGCCGACCTCACGGTGGCGTGTGACGGACGCTGGTCACTGGTCCGCCGGGAAGCCGGCCTGTCCACCCGGGAGTGGCCGGTGCCGTTCGACGTGTGGTGGTTCCGGTTGCCCCAGGAGGCGCCCGGGCAGTACTCGCTGATACCTCGGACCGCGCCGGGCCGGGTGCTCATCATGATCCCGCGCGAGGGCTACTTCCAGATCGCCTACCTGATCCCCAAAGGAACACACGAGGCCCTGCGGGCTCGCGGCCTGGAGACGTTCCGGCGCGAGGTCGCCGAGCTGGTGCCGGAGGCCGACGCATCCCACATTCAGTCATGGGATGACGTGAAACTCCTCGACGCCCGGCTCAACCGGGCCCAGCGCTGGTACACCCCGGGCCTGTTGTGTATCGGCGACGCCGCACATGCCATGTCCCCGGTGGGCGGGATGGGTATCAACGTCGCCGTGCAGGACGCCGTCGGTGCGGCCACCCTGCTCGCCAAACCGTTGCGCGACGGCACCGTGGGGACCAAAGACCTGGCCGCCGTGCAACGCCGACGAATGCCGCCGGCGGCGGTGACCCAGGCCATACAGCGCACCCTGCACCGCACCCTGATCGGGCCGATCCTGGCCGGGCGGGATGCCGAACCGCCGGCCGCGGCCGTCGCCCTGGTGCGCCGGTTGCCGTGGCTGACGGCGATTCCGGCCCATGTCATCGGGGTCGGGGTCCGGCCCGAACGGGCACCGGCCGTCGCCCGCCGCTGAGCGGGCGGGTGTGCGACGTCACTGCCCCAGTCGGTGCCACAGCCGCCAACCTACGGTATCGTAGGTTACTGACCGGTAACCCAAGGAGGTCGGTTTTCGTGACGGATGTGAAGTTTCTCGAACTCAACGGCGATCGGATCGCCTACCAGGATTTAGGGCGTGGTTCCACGGTTCTGCTCATCCACGGGATGGGCGGTAGTTCGCAGACCTGGCGCGAGGTGCTCCCGCACCTCGCCGCCCGGCATCGGGTGATCGCACCGGATCTGCTCGGCCACGGGCAGTCCGACAAGCCGCGCGCCGATTACTCGTTAGGGGCCTTCGCGGTCTGGCTGCGTGACCTTCTCGACCAACTCGGCGTCTCGCGGGTCACGTTGGTCGGACATTCCCTCGGCGGTGGCGTCGCGATGCAGTTCGCCCACCAGCACCCAGAGTATGTAGAGCGGCTGGTTCTGATCAGCAGTGGCGGCCTGGGTCCCGAACTCGGGCACACGTTGCGGCTGATGTCTGCGCCCGGGGCGGAATTCGTCCTGCCGGTGATCGCGCCGCAGAAGGTGGTCGCCCTCGGCGAGCGCCTGCGGGGTTGGCTGGCGTCGGTGGGAGTGCGCAGTGCCCAGGCCGACGAGACCTGGAACGCCTACATCTCACTCGCCGATCCGAAGACCCGGGTCGCATTCCTGCGAACCCTGAGGTCGGTGGTCGACTACCGCGGCCAGGCGGTGAGCGCATTCAACAAGATGCACTTCACCTCAGGGATGCCCGCGCTGTTGATCTGGGGCGAGCAGGACCGACTGATTCCGGCGGCGCACGGCCATGATGCCCACGAGGCACTGCCGGGCAGCACACTGGTGAATTTGCCGGGAGTCGGGCACTTCCCCCAGGTCGAGGCGCCGCTGAGCGTTACCGACACCATCGACGAGTTCATGGCGACCACGGCGCCGTGGCAGTGGCAGCGGCCAGGCCGCACGGTGGCCGCCGATACGGTGCGCTGCTAAGAAAAACGTTCCACGGCGCGCCTAGGCCGCGGCCGGCAAAGGCTGCACGTTCAGGAGCCGACCGTTTCCGCGGCCAACGCCTTGGCCCAGCGGTAGTCGGCCTTGCCGGCCGGGGAGCGCAGCACTTTATCGGTGCGCACGAATGCCTTGGGGATCTTGTACTGGGCGATGTGCGGGCGACAGGCCTCGACCAACTCCGCATCGGTGGCGGTCTTGCCCTGAGCGAGTTGGACGATCGCGACGACCTCGTTCCCCCACCGCTCCGACGGCCGGCCGGTGACAACGACGTCGTAGACGCACGGATGACTTGCAATCGCGCGCTCGACCTCCTCGGCGAAGATTTTCTCGCCGCCGGAGTTGATGGTCACCGAGTCGCGGCCGAGGAGTTCGACCCGGCCATCGATGAGATAGCGGGCCTTGTCGCCGGGAATCGAGAACCGCACGCCGTCGATGGTGGGGAAGGTGCGAGCGGTCTTCTGAGCGTCGCCGAGGTAGCCCAGCGGCACGAATACCCGGCGGGCCAACCACCCCTCGCCATCACCGGGTTGCAGGACCCGACTGAAGTCCGCCGCCACCACGGTGGTGTCGGCCATCGGGGTGAACGTCGCCGCGGCGACCTCGGCGCCCTTGGTCGCGATGCTGGTCATCTGGGCACCCGATTCCGAGGCGCCAACGGCGTCCATGATGATGAGGTTCGGCAATGCGGCGAGTAACCGGTCACGGACCGTCGGCGACAGCGGCGCGCCGCCGTTGGTCAGGGCCATGAGCCCGGACAGGTCGTAATCGCCCTTCTCGATCGCATCAACCAACGGTCGGGCCATCGCGTCGCCCACCACCGGGATGCTCAACACTTGCTCGCGAGCAGCCAGGCGCAGGATGGCGTCGGCGTCGAAACGCGTGACGTCGTCGGGGATGGCGACCCAGCCGCCGGCACTGATGGTGTTGAACACACCCCATTGGGCGGCGCCGTGCATCAGGGGCGGCAGCACCAGGAACGACCGCAAGCCGGCCGCGGCGGATGCCTGGTCGGTCAGATCCTGGTAGGACGTCAACTCCGGGCCGCCGGTGAATGGGCGTCCGCCCATGGCAGACATGAATATGTCGTGCTGGCGCCACAGCACACCCTTGGGCATCCCGGTGGTTCCACCGGTGTAGAGGATGTACAGGTCGTCTCCGCGGGGGGTGGGCATCTCGCCGTCCGGTGGCGGCGTGGCGGTGATGGATTCGTAGTCCACTGCACCGGGCAGCAATGGATTCCCGGAGCCGTCGGCCACCTGAATGAGGACCCCAAGATTGGGCAACCGCTCGGACACTGCCTGGACGTGCGGGGCGAATTCACCCGCGTAGACGAGCGCCCGGGCGCCGGCGTCGTTGAGGAGGTAGAACAGCTCCTCCTCGACGTAGCGATAGTTGACGTTGAATGGCGCGACTCGGGCCCGGTAGCCGGCCACCATAGCCTCGAGGTACTCGTTGCCATTGCGGAGGTACAGCCCGATGTGGTCCTGTCCGGACTCGTGGCCGGCCAACTCGTTGCGTTCGGTGTGGCAGCCGAGTCCGCGGGAGGCGAGGTAGTGGGCGACCCCGTCGATGCGGGCGTCCATCTGCGCGTAGGTCAGGCGGCGGTCCCGCCAGATCAGGATGTCGTTGTCGGGGATCGCCTCCGCGACGGTGCGGAACACGGTGGACAGATCGAAGCCGACGACGGTCATGATGACATTCTGCCAAAGGGGGCGCTGGCGTCTCTGCCGGACGGCTGAGTGATTGAATCGGGTGGTGACCTCATCTGACCGAGCACGCATCGACTTCCCGGCCCGCATCGGCGTCTGGTGGGCCAGTGACACCTGGCCCATGGCGGCCGCATTGGAGGTGGCCCAAGAGATCGAGGCGCTCGGTTTCGGATCGCTGTTCATTCCCGAAGTCGGCTTGAAGGATTGCCTGGTCGAATCCGCGGCGTTCCTCGCCGCCACCGATCGTCTCGTCGTGGGCACCGGCATCGCCAATATCCACGCCCGGATCGCCGGAACCACCGAGGGCGGCGGGCGCACGCTGACCGCGCTGTACCCGGGCCGTTTCGTGCTGGGCCTAGGTGTCAGTCACGGACCGCTGGTGGAGAACATGCTGGGCGGTACCTATGCCAAGCCGCTGGCGACCATGCGCGGATATCTGGACCGGATGGCCGCCCTGCCGGAGATGATCGAACCCGGTTCGGGCCGGCCGGCTCGGTTGCTCGCCGCGCTCGGGCCGAAGATGATCGAACTGTCGGGCACTCACGCCGATGGCGCGCACCCCTACCTGGTGACTCCTGCGCAGACCGCGGTCACCCGCGAGATTCTCGGCCCGCAGAAGTGGATTGTTTCCGAACAGGCGGTGGTCATCGGCGGCGACGCCGAGGAACAGATGAATCGCGCGCACCTGCACCTGCAGATCTATTCGGGCCTGCCCAACTACCGCAACTCCTGGCTGCGGCAGGGATTCGACGAATCGGATCTGGTTCCGGGCGGCTCGGACCGGCTGGCGGCCGGCATCGTGGGGATGGGGTCGGTTGAGAATGCCGCCGCGATGGTGACCGCGCACCTCGGTTCAGGTGCCGACCACGTGGTGGTTCAGGTCCTCGGCGATGGCAACCCGGCCTGGGACCCGCGCCCCGCGTTGCGGGAACTGGCCGCCGCGCTGGAGTTGACCGGCGCTACCGCTTGAGCCAGGCGCGGACGGTGCCGAGGTCGCGGGTGTAGTTGTCGTACCACTGGTCGACGAAGATGGACGCCCCGCTGAGCTTGGCCTCGCCCTGCCAGATCACCCGGATGCGGATGGCGCCACGGGAGTAGACGTCGACCCGATCGTCGATCGCGCGTCGCTTCCAGCCCTGCTCCTCGCCGGACTGTGCGAGGGTCGCGCGTTCGTCGGTCGTGGTGGTCACGGAGCCTCCCTCGGCAGTAGCTTGGGTCAGATGATCGGTCAGCGGGCGGAGGTGCGGATTCCCTCCCACGGCGAGCAACTGGCAGCGTACCGCTACACCCCGGACCGGGCGGGCGCGTCGGTGCCGTGCGTGGTGATGGCCCACGGCCTCTCTGCCACCCGCGACGATGGACTGCCGGCCTACGCAGAGGCCTTCCGGGATGCGGGTTGCGCGGTGATTCTCTTCGATTACCGGCACTTCGGCGCATCCACCGGACAGCCGCGCCAACTGCTTGACATCGGCCGCCAGCAGGAGGACTACCGCGCGGTCGTGGATTGGGCGCGAAAATCTCCGGGCATCGATCCTGACCGGATTGTGCTGTGGGGCTCGTCGTTCAGTGGCGGTCACGTTCTGGTGGTGGCGGCCGCCGACCCCAGGACCGCAGCAGTCATCGCCCAGGCGCCCTTCACCGACAGCCTGCCGGCCATCCGCCGGATCCCCCTCGCCAACCTGGTGCGCGCAGGCGCGGCGGGGCTACGCGACCGGCTTGCAGCGATGCTGGGTCGCGCCCCAGTGCTGATCCCTGCCGTGGGTGCGCCCGGGACGTTCGCGGTGATGACCGCGCCGGACGCTGATTCCGGGTTTCGGGATCTCGTCGGCGCAGAGTCGTTATGGCGCAACGCGATCGCGGCCAGGCTGGTTCTGGAACTGGCTTTTTACCGACCCGTCAGGGTGGCGGCTCGACTCCAGATGCCGGCGCTGTTCTGCGTCTGCGATGACGACACCATCACACCGCCCGGCTCGACGATCACGTCTGCGCACAGGGCTGCACAGGGGGAGTTGCGCCGATACCACTACGGGCACTTCGACATCTATCACGATCCAGCGGTCAAGGCCGACCAGGTAGAGTTCCTCAGCCGCGTGCTCGGTGAACCAAATCGGCTGCTGCCGAACGTAATTCACTAAACGAATCAAGAGCTCTGCCGAAACCGACCCGGGTGTAGGCCTCCCCGCGCGGGGTACCGACCTTGAGGTCGAGGCCGTAGCGGTCGATACCGGTACACACCGCGGTATCGGCGTCGGGGTAGCCGCCCAGCGCCCGGGCCATGTCTGTCAACCCGGCAGCGTGATCGTCGTTGAGGTGGGTGATCGCACCGGCGGAGTTCGGACGGATGGGATCGGGTGCGGCGGCTGCGTAGTCCGAAGCGCTGGCCGAGTCCATCCGGCCGTAGCCACCCACCCAGCGCACCCGGTGCACCCGAAGCACCCACACCGAAAAGTCGCTGTATTCGATGTAGTACCGCGCGGCCGGGATCGCCGCCACGTGCGCGTCGCGGGCGGCCACCGCCTCGTCGCCGACCGGGCGTTCCACCATTCCGGCCAGTGTGATGCGGCCGCTGGCCAACGGGTCGGACCCGGCGTCGGGTGCCACCACCGCCAAGCTCGCGCGGGGGTCGGCGGCAAGATTGCGGCCGTGTTCGGCCAGATGGGAGACACACAGCACCGGGGCTCCGCCGAGCAGTCCGTAGGTGACGAACGACGCCCAGGGATCGCCGCCGGCGGTCAGACTGGCCAGGGTCCCGGCGTTGGTGGAGGCGACGATGGTGCGCGCCTCTTCCGCCGCGGAGGGCCGCGTGGCGTCGGCGATCTCGCTCAGGGGCGGCGCGAGCGTCGGCGCGTCGCCGGGGTCACCATGATCACGAGATGCCACGTCGGCGACGATACCGCTACGTGAGCAGAGCCCATCCCATCAGGATGCTCGCGGTCAGTACCACCACCGTCACCGGAACCCCGAACCGGACGAATGTCGTCGTTGAGTACCCGCCGGGCCCCATGACCATCAGATTGGTCTGATGCGAGATCGGGTTGAGGAAGGTGAACGAGATGCAGGTGCCGATCAGGGTCAGCAGGACCACCGGGTTGAGGCCCGCGCTGGTGGCGACCTCGATGGCAACCGGGGTCAGGATTGCCGCCGCGGCGGCGTTGGTCACCACATTGGTCAGCACTGTCGTGATGACGGCGAACACGACGGCCACCAGGACCGCCTGACCGCCGGAAAGGGCAACGATCCGGGCCGAAAGGATCTCGCCCAGGCCACTTTTCACAACGATCGTGCCCAATCCGATGGAACCGGCGATAATGGCCAGGATGTTCCAGTTCAGCGCCCGCGCCGCGGATCGGGGCGTCAGTACGCGGGTCAGCACCATCAGAGTCGCACCGGCCACCGCGATCAGTTCCACCGGTGCGATGCCGAACGAACTGCCGAGGATGACGCCGAGCAGGATCGTCAGCGCGGCCGCGGTCTTCCCGGTCTGGGGTGCCTTGCCGGCCACCTTCTGCCACAGGCCGACTTCGGGGTGACTGGCCAGCACCTGCGCCGACGGGGCCGAAACCAGGACCATGTCACCGGGTTTGGCGTCGACCTTGCGCAACGACCCGGTGGTCTGCGCGGCCACCACCATGATGTCCTCGTCGTCGCCGAGCTGTTGAACGGCCGAGGTCTCGTCGTTGGAAACCGAGACCAGGAACAGGTTCCGTCGAGCCAGGCCGAACCGCGGGCTGGCCCACAGCATGCGCACCCCGTCCTCGGTGGCGCGGTAGGCCAGGACATCACCGGCCTCAAGCCGGGTGTCGGCGGACACCTTCGCGCCGAGGCGTTTCACGCCGACCAACTCGAACTCGGTGGTCCTGGCGATGCCGAGTTCACCGGCCGGACGTCCGATGCTGTTGGCGGACTCCGATAGCGGGATCTCGGCCCGCCAGGTGAGCTCGCGCGGGCCCGCTTCGACGTGCCCCCGTTTCAACAGTGGCGCCGTCAGCAGGAGCACCGCCCAGCCGGCTAGCGCTACCGGCACGGCCACCGGGACGAAGGAGAACATCGACAGGCTGACCCCGTAGGTCTTCGCGATACCGGCGATGAGCAGGTTGGAACTCGTACCGATCAGGGTGGCCGAACCGGCCAGGGTGGTGGCGTGGGCGATGGGCAGAAGCACGGCCCGGGCCGGGACGCCGTTGGTCTGTTCGAGTTCCTTGGTCGCCGGGATCAGCATTGCCATGATCGGCGTCGTGTTGATCAGTGCCGACAGCACGCCGACGGGGGGTATCAGCCGCGCCAACGCCCCGCGGACCGACGCCACCCCGGACAGCAGGCGGAACATCACCCGCGACACCACGCCGGTATAGAACACCCCTTTGGCGATCACCAGCATCGCCGCGATGGTGATGACGCCGCTGTTGCCCAGCCCGGCGAACAACTCCGCCGGCGTCGCGATGCCGATGAACCCGGCTACCACCAGGGCGTACAGCAGTGCGAGCACCGCCGGTACCCGGCCGCTGACGATCGCCGCGAGCGTGACCACCACGATGACCGCGGCGATGGCTGGCATGGCCGTCAGTCTGGCACGGCGGTACGTTGACGGGCATGACTCCTGACAGCGGAACATCGGACTTCGCGGACCGGGAACGCGCCCGAATCGAAACGGAACTGGCCGAACTGCGCGGCCGACGCGACCGGCTCCGCGCCGAGCGCGCCGAAGATCCGGAGAGCGTCGGTGACCGGGGCGACGCGGCCGATGCGTTGCAGCGCGGTGAGGACCTGGCCGGCATCGATGAGCAGATCGGGCGCCTGAGTTGGCTGCTCGCCGGGGGAAACGCTGCCGTGGCGGGCCAACTGCCCAACGGCACGGCGGTCAGGCTGCGCTTCCCCGATGGCGAGGAGGTCAGCATGAGGGTGATCAACTTCATTGAGGAGACTCCGGCCGGCGCCGAGGACTCCACCCTGACCGCCGACAGTCCATTGGGCCTGGCCCTGTTCGGGCGCAAGGCCGGCGACCATGTCGTCTACCCGACCCCGCGCGGTGAGTTGGCGGTCACCCTGTTGGCCATCGAGCACCCCTGATGCGCGCGGTCAGGGTCACCGAACTCGGTGGCCCGCAGAGCCTGGAACTCGTCGAGGTCGACGAACCCGCGGCCGACGGCGGCATCGTCGTCGATGTCCACGCGGCCGGGGTCGCGTTCCCCGACGCGCTACTGACCCGCGGGCTCTATCAGTACCGCCCGGAGTTGCCGTTCACCCTCGGTGCGGAGTTGGCCGGGGTGGTGCGCGAGGCGCCGCCGGGCGCCCACGTGAAAGTCGGCGACCGGGTGCTTGGGTTGACGATGATCGGCGGCGCGATGGCCGAGACGGCCGTGCTGAGCGCCGACCGCGTTTTCGGGCTACCCGACAACGTCGGCTTCGAGGCCGGCGCGGGCCTACTGTTCAACGATCTGACGGTGTACTTCGCGCTCACCACTCGAGCTCGTCTGGCCCGGGGCGAGACGATCCTCGTGCACGGCGCCGCTGGCGGCATTGGAACCTCGACGCTTCGACTGGCTCCGGCACTGGGTGCCGGCCGGGTGATCGCGGTGGTCAGCACCGAGGACAAAAAGGACGTCGCGCGTGCGGCCGGCGCCACCGATGTCGTGCTCGCCGAAGGCTTCAAGGATGCGGTCGCCGAACTCACCGGCGGCCGGGGCGTCGACATCGTGATGGACCCGGTGGGAGGTGACCGGTTTACCGACTCGCTGCGTTCACTGGCACCGGCCGGCCGGCTCCTGGTGGTCGGATTCACCGGTGGGGAGATTCCGACGGTCAAGGTGAACCGGCTGCTGTTGAACAACATCGATGTTGTCGGGGTCGGTTGGGGCGCTTGGACACTCGCCCACCCCGGTGCGCTGGCAGAGCAGTGGGCGGGCCTGGCAGCACTGCTGAAGGCGGGCACCCTTGCCACGCCGCAGCCCGATGTGTATCCGCTGGCCCGGGCCGCCGAGGCCGTCGCAGCCCTGGAGAACCGCACCGCCCGGGGCAAGGTCGTCGTCCGCATCCGCGACTGACGTCTCGGTAGTGCGCCGAACCTGTCGGTAGCCCGGTCTAGGTTGGGGAGGATGGCTCTACACCTGCACCGCGCGGAACGCACCGACATCCTGGCGGATGGGCTCGGCGCTTTACTGGCCGTACCGCCTTCGGACCCGTTCGCCACGGACCTGGTGATCGTCCCCGCCCGCGGTGTGGAACGTTGGCTGTCTCAGCGGTTGTCCCACATCCTGGGCCGAGGATCCGGTGCCGACGGTGTCTGTGCCGGGGTGACGTTTCGCTCGCCGGCTTCCCTGATCGCCGAGATCGCCGGTACCCGCGATCGCGACCCATGGTCACCGGAGGCCATGGCCTGGCCGCTGTTGGAGGTCATCGATGCCGGACTCGATGAACCTTGGTGCCGCACCCTGGCCACCCATCTCGGCCATTTCGCCACCGGCGAGGAACGGGAACTGCGCCAAGGCCGCCGCTACGCGGTGACGCGGCGACTGGCCGGATTGTTCGCCTCCTACGCCCGCCAACGTCCGCAACTGCTCACCGACTGGCTTGCCGGGGACATCGGTGATCTGCCCACCGATCTCACCTGGCAACCGCAGCTCTGGAGCCGACTCGTGACGCTGATGGCGATCGAGCCGCCGGACGTTCGACACGCGAAAACTGTTGCTCGGCTTCGTGAATCGCCATCGGACCTGCCGGCACGACTGTCGCTGTTCGGACACACCAGACTTCCGGCGACCGATATCGAGCTATTGAACGCCCTGGCCTCCCACCACGATCTGCACCTGTGGTTGCCGCACCCCAGTGCTGAGGCGTGGGCGGCGCTGGCCGATCTTCGGGGGGTTGTGCCACGGCGCGCCGACGATAGCCACCGCCGCGTCGCCCACCCGTTGCTGGCCACTCTCGGCCGTGATCTGCGCGAACTACAACGTAGCCTGCCCGCGACGGTGGTGAGCGATGAATTCCTGAGCGGCGCAGGTTATCCGGAAAACCTACTGGGCTGGCTGCAGTCCGACATCGCCGCCAATGAGGTGCGTCCGCGGGGCCGCAGCCCCCGAGTGGAAGACCGTTCGGTGCAGGTGCACAGTTGCCATGGCCCGGCTCGACAGATCGACGTCCTGCGGGAGGTGCTGCTAGGCCTGCTCGCCGACGACGAAGCGCTGGAGCCCCGCGACATCCTGGTGATGTGCCCGGATATCGAGACCTATGCGCCCCTGATCGCGGCCAACTTCGGGCTCGGTGAGGTGATGTCCGGCGGACATCCCGCGCATCGACTGAGGGTCCGGTTGGCCGATCGCGCTCTGATCCAGACCAACCCCCTGCTGGCGGTGGCGTCCCAACTGCTCAACCTGGCCGGCAGCCGCGTCACCGCCACCGAGGTTCTTAACCTCGCGCAGGCGGCCGCGGTGCGAGCCAGGTTCGGTTTCACCGACGACGATCTGGTGGACATCACCGACTGGGTGCGCGAGGCGAACATCCGGTGGGGTTTCGATCAGGAACATCGCCGGCCCTATGGCGTCGACTTCGTCCACAACACCTGGCGTTTCGGTCTCGACCGGGTGCTCGCCGGGGTGGCGCTTTCGGATGATTCCCAGAGCTGGATCGACAACACCCTCCCACTCGACGACGTCGGCAGTAACAGTGTCGAACTGGCCGGGCGTCTCACCGAATTCGTCGGTCGGGTGCAGCGCATCGTTGAGTCCCTCAGCGGTACCCGGTCACTGCGGGACTGGCTTACTCACTTGGCCGACGGCATCACCATGATCACCCAGATCGACGCCGGTGACGCCTGGCAGTTCAGTCAGATGGAGCGCGAGTTCAACGACGTGTGCGCGCGTGCGGGTTCGCGTGAGTCCACGGTACTTCGGCTGCCGGACCTGCAAGCGCTACTGGGTCAGCACCTGGCCGGCCGACCCACCCGGGCCAACTTCCGCACCGGGACGTTGACCGTCTGCACCATGGTGCCGATGCGGTCGGTGCCGCACCGGGTGGTGTGCCTGGTCGGCTTGGACGACACCGTATTTCCCCGGATCGGAGTTGTCGACGGCGACGACGCGTTGGCACGGCATCCCCTGACCGGCGAGCGCGACGTGCGCTCTGAAGACCGGCAACTGCTGCTCGACGCCATTGGTGCCGCCACCGAGACCCTGGTGATCACCTACACCGGAGCCAACGACTACACCGGCCAGCCACGCCCGCCGGCGGTACCGTTGGCCGAACTGCTCGACGCGCTGGACGTCACCGCCGAGACCAAGGTCCGCGACGTCATCGTCACCCACCATCCACTGCAGCCCTTCGACGCTCGCAATGTCGAACCGGGTGCCCTGGTGCCGGACAAATCCTTCAGCTTCGACGCGACGGTTCTTCGAGCCGCGCGGGCGGGGACCGCCGACCGGCCACACCGGCCTCCCTTCGTCTCCGGCGCCGTCGGGACCCCGGCGGCCGCCGCCGATGACGTCGGATTGGCCGAACTGCTGACCTTTTTCAAGGATCCGGTTCGGGGGTTCTTCCATGCCCTGGATTACACCTTTCCGGCCGACGTGAAAGGCCTCGACGACGCGATGCCCGTGGAAATCGACAATCTGCAGGAGTGGACTGTCGGTGACCGGATGCTCGCCGACATCCTGCACGGGATGAGTCCCGATCGGGCTCGGCAGGCCGAGTGGTGCCGCGGCACGCTGCCACCCGGACAGCTCGGTTGGCGTAAGGCCACCGAAATCCGTGATCAGACCGCACTGCTCGCCGCCGAGGTACTGGCGTTGCGGTCGGACCCGGCCCGGGCGATCGACGTCAGTCTCGACATTGGTGCCGGCCGCCGATTGACCGGCACCGTATCGCCGGTGTTCGGCAACCGGTTGGTGACGGCCACCTACTCCCGGCTCGACGGCAAACATCTGCTGGCCTCCTGGATCCCGCTACTGGCCTTGATCGCCTACGTTCCCGAGCGGGATTGGTCCGCGGTGTGCGTCGGCCGTCCCAAGCGCGGAACCCGGCCGCGCCGGGAACTCCTCGGACCGCCGCAGGCATCCGCGATCGACCTGCTGGCCGACCTCGTCGCCATCTACGACGCCGGGCGCCGCGAACCCATTCCGCTGCCGTTGAAGACGTCCTTCGCCTGGGCTGAGGCGCGACACTGCGGGGACGACCCCCTTGTCGCCGCCGGTCGCCGGTGGCGCTCGGGGAGGTTCCCCGGCGATGACAGACAACCCGCGCATGTCCAGGCGTGGGGAGCCGGTGTGACCCTTTCGGACCTGATGCAACCATTGCGACCGGGTGAGGGGCACAGCGGCGAGAACAACCGCCTGGGCGCTTATTCAGCGCGGCTTTGGCTGCCGATGCTGCAAGCCGGGCAGGGGGAGCGCTGATGGAACCGCGCCGCTTCGATCTGCTCGGGCCGCTGCCGTCGCCGCGCACAACGACGGTACTCGAGGCCAGTGCCGGCACCGGTAAGACATTCGCCCTGGCCGGTCTGGTGACCCGCTATATCGCCGAAGGTGCGGCCACGCTGGATCAGATGCTGCTGATCACCTTTGGCCGTGCGGCCACCCAGGAGTTACGGGACCGGGTGCGCCGCCAGATCGCCCACGCCCTGGCGGCCTTCGACGATCCCGGACTGGCGGGGGAGAACCAGGTGGTGAGACACCTGCTGGACGGCAGCCCTGACATACTCGCGACGCGCAAGAAACTGCTCGGTGATGCCCTCGCCGGTTTCGACGCCGCCACCATCGCGACCATCCACCAGTTCTGCAATATCGTCCTGACGTCGTTGGGTGTGGCCGGTGACACCGACGCCGGGGTGGAGTTGATGGAAAGTCTCGACGAGTTGGTCAGCGAGATCGTCGACGATCTCTATCTGGCGCGCTTCGGCCGCCTCCGCGAACCGCCACCGCTGACCTACGACCAGGCTCACACGATCGCCCGCGCCGTGGCGGGCAACCCCGCCACTGAGTTGCGCCCGGCCGGCCCAGAACCGGGTTCGGAGGCCGCCGTTCGCGTGGACTTCGCCAACGCCGTCCTTGCCGAACTTGAAATCCGGAAGCGCCGCCGGCGCATCCTCGGCTACGACGACCTGCTCACCCGGTTGGCCGGCGCCCTCGACGGGGCCGATTCACCGGCGCGGATGCGGATGAGTCGACGCTGGCCCATCGTCATGGTCGATGAGTTTCAGGACACCGACCCGGTGCAGTGGAAGGTGATCAACGAAGCATTCAACGGCACCTCGACGCTGGTTCTGATCGGTGACCCGAAGCAGGCGATCTACGCATTCCGCGGCGGTGACATCGTCACCTACCTGCAGGCCGCTCAGACCGCCGGCGAGAAACAGACACTGGGCGTCAACTGGCGAAGTGACGGTGCGCTCCTCACCCGGTTGCAGGCCGTCCTGCGGGGGGCCGAACTCGGCGATCCACGAATTGTGATCCATGACGTCGAACCACATCACCAGGGCAGTCGGCTGGCCGGTGCACCGCACAACGAACCCTTCCGTTTGCGGGTTGTTCCCCGAAGCGCTCTAGGCCGCAGCGGAACGCAGAAGATTCCCATCGATGATCTGCGCTCCTACATCAGTAGGGATCTCGCATCGCAGATCGCTCAACTACTGACCAGCCCGGCGACCTTCGACGGCAACAGCATCAAGGCCGGCGATATCGCCGTGATCGTCGAGAAGCGCAGAGATGCCCGCGTGTGTTTCGACGCCCTGACTGAGGCCGGGATCCCAGCCGTCTATACCGGTGACTCCGACGTGTTCTCCTCCGAGGCATGCAGTGATTGGCTGTCGCTGCTGGATGCATTCGATTCCCCGCATCGCTCGGGTGTCGTCCGGGCCGCCGCTGCGACGATGTTCTTCGGCTACGACGCCCACGATCTGGCTACTGGCGGAGATGAACTCACCGACAGTGTCGCCGAGACCATCCGGGAGTGGGCCGATCACGCCCGATCAAACGGCGTGGCAGCGGTTTTCGAGTCGGCGCGCTTGCGCGGTATGGCCGATCGGATGCTGTCGCGCCGCGGCGGGGAACGCTATATGACCGACATGGCCCACGCGACGCAACTACTGCAGGACATCGCCCATCGCGAGCACTATTCGCTGCCCGCACTGCGGGACTGGCTGCACAGCCGTCGTATCGAGAGTGGCGGCGGGCCGGAGCGCAATCGGCGACTGGACAGTGATGCCGCGGCCGTTCAGGTGTTGACGGTGCACGGCAGCAAAGGTCTGCAGTACCCGATCGTCTACCTACCATTCGCCTTCAATCGCAACGTCCAGGATCAGGATTTGATTCTGTTCCATGACGGTGACGTCCGCTGCCTGCACATCGGCGGATCCGCCAGTCCGGACCACGCCCAGGTACAGATGCTGGGCCGCCGGGAAAGTGCCAGCGACGACAGTCGGCTGATTTACGTGGCGATGACCCGAGCCCAGGTCCAGGTGGTGGCGTGGTGGGCGCCGTCGAAGGATGAGCCCAACGGCGGGCTGTCACGGTTATTGCGAGACCGGCGTCCCGGTGAAGCAACGGTCAATATCCGCTGTAATCCACCGACGGTCACCGACGACGAAGCATTGGCGCGGTTCGGCGAATGGCAGGCTGCCGGCGGGCCGGTGATCGAGGAGGCCGTGATCGGGCCACTGCCACCATTGCCGGCCACCCCGCGTCCGAAGGAGTTGGTGGCCAGGCACTTCCATCGCACCATCGACACGACGTGGCGGCGCACCTCATATTCCGGACTGGTGCGTTCGGCCCAGGAAAGCGCCGGGGTGAGCAGCGAACCGGAGGTCGTCGAACTCGACGACGAGGTCTCTGATATCGCGCTGGCAACCCCGACCGAAGGATCCGATGTCCCCTCACCGATGGCCGATCTGCCTTCCGGTGCCCAGTTCGGCACGCTGGTGCACGCGGTGTTGGAGTCGGCGGACCCACTGGCCGACGACTTGATGGGCGAACTGCGCGCCCAGATTGCCGAACACTCCCTCTGGTGGCCGGTCAGTGTGGCCGCCGCGGATCTGGCGAAGGCCCTGGTGCCGCTTCACGACACCCCGCTGGGGCCGCT
>Ga0210003_1001498_pt1 | contig 20577 bp, 13 predicted proteins | sample LantaG_FD_182804 | JGI IMG/M metagenome (GOLD analysis project Ga0210003, IMG submission 182804) | Deep subsurface microbial communities from Baltic Sea to uncover new lineages of life (NeLLi) - Landsort_02402 metaG (SPAdes) (version 2) | ecosystem: Environmental > Aquatic > Marine > Oceanic >... | reverse complement strand
TTTCACTCGAGGACTCGCAACGTCAACGACGTACTGACAGCATGTCGCTCCTGCCCCTTTCATGCAATTTTCTTCCGGAGTCGAAGAAGGAAAAAAAGATAACAAGAGGGTGTAGACAGGGAGAGACTTATTAACCCTCAAATATGGGGTTTAGCGCGCGCAAACAATACATCAAATCACTCTTTACGTTCCTCTCTCTCTTCGTTACACCCAAAACCTCTCCTTCCGCGATCATTTGTTGTCTCCTTAACCTCTTTATTCTGTCTCTGGCGCGGAGTAGAAGCGGAAAGAGGAGGAACTTCGGAGAGAAGCTCAGCTCTCGCTCCGCTCTTGTTCCCTTTTTCTGCGCCAAGCGGAAGAAAAAAACCTCTCTCTCATCTCCCTTCCTCCTCACCGCCCCATGCTCTGCGCCCCGGGGGGCACAGCCACGGCCCCCGCCGCGGCGGAACCCTGGACGAACGCGTCCCTGATCTGCGCCCCCAGGTCGCTCACCGACCCGGGGCTGTGCGGCAGGAAGATCGTGCTCGCGTTTGACGACTGCGCCATGTTCTGCATCGCGTCGAGGTACTGGTTGGTGATCATCAGCGTGATGACGTCGCGCGAGGAGACGCCGTCGACCTCGCTCGAAAAGTCCTTGATCGACTCGCGCAGCCCCGCGATGATGGCCTGGCGCTGGCGGGCGATGCCGGCCCCCGCCAGGTACTTGGCCTCGGCGTCGGCCTCGGCGGCCTTGATCACGGTCAGCTTCGAGGCCTCGGCGCGCTCCATGGCCGCCGAGCGGAGGCGGCTCTGGGCCTGGATCTCGTTCATGGCCGCTCGGACGGTGGGCTCTGGGGAGACGTCGGTCACGAGCGTGTTTATGATCGTGATGCCGAAGCCCTGTTTTTTTGTTTTTTAATTTTGTTTGAGGCAAGGTGAGGAGTTCGGAAGCCTCTCTTCTCTCTCTTCTTGCTTCGGGGCCTCTCTCTCTCTCTCTTCTTGCCCTTTCCTCTCTTTCCTCCTTAGAAAAAAGGTAAAAAAACGCACCGTCATCGACTTGGTGAGCTCCTCCTTGACGGCCCCGGCGATTTGGTCCTGCGTCAAAGGTGAGTTTTTTTTGAGGAGTTTTTTTTGCTTTTTGAGCGACAGATGTCGGCGCGCGAGGATAAAAAAAAACTCTCTTTTGCTTCCTTGCCTTCATTGTAAAAACCTCGTTCAAGGGGATTTTAGGGACCGTGGCCCTCACGACGTCAAACACGTACGCCGACAGCTGCTCGCGAAGGTTGGACAGCTTGTAAAAGGCGTTGTACGTGTTTTCGGGATCGTATTGGTACTGGATCGACACGACGATCAGCAGGAAGACGTCGTCGCTGCTCTTGGTCTCGACGCGCACGTCGAGCTGCTGGACCCTGAGGTTGAGGCCTCCCGAGACGCACTCGCCGATACAGCACCTGACGGGTGGGGTGGGGGATTGGGGGGTTGGATGTTGTCGCGGTGAGAGAGCGGCGGGGCGTTGGGGGAAAAAAACTCGCGGTGAGAGAGTGGCGGGGTGTTGGGGGAAACATACCAGGGATCGTAAATTTTTTTTACTCACCAGATAATATGGCAACCGGGCGTGAGCGTTTTGCTGGAAAAAAAGAGGGAGAGGGAGAGGGAGAGGGAGAGTTGTGTTTTAGAGTTCATCGAAGGTAGAGATTTTACCTCTCCCTTTGCTCTGACCTTCAGCGGAGCCTCTGCTTGCTCCGAGGGGGGGCGATAACGCACCTGTAGGCGCCGCATGTGGTTACAATCTCGACGCTCTGCTGTTGGACGCACGTCCAGAAGAGGCCCATGGCTGCGTAAGATTTCGAGGGTGGTTGCGTGATGTGAAAGGAGTTGAGAGAGAAGGTCGAGGTCGAGAGAAGCCACGACGAGGATTTTAGGTTGGGGGCTTCATCCCCACCGCAAAGCCTCTCATTCGATCTATTTAGGCAAAAGGTTCCGGGGTTGATGCCCAGCGCTCCCGAAACAGCGCCCCGGCGTCGCCCAGCTGCGAGGCGCAGGATCGCGATTGAGCGCCCCGGCGCGGGTTTGAGGGAGAGAGAGGCGCAGAGAGAGCTCGTTCTTACCGAGAAGAGAGAGCAAGGAGTACGAGGGGGGATGGAAGCGAGCGACACTTGTCTGAAGGAAGTGAGGGCTCTCTGACAGAGAGTCAGAGGACTTTCAAGGGAGAGAGCGAAAGAAGACGAGTGACAGAAGGAAGAAAAGAAAAAGAAACGACTCTCGCTCGCTCTTTCTTTGCTCTCTTTCTCACTTTCCTCACGCTCTCTCTCTGTTCCTGCGGAGCTCCGTTTCTTTTTTACTCGCGCTCGAAAGGCCATGGCGCCTTCAGGATCGGTGCGTCCTCGTTCTTACCCCCTACCACGACCGCCATTCACTCTCGTTCTGACGAGAAGGAAACGAGAGAGAGAGAGCGCGAGAGAATCCCTCTCTCTCGCCAATTTCGACCCTCGCTGCTGCACCGCCGTAACAGAAGCGGCGCATGTCTCACTTTTCTCCTCTACGAAACCTCTCCATTCAATAAACCAACAACAGTACTCGGGACGCTATGTCGACCTTTTGGCTCAGGCGTCGCGGATGAGGTAAAAGCACAGAGCTTGAAAGCCACACCGATGACGCAGAGCGACCGAGAGAGAAAAAACATAGGACCTGGGGGAGCTCAAGCAAAGAAAAAACTCTCAATCCTCAATCCTCCCTATTTCAGCCTCTCTCCGACGTCCAAGAGCTCCACCAAGAAGCAACAGGAGCCCTTCAGCAGGGGCGCCGCGCGGGACCCCACGGCAGCCAAGACAGGAGCGGCGAAGTCTCCTCCTCGGAGCCCAAAGCGCATGGTTTTCTCTCTCGACGCTTCGGCTTCGGCGTCGTCGTTGCCGAGAGTGGCGCCGGTTTCGGTTTTGCAAAAGCAGCCTCCTGCTGCTCCTGGTGCTGCTCCTCTCCAGCAGCTTCGTGGTTCCTCCCGCCGCGAGGTCATGGAGACGCTTGTTATGAGCCCCAAGAAGGCGACGCAGGGAGGACGACCGCACCCGGTGAGAGTTTAAGGAGGTCTTTTTGTTTCTTCTTTCGATTGGGAGAGAGAGAGAGCGCCATTCGCGCAAGAAACGGGACGACGACGAGGGAGAAAGACTCACCTTCCTTTCCCTTCCTTTTTCTCTCTCTCTCTCAACACAACCTCACCAACCAGGACTCTGCCCGTCCCTGCATGCCCTCGCCCGTCAGGCCCCTCCCCCCGACCAGGAGACCGCCCGGGCTCGTCCGCGCCGTCGTTGAGGCGACGGGGACGGGCGCGGCAGCGGCGTGCGGCCTCGTCGCCGTCTCCGCCCCGCCGTCGTCGCTGCAGTCGGCGGCCAAGGCTTCTTCGTCGCGGCAGTCCGCCGCTGCTGCTTCCGGCGTCCGCGCGTCGCTCTCTGCGGCGGCGCCCTCCCAAGCGAACGCCCTCCCTCAGCCCCCTAGAGCCTGGACCAGCCACTCCTCCAGGGCGAGGGCGACGACCGAGGCGACGCTCGAGTTGGCCCACGCCTTCCAGGCCTCGCTCGTCGTGAGGCTGTGCTTCGCCGACGCCGGGTCGACCCCGCGCGTGGTGAGGCTCGCGCATGCGAGGTCCCCGGCGAGGGCGTTCGAGCCCCTCGGGGAGGTGGAGCTGCGGGCGGGAGGAGAAGTCGGGGACGAGTCGGGGGGGGCGGGCGCTCCTCCGTGCCACGTCTTGCGGCTGCCCGCGGGAGCCACGGTCCGCAGGTTCCTCCGCCTGTCCCTGCGGGGGTTCTTGGTTCCCCCGGGAAGCGGTGCGCACAGGGTGAGCATGGTCAGAGTGTCTGGCGAGGAGGCGAAGGAGGACGAGGAGGAGGGGGCGGCGGGAAAGAGGGCAGGAGGTGCCGCCGCCACCTTGGCGTCTGCTGCCGTTGCTGCCGCCGCCCCCTCGCCCTCGGCCTACGCTTCCGCCTCCGAGGCCCTCTGCACCGCCTCCTCAACTGTCACAGCAGCAGGAGCAGCAGCAGCAAATGGACAAGAGGAGGAGCAGAGTAACAGCCTCGCCTCCGTCGCTGCCGCCGCCTCCGAGGTCCCCCCCGCGCCGCTGCCACCTCCTCTCTCCGCGCGCCCTTCCCCCGGGCCGCTGGCCAAGGCCGCCGTCTCGCGCTCCGTCTCCGTCTCCGCCTCCGCTTCAGCAGAAACATTCCAGCAGCAAGGAGGGCGCTTGGACTCGATCGCGAGCGCCGAGCTTGCCGCGCTCCTCGCAGAAGCTGCCGCCGCCGCCGCCGCCTCCGCCGCTCCCTCCGGCGACGGCGAAACGGCCTCGTCTTCTCGCTCCCCCTCGGCCGAGCGCGCCAGGGCCCTGCTCGCCAAGCTCAACATGCGGCCCGAGCAGCTCGCCGCGGCCGTGAGCTCGCTCACCGCGTGCCTCGACGCCCTGAGGGTCGAGGAAGGAGGAGGCAGCGCGGCGGCGTCGGCGTCGGCGTCGGCGAACCCCCCCCCGCCGTCCTCTTCGGGCCCCGTCTCCTCGGCCTCCTCCTCGCTCGCTGCAGGGGCCGAGCCCCCGCCTCCTCGCGTCATCGAGCAGTTCGCGCCCCTGCGAGCGAGCTGCCCGGACTTGAGGCACGCCCTCGCCGCGGAAGGGGAGGGAGGAAGCGGAGGCGCGCCGCCTCCGCTCGCGTTCGCCGCCTCCTCTCCGACGCAGGCGGCGAGGTCGAGAGGAGAAGGCGAAGGAGAGGGAGGGGGCGCCGGAGGGGCCCCGCCGCCGCTGCTCCGAGAGTCCGGCGACCCCTTTGGGGACCTCGTCTCTGGGCTGCTCTCTTTCGGCGGCAGCGGAGGAGGAGCCGCGGGCGCGCGCTCAGCTGCCGCCAGGCGCCGAGCCTCATCGTCGCCGAGGAAGCGGCGGCGGGGGCAGACGCCGCAGCCGAAGCAGCAGCAGGAGCATGGCGTCGCCGCCACCTCGCCTCTGCCTCCGGCGGCAGCTCCGGCGGTGGCGGCGGTGACGACCGCCTCCGCCCCGGCCTTTTTCGGCTTCGGCGTCATCGCGGCTTCTGCTGTCGCTGCTGCTTCTGCCGCCGCCTCCACCTCGGGCCCGCTCGAGTTCGGGCGGGCGAGCTTCTCGGCCAGCGGCGACGGCGGCAGCGGGGACCGGGAGCTCGCCGCGGCCGTCGCCGCCGCCGACGCCGCGGCCTTCGGCGGGGAGCTGTCGCTCGACGGCGGGTTCCTCTCCGGCTCCGCCGACCCGATAGTGGCAGTAGCAGCTCCGGCCTCTCGCCGCCCCGTCTCTGCTGCTGCTGCTGCTGCTGCTGCTGCCGCTGCTTCTTGGGATGGAGCGGGGCCCCTCGCCGAGGGGGGGGTCTCGGGAGGAGCAGCCGAAGCCCGAAAGGGCTCCCTGCAGCCGCCGCCGCCGCCGCCGCTCTCGCCGGTCACGGAGGAGGTGGAGCACCGGCACCGAGAGGAAGAGAAGACGCCCTCGCCGCCCTCGCGAGCAGCCGCCGCCGCCGCCGCCGCCCCTCCCCCCTCGACCTCCGCCTCCGCCTCGACGGCCTCCGTCCGCCAGCGCCGCCGCTTCGGCGAGGCCCTGCTGCGCAGCATCTCCAGGAGGCGCGCCGAGAGGCTTGCGGTGGCCGAGGCGGCGTCGGTGCGCGCGTCGCTCGCGGCCGCAGCGCCGTCGCCGGCCGGGGGGGCTGCCGCGAAGGCCGAGGAGGAGGTCGAGGAGGGGCAGGGGCAACGGGAGGAGGAGGCCCGCGCGGCCGCACGCGATGAAACGGAAGGAGAATCTGCTGCCGCTGCTCACCTCCCGGCCTCGACCTCGGGCCCGCTCGGCGGCGCCGCGGTCGAGGACGTCAAGAGCAGCCTCGTCGCCGCCGCCGTCGTCGCCGCGGGCGCTGCTCCTCCCTCTGGGGGCTTGAGGAGGCGGCAGCAGCAGCAGCAGCAGCAGCACCGTAGCAACAGGCTCGGCGTCTCCTCTTTCAAGGGCAACACGATCAGCAGGATCAGGAGGAGGTCTCCCTCTCCTCCTTCTGCTGCTGCTGCCGTCGGCAGGAGGAGCCACCACCCCTGCAGCGAAGACGACGACGAAGCTGCCGCCTTCGGCGGCGGCTCGAGGTCGAGGTCGCGCTCTCCGGTCGGCTGCGTCGAGGGGCCCCGACTTGCCTTTGCCGCAGTCGCCGCTGCGCTTCCCCTCGCTGCTCCAGCTGCCGCCTCGAAAGAGGGACAGCAGCATCAGCCAAAAAAACGAGAGGAGAGGCTCCACTGGACGCTCCCTCCCCCCTCCAGGGTCGCGCGGCCCTCGTTCCTGCCCGCCGAGTCGTCCTCGCCGCCGCGGGGCTTCTGCCGCGACGACAACGACGACGAGGGCGGCGGCGGCGAGAGGAGGAGGGCGGGGCGGCAGCCTCCGCTCCACCTCCCGAGGATCAAGCTCCCCACCCCCTCTCCCGCGCCCTTTTCTTCTTCTTCGCCAGGTGCCGCTGCTGCCTCGGACGCGGCAGTCTGCGGAGGGAGCAGCTCGGTTACGGCTGCGACGACGGAAGCTCCCGCCGTGTTCTCGACGACCTCTGCCGGCAGCGGCGGCGGCGCCCCGGCCGCGCTCGTCGCCAGGCAGCGCGCCGCGCTCGCCCGGTTCCGCGCCGCCCTCGACGAGCACGCGCGCACCCCCTCGGGGGTTCGCGTCAACCTCTCGGAGAGCGTGTTGCTGGCGGAGCTGAGGGACGAAAGCCATATGACGAACGTCGGGGACGAGGGCGAGCGAGAGGCGGAGGAGGCCGAGGCGGGAGCGGCGGCGGCGGCGGCGCTGCGGACGACTGCGAAGAGTGGCAGGCCCCTCTTCGCCGCCGCCGCCTCCCCTCCCCCTCCGCTGCCGGCTGTCGAGTCCGTCGTCGCCGCCCTCCCGCCGACGAAGCTGCGCGAGCCCGACTCCAACGACGGTGACGACGAGAAAGAAGCCGAGGGAGAGGAAGGCCTTGTCGCCGCGGCGGTCGCGGCGGCGAGGGCGGCGGCGGTCGCGGCGCGCGAGGAGGCCTCGTCGTCCTCCTTCGCGGCGGGGACGCCGCCGACGGAGAGGAGGAGCACAACGTTCACCTCCGCCGCCGTGCTCCTCCCTTCCCCTGAGCGCTCCCCTTCGGCCTGCCCCTCGTCGCCCCAGGAGGTCGCCGCGGCGATTTTCGTCGCGCAGGAGGCCCTTTCGCCGACGCCCAAGTCCCCCGAGGCGAGGAGGGCAGAGGCAGAGGCCGCCGCCGCCGCCGCCACTGCCGCCGCAAGCTCCGCCGCCGCAGCAGCGGCGACCGGCGGCGGCGCCTCCCGCACTTCCAACACCAACCCCTTCACCTCCGACATGAGCCCGCTCTCCGCCGCCCGCAACGACGCCCTCGCCGCGGCGGGCAGGGCACGGAGGCTGATGGAGCAACAGCAGAGGCAGCAGCGAGAGCAGCAGCAGCAGCAGGCCTCCTCGAGGCAGCCGCGCTCCCCGGCCCCTCGCTCCGCCGGCGCCGCCTCCCCCTCGTCCTACGCTTCTGCGACAGCGGCCTCGGCCGGGAGGCAGCGCGGACGCCTGCGCTCCCCCTCCGCCGCCGCCGCCGCCGGCGCCCGCTCCGGTTCCACCCCGCCGCGCGCGAGCTGGAGGCCCGCCGGCAGCGCGAGCGCCGCGCACGCCCCAGCGCCCTCCTCCCCGCCCCCCTCGGCCTCCTCCTCCCTTTCCCCTCGCTCGAGGATGAGAAAGTGGAGGGCCGAGGAGTTGGAGATCGCGAGCGGGAAGAAATCTCCGCCGCCGACGCCCCGCAGGAGGCTGCTGATGCAGCGGGAGAGGGAGCGCGAGCAGGAGCAGAAGGAGCTTTTCCTGAAGCTGCAGAGGCAGAGGCAGAGCTTCGAAACGGCAAACCCTCCCTCGGCCTTCAGCGGCGTCGGGGGAGGCAGCTCTTTCGCAACTGCTGCTATTGCTGCTGCTTCGGAGGAGCAGGACACGACCCCGACGCGCTCCTCTCACTACAGGGCGGCCAACAACGACGGCGAGAGGAGGAGGGGGAGCAGCAGCGGCGGCGGCGGGAAGAAGAACAAGAAAAAGGCGAGCCCGCTGAAAAAGCAGCAGAGCCCGAACAAAAAGCCTTTCTCTTCGGCGTGGGGGGGCTCCTCCTCGCCGCTCCGCAACTGGACGCCGAGGCGGGCCGTCCGAAAAGCCGTGCTCGTGGCGGCGGCGGCAGAGGCCGAGGAGAGGCTCGACGGCGGCTGCGCGGGGGACGAGGAACAGGAAGCCCCCTTCCCGCCGCCGCCGCCGGGCGCGCTCGAGGCCGACGCTGTCTTCCAAACTACCGCTGCCTCTGCTCCCACGACGACGGAGAGGAAGAAAAAATGGGGCAGGCTCTTTGGAGGAGGAGCAGTTTAATTTTTTTAGTTGAGAGAGAGAGGGACAGAGAGGGGGAGAGAGAAAGAGAGAGAGACGTTGATGTTGCCGAAATAGAAGGAAAAAAAGACCCCCAATTTCTCTCTCTCTCTCTTTTCTGACGATTTTTCACATGGCCGTTCTTAATGAAAAAATTAGAGTTTTTTTTTTTTTTTGTCTCTCTCTATCTCTTGAAGCAGGGGCGGTGCGCAGAGAAAAAGGGGAAGAAGCAAGTGGCGGGCGGTGGTAGAAGAAAAGAGAAAGAGTTTTTTACTTATCTCTCTGCTTTCTTTCTTCTCCCTCCCGCTCGCTCTTCCCCCCTCCCTCTTGTCTTTTATTTTCGTTCCTGGTTTTGATGTCTTTTTTCGAACTCTAAATCTCTCTTCCCCCAATTGAATATCTGGAAACCAGAGCAGGCGCCGCCCTCGTCGTCGATGTGTTTCCTTTTCTAGCGGAATGACCAAAAAAGAAGAACAAACGATTCGAAGACGATTCCGTCTCTCTTTCCCCCTTTCTTTCCCTAGTCTTCTACTAAAAAAAACAGAAAGCTAAGAAGCCACAGCTTTTTCTCTCTCCAGATCTAGTAGCGGTAGTGCGACGGCTTGTAAGGGCCGCCCTTGGCGACGCCGATGTACTTGGCCTGGTCGTCGGACAGCACGGTCAGCTTGGCGCCGAGCTTGTCGAGGTGGAGGGCCGCGACCTTCTCGTCGAGGTGCTTCGGGAGCACGTAGACCTCCTTGGCGTAGCGGCCCGAGGCCTTCTCGTTCCAGAGCTCGAGCTGCGCGATGACCTGGTTGGTGAACGAGCACGACATGACGAACGACGGGTGGCCGGTGGCGCAGCCCAGGTTCAGGAGGCGGCCCTCGGCGAGCATGATGACGCCGTGGCCGTCGGGGAAGATGAAGCGGTCGCACTGCGGCTTGATCGTCTGGCGCTTGACGCCCGGCCAGGACATGAGGCCGGCTGGAGAGGAGTGGAGGAGTTTGAAGAAGGAAAGAAGAAAGGTGGAGTGAGTTTCTTCTCCTTTTTACTTTCTTCGCACCTCGTCGCGCTCTTTTCTCTCCCTCAAAAAAAAAACTTCAGATGGAAAGAGAACTCACCCATGTCGATCTCGTTGTCGAAGTGGCCGATGTTGCCGACGATGGCGTTGTTCTTCATCTTGGACATGTGCTCGGCCATGATGATGTCCTGTTTCAAATAATCGGGAGATTCGGAGAGAAAAAGAAAAAGAGGGAAAGAAAAAAGTGAGTTTTTTTCTTTTCCTCGACCCCCTCTTTTCGTTTCCTCGACGTCTTCTCTCTTTCTCCCTTCCTCTCGACCCCCCCCCTCCCCTCTCCTCCTCTCTTACCTTGTTGCCCGTGGTGGTGATGAAGATGTCGGCCGTCTCGAGGCAGTCCTCGAGCGGGGCCACCGTGTACCCCTCCATCGTCGCCTGCAGCGCGCAGATCGGGTCGATCTCGGCGACGACGACGCGCGCGCCGGCGGCCTTCATCGCCGCGGCCGAGCCCTTGCCGACGTCGCCGTAGCCGGCGATGAAGGCCTGCTTCCCCGCGAGCATCACGTCGGTCGCGCGCATGATGCCGTCAGGGAGAGAGTGGCGGCACCCGTAGACGTTGTCGAACTTGGACTTGGTCACGGAGTCGTTGACGTTGATGGCCGGGAACAGCAGCGACCCCGCCTCCTGCATCTCGTACAGGCGCTTGACGCCCGTGGTCGTCTCCTCGGAGACGCCGACCATCCTCTTGGCCATGCGCGTCCACTTCTCGCCGTCCTTCGAGAGGCCGTCCTTGATGACCTGGAGCACGATCTGGAACTCGGGGTTGTCGGTGGAGGTCGGGTCGGGCAGCGTGCCGTCCTTCTTGAAGGCGGCCTCGGCCTTGACACCCTCGTGGATGAGCAGCGTCGCGTCGCCGCCGTCGTCGACGAGCAGGTCGGCGCCTTCGCCGTCCTGCCACGTCAGCATCTGCTCCGTGCACCACCAGTACTCCTCGAGCGTCTCGCCCTTCCAGGCGAAGACGGCGGCGGTGTCGCGGGCGACGGCGGCCGCGGCGTGGTCCTAAAGTTGAGAAGAAAGAGAGAGAGAGAGAGTTTTTTTTTCTTTGAGTTTTTTCTTCTGTTTTTTTCCTCGACCGCCTCGACCTCGAGGAAAAACCCCGAAAGAGAGAGAAGGAAAAAACACCCGAAACGAACCTGCGTCGAGAAGATGTTGCACGAGCACCAGCGCACGTCGGCGCCGAGCGCCGTCAGCGTCTCGATGAGCACGGCCGTCTGCACGGTCATATGCAGCGAGCCGGCGATGCGCGCGCCCTTGAAGGGCTGCGCGCCGCCAAACTCGGCGCGACAGGCCATCAGACCGGGCATCTCGGCCTCGGCGAGGTCGATCTCGAGGCGGCCAAAGTCGGCCTGCGAGATGTCCTTGACCTTGTACTGTTGCGGCGTTTTCGTTTCGTTTTTTTTTTTGAGTTGGGGATTGAAGGCGGGGGAGGAACGAGAGGGGGTGAGCGAGAAGGGGAGAGTCGCAGAGGCGCAGTAGAGCAAAGAGAGAGAAGAGGCAGGGGTAGGAAAAAAAGAAGGGAAGAGGCGGAAGGAGGAGCTCGAAAAGAAGGCGCCCCTCGGACTGACTGCAAAGCCGCGCGGAGGCGAACGGACGAGAAAGAAAAAAACGATCGACGTGGTTCGATGGCGGCTGCAAGCAGGAGGAGGAAGACGATGCTCTGCCGGCTCCGGGGTCTCTCTCTCCTCTCTCTCTCTCCTCTCTGCCGGTCCGCACGCGTCGTCGAGATCAATTCGCGCCCTCTGCGGTGACAAACGAGGCGAGAGCGTACCCCGGAGGCCACCAGAGCGAGCCTCTCGCATTTGAAATTTTGCACCATTCTTTTTTTTTTCCCGCTCTCGCCCCCATCGAAAAAAAAGAGACGCGGCCCCGCAGCTCGTGCGCGCCGTGCGTGGCCTCAAACTGCTTTCTTTCTCGTTCGAGCATTGAGATACGTCGTTCCCCGACCGGTCGCGACAGGGAAAGAGATTGGAACAAGGAGGAGAAGAGGAAGAAGCGAGGGGCGGTCGATTGAGAGAGCGAGAGGCATTGAGCACTCTCGAGAGGGAGTTGAAAGCGCGCGAGCTCTTTTCAATCGCGCTCCTCCTCCGACGCCCTCTCTTTGTGCTGCTCTCTCTCTCTCTCCCTCTCTCTCTTAACGTCTTTAGAATAATCTCACGCACCTGGCGGCCGGAGCCGGTAGCGTCGACGGTCGGCGCCATTGTTTCTTGGAGTTGAAAGAAAAAGAAGAAGTTGAAAGAAAAAGAATAAGAAGGTTGTGAAGGCGACGGTCGGACCGACTTTTTCGACTTCGAGACGAATCGTCGATCGCTTTCATTTCACTCTTCCTTGCTCGAAGAAAAAGAGAGCCTCCCCCTCTGGCTAGGCACTCAGAAAAAAGGTAAGGCGCTCCCGGCTCTTCTCTGCTTTTGCTCCTCCACACCCTTTCTTCGACGGGCCCCCTTCAAACGTCTCGTTGGAGCTATCGTTGGGTGGCGAGTGGGAGATTCAGGGTTGAAGGACGAGAATTCTACCGCCCATCAATTCTTTCGCCAAAGCCTCGGAGGGGCAAAGAACTGCGCCGCGTACCTCTCGCTCGCGTCATCATCTTCCCTCGCTCCGATGCGTTCTCCTCTCCCTTTTCGATCCTGATTTCCCAATTTTAGATTACTATACGTTGGATTTGATCGCACACAATCAAGAAAAACCCGATCGAAGCTTTTCGTTCTGCCCCGAGCGCGCCGTCGAAAAACGCGTTTGCATCAAAGGCTTTCGGCGGTTTCGCTTTCTGGCCTCGGCAGCGCCCCTCCCCCCTCTCTCCCTCTCTCTCGCAAGCTCATCCCTCCCCCCGTTCCTCCTCTTCCCCCTTTCAAACTCGCCCCCACTCTTTCACAGGAGCTCAAAAATCGGATCGTGTGTTATTTCTTTCAAAATGGAGGCCTAGAAAGCGACCAGGGGTGAATCCAAGAGGCGCCTCTTGTCGAACTTTTTCATCCTCCTTCATCCTTCCGAGCCGAAATAAAAACTCGTTCAACCCCTTTTTCTGCTTCTGCTTTCCCCTCCTCATCTGAACCCTCCCTGGGAGCTCTCAGACAACTCTGATACCGAATGGCGGAACCGATGCTCGTGTCCCCGTCCCCGCGCATGCTGCTGTCGCTGATGCCGCTGCGCAGAATCGAGGCCGGAGCCAGCCGGGACGGCGGCGCGGTTGCGTTGTCAATTGCTTCTCGCGCCGCCGCCGACGCCTCGGCCTCGGCCTCCAAGCGCGGCCGCCTCCTCCTGACGCCGCCCCCCGCCGGAGAGAGCCGCTCCTCCGCCGGCTCGGCCTCCCCCGCGTCCTCGACGCTTGTCGCGCCGGCGGGAGCGGCGACTCCCGAGGATCTGGAGGAGCGCGAGGCCGCGGCTGCCACGGCTTCTTCTTCTCGTCCCGCGAAGCGCGCTCGGAACGCCGCCGCGGGGGTTGAAGAGGGAGAGGAGGAGGGAGAACGAGAGGCCGCCGCCGCCGCCTCCGCCGCCGCCGCCTCCGCCGCCGCCGTCGAAACCCCCGAGGCCGCGGCCGAGGCCGAGGCTCCTCTTTCTCTTTCTTCTCCGTTCTCTTCTTCTTCTCCCTCTGCTTCTTCTTCTGATGCTGTGGTTGCTGCTTCTGCTGCCCCCTCGGACTCGTGCGACTCAACGGCGACTGATGAGTCCGTTGACGACGACGGCGACGAGGAGGGGGAGGAAGTGGAAGAAGGGGCCAAAGCGACGACGGCGGCGGCAACGGGCCGCGCCGGCGGAGAAGAACAGGAGCAGCAGCGCTTCCTCTACCCTTCCTCGACGATCGCCTCGGCCGCGGCCTTCGCGGCGGCGGCAGAGCTCAACAGGGCCGCGGCAGAGGCGGCTTCCTCGTCGCAGCAGCGCTGTCGCCTCGTGGCCTCCTCTTCGGAGCCCCGGGCTCTCGAGGAGGAGATCCTCCCGCAGGCGGAGGCGGCTCGACCCCTCCCCTCGGCCCCGGCGGCCGCGACCGCCGCCGGCCTCGCCCCCTTGCTCGCGCACTGGGCCCGCGTCACCGGGGCGACGTCCCCCAGAGACACCTCGGCGCTCGCGGAGAGGCTCTGGCGCAGGGTCCGCGACCGCGTCTGCGTCGCGACGCTCGCGGCGGCGGGCGCCGCCGCGCCGCTCCCCGCCGCGCTGGCCGCGTGCGTGTGGGTGGCGTCCAAGGCGCTGGACGCGAGGGCCGCCGTGCCTCCGGCCGCGGCGCTGCTGGCTCTGGCCGGCGGGGCGCGGTGCGACGATGGGGGGGAGGAGGGGCGGGGGGAGGAGAGGGGGACGGCGGCGACCTGTGCTCCCTCCTCTGGCGCTGGCGCCTCTTTCGCTGCCGCTCCCCCGACCTCGACGTCGTCAAACCTCTCTAGCCAGTGCCGCCGCCAAGGCAACAGCAGCAGCTTCCGCAGCAGCAGGCCCTGCACCGTGATGGCCACGGCGGAGCTCCACGTGCTCGCGCTGCTCGACTGGAAGCCCCTGGACGGCTGGGCGATCGGGGGGAGCGTCGACGTCGTCGAGGTCGTCGAGGCTTGCTGCGCGTGAGAAAACCCCGCCGATGCAATTTTGCTCTCCCCAAATTATACATTTTATTCGTTTTTTTCCTTTTTCAAAGGCGGTTCCGAGAGAACCCCCCGCAAATTTCTTTTACGATAAGCGCTTAACGCGACACTCTTTAACAACCACGGAGCTTCTTCTGCTTCTATCCTGTCAAATTCTTTATCAGACTCCCTCGCGCGGGGTTTCAGCTCAAAAACAAAAAAAGACAACGAAACGACGCCTCTCCCCCCCCCCTCTCTCTCTCACTCTGGCTCCCTTCTCTGGTCTTTTCGTTCGTTGCTGTTGATCTCATCAGTTGCATACCATTCTTCAAGCCTCCCCTCTCCCTCCGCCGCGGTGCCTCGCGGCCATGAGGCGGAGCGCCAGCGCCTCCGTCTCGGCGAGATCGCTCCCGCCGCCGCCGCCGCTCCCTCCTCCCGTGCGCATCCTCGCGGCGAGCTCCTCCCCGCGCCGGGCCATCCCTGCGTGGCCCGCGTCGGGCACAGCCCTGGGAGGTGCGCGCGTAGAAGGGCCCTCGTCGTCGGAAGAGGAGGCGGAGTCGCTCTCGCTCTGGCCCTCGTCCTCGGAGGAAGAGCCTCTGCCGCCGAGCCGCACGGCGCTCCTCTCCTCCTCCTCCCCTCGCGCCCGCGCTTTCGCCTTGAGCTTCTTCTCCAGCCTGCGCTCCCTCCTCCCGCGAGCGTAATCCTCCTTGTCGAGCGTGTCGCGCTCCCGCAAGGCAGCGGCGGCGGACGCAAGCCTCGTCCCGGCGTCGGCGTGCTCCCCGACGTCGAGCCCGAAGCCCCCTCTCTTCCTTTGCCTCTTCTCTTCCGTCCTTTTCTCCTCCTTCGCCTCCTCCTCTTCTTCCTCCTCCTCCTCGTCGTCGCCGTCGCTGTCGCTGCCAAACTCCAGCTTCTCGCCCAGCAGGGACAGCGGAGGCGCGGCCCTCCCCTCGTCGTCGAAGACCAGCCTCTCCCCGGAGGCGACAGACGCAGCCCCTCCCGCGACCGGAATGCGGAGCTTCTTCTTCTTCTTCTTGACGAGCCGGGACGAGTCGAGCGCGAGCTGGCCGGGCGTCGCCGGGGGGGCTGTTTCGCCGTCTTTCCCGTCGCCGTCGTCTCTGAAGACGTCGCGTCGCTTAACGACCATCAGATCGTCGTCGTCGTCGTCGTCGTCGTTGTCGTCTGATTCGGCTGCGGCGGCGGCGATGGCCTTGGAGTGGGCGGCGTCTTCCTCTATTTCGCTCCCGTCGTCGCTCTCGCCCTCCTCTTCTCTCTCTCGTCCCTCTCCCTCTCCCGCCTCGGCCTTCTTCCCGGCCTTGGCCAGAAAGCGCATGCGCGGGGCGACCGCCAGGCCCAGGGACGCGGCGTACTCTCCCACGGGCATCGAGCGGACGTCAAAGGTCGCCTTGTCCGGCTGGAGCGCGATCGACCTGTTTTTTGGTCAGTTTGAAGTTTTTTTGCGCAATTTTTTGCGAGTGAGAAAAAAAGGATCAAAAACTCAAAAAAATAACTTAAAAAAATCGAAAAAAACTTCAAAACTCACCTCGCGTACGACTGCACGGCCCTCTGCGCCGCCTGCTTCAGGTCCGAGGCCTTGGAAAGCAGCGCCGCGAGCGCCGGCGTGACCGGAGCTCCTTTCGCAGGGTTGACTTTCACCTCGCTCAGCTGGACGCCCGCCGCGCTCAGCCTCGAGACGCACCCTTCCTTCTCCGAGGGCGTCAGCAGCATCAGCGCCCGCCCCTTGGCTGTGTACCTCGCCGTGCGCCCCACGCGGTGCACGTAGGTCGCCGCGTCGTCAGGGCAGTCGACCTGGAGGACCCAGTCCACGGCGGGGAAGTCGAGCCCTCGCGCGGCGACGTCGGTCGCGAGGAGGACGCCCGAGCCCGAGCCCGACGAAGCCTTCTCCTTCTTCGTCGCGCCCGAGGAGGGGGAAGACGAATCGAGCCTCCTCCTCCCGGTCACGTCCCCGACAAACTGCTCGAACGCCGCGGCCCTCGCCCCCTGCTTCATCCCGCCGTGCAGGGCGCGCAGCGGCGTGCCCGGGCGCAGCCTCCGCAGCGCCTCGTGGAAGAAGCGCACCTGCTTGCACGTTGCGAAGAAGACGACGACGCGGCTGCCGAGGTGGCTCTTGATAAAGGCCCAGAGCACGTCCGCCTTGTCGGGGAGGGGCACGACGGCGAAGGCCTGGCGCAGGCGCGGGGGCGTCGGGGAGGGGGCGAGCTCGTGGACGGAGACGCGCTCGGGGTCGCGCAGGCTGAGCCGGGCGAGGTCCGCCACGCGCTTGGTCTGCGTCGCGGAGAAGAGGAGTGTCTGCCTGCCGCCGTGGCCCCCGAAGGAGGGGGGCGGGGCGGCGAGGGGAGCGGGAGCGGGAGCGTCGCCGCGCCTGCCCCTCTTTGCCGAGCTGCTCCTGGCGAGCTCCGCCTCGACGGCGGCGCGCGGGCGCGGCAGGTTGGCCAGGATCGCGTCGAGCGTCGGCGCGAAGCCCATGTCGAGCAGCCGGTCCGCCTCGTCGAGCACCAGGACCTGCAGCCTGCCCGCGTCGAACCCGGGCGACTCGTCCATGTGCTGGAGCAGCCTCCCGGGCGTCGCGACGAGGATGGTGAGCCCGGAGACGCGGCGGGCCTCCTCGCGGACGTCCCGCCCGCCGACGAGCAGACCCGCGGAGAGCACCGCCGAGGAGGGCTCGCTCCCCTGCCTGCCGACCCTGCCCAGCGTGGCGAAGATCTGCGAGCCCAGCTCCCTCGTCGGCGAGAGGATGAGGGCGCCGAGGCCGTCCAGGGGGGACCAGCGCGCCCTGCGCAGGGACTCGAGCAGCGGGATCACGAACGCGAGCGTCTTGCCCGAGCCCGTCTTGGCCGCGCCGAGCACGTCCCTCCCGCTCAGCGCGTGCGGCAGCGCGGCCCTCTGCACCGCCGTCATCGTGGTGTATCCGCTGAGGGCGAGGCCGTGGAGCGTGGCACGGGTGAGGGGAAGCTCGTCGAAGCGCCTGCGGCCGGCCATGGGGGGGTGGTTGCGGGAGGTGGAGGCGGCGGGGGCCCCGGCGGCGGCGGCGGCTGCAACGGACGAGGCGTTGCCGCCGCCGCCGCCGCCGGTGCTTGCCGCCACCGCCTTTTCGGGCGCGATGCCCGCGTCGCTCCCCCTCGCGGGCTTCGTCGCTGCGATCCGCGCCTCGATCTCGGCGATCTCGGCAGCCTCGGCGTCTGCCCTGCGGGGCCTCTTAGCGCTGCCGCTGGGGCCGGAGGGCGCCGCAGGCCGGCGGCGATGCTTGTTATTCGACCCCGGCGGCGGCATTTCCAATTGGAAAACAAAGAGCCGTCACCGATTTGTTTTCCAACGCCCTAGAATCTCCTTTTGCCTCTGGATCTCGCGCCTCTAGAGAGGAAGAGCAGAGGGACAGAAGAGTAAGGACACAGAGCTGCGCGAGAAACGAACGAGCGCCGCTCCTGTAGCTCCTTCTCTTTGCGCGGAAACGGGAAGCAAATGTGTGGAAGAGCTAGCCGCATGTCGACGACGGCGAAGAAAATTCGACTCGACCTCCGCCTCTCTCGCTCACTCCATTTTTTTCCAACTCGAAGCGCTTTTCCCAAACTCTCGCTTCTCTTCCTCACTCGCGAGAAAAAACTTCTTTCACGCGACGAGATGGCGGTGCACCAGCCCGACCTCGTGATGTGCCGCAAACAGCCAGGCATCGGTGAGAACGAAAAAAAGACGAAGCAAGCAGACGGAGAAGGGGGCACCAGTCGAGTCAATCGACGGCGGCTCTCTCCCATTCATTTCTTTTCAACCTCGACCCTCGAGATTCTCACCTCGACACTTTTTCTTCTTCCCCCCCCCCCCCCCCTCTCCTTTCCAAACAAAACAGCCATCGGCCGCGTCTGCGAGAAATGTGCGTTCTATTGCAGGTTATAAAAAAGAGAGAAAAAGAGAAAGAGAACTAGGGAGAGGAGTAAGGAGAACAGCACTCAGCCTCATCATGACCCCCCCCAACCCCCCCCCCAAAAAAAAAATAGGCGACGGCAAGTGTGTCGTCTGCGACTCCTTCGTGCGTCCCGCCACCCTCGTCCGCATCTGCGACGAGTGCAACTACGGGAGCCAGTGCGGACGCTGCGTCGTCTGCGGCGGGCCCGGAGTGGCGGACGCCTACTACTGCCAGGAGTGCACCCAGCTCGAGAAGGACGTGAGGAAGTTTTTCCCCCCCTTTTTTTTTTTTTTTTTTTTCGAGCGAGTTTTTTCCTTCTGTTTTTTGTGCTCACCCAATTTTTTTTCTCTCACTCACAAAAAACGCTCAAAACAAAACAGCGGGACGGCTGCCCAAAAGTCATCAATCTAGGAGTTGCCAAGACAGACGCGTACTTTGAGCGGAAGCGGCGAGCAGGCGGGGGAGGAGGTTGATGTAGTTTTTTCTTCGTTTTCGTTTCCGTTTCTTTCACTTCATTTTTAAACAAAAAAAGCATTGAGCTAATGTACACACCAAAAAACGACGCTCTCCCTCTTTCTCTTTCTCTTTCTCCTACTGCGACGAAGAAGAAGAATCAGGAAGCCCCAAGAGCCTCCCGGCGAGCGTCTCGACGGGCAGGCTCAGGCAGAAGAGCGAGCACCCGAAGACGGGGGCCCCCGTCGGCGGCGGCGGCCGCGGCGGCGCGACGGCCGCGGCCGCGGCGCGGAGGAGGGCCCTCGCCGTCGCGGCGAGCGCCGAGGAGGAGGAGGGCGTCGCCGCGGCGGCATCGGGGGCCGCGCTTCCGCCGAAGCCGTCCCTCTCGGCGACGGTGCGAGCGACGAGATCCCTGCCGGAGGAGGAGGAGGAGAAGGACGGATGGGCGGGAGAAACGGCGGCGGAAGAGGGAGCGGCGTCTTTGCGGAACAGGACGCCGACGGCGACGTCGGCGACGCCCTTGCCGCCGGGGCCGCGCATCCGCACGTGCTCCCTCCTCGCGTCTCCTCCGCCTCCCCCGTATTCTCTGTAGGAAGAGCTGCTCGCCGCGATCTTGGCGCAGGGGAGCGCGTCGACGAGCTGCTCGTAGGAGACGAAGCCGGAGAAGATCTCGACGAAGGGCTCCTTCTTCGTCTTCGTCTTATTCTTGCTCTCGTCCTCCTCCTCCTTCCCTCCTCCTCCGTCCTCCTCCTTCCCACCTCCTCCCTCCTCCGTCGCCGCCGTCGCAGGCCCTGTGGCCAGCGCCGGGCCCCCCGTGGCGACCAGAAACACCGCGAAGACGTCCCCGGGCGAGGCCAGCTCGAGCTCCGACGAGAGCGCCGAAAGAGGGGCGGGAGAGGAGGAGGAGGAGGAAGCGAGGCCCGAAGAGGAAGAAGCGCCGTCGACGGAGAAACAGATCTCGGGGTATGAAGGCTCCGGGCTGCTGCCGTCCGTCGCTCCGCCGATCTCCTCGAACGCGAGCCGCATGGGAGAGGCGAAGACGTCGTGGCGGACGCCGTGGCCGCCCAGGGGCAGAGCGAGCGGGGGAAGGGGCCCGCTGGCGCTCGTCTCAGAGCAGGCGGCGGCGGCCGCGCGAGGAGGCCCGCCTGCCTCGTTCCTCGCCGCCGCCGAGGCCGCCGCGGCCGCTGCTGCTGCCACCGCTGCAGACGAGCTCGCGGCGGCGATCGCGCGCGGCACCGACGAGCTGCTGTCCCTCAACGCCCCCTTGCGGCACGCGACGACGGCGAGCGCGTAGCTCGACTGCAGAGCGAGGTTGAGCACGACGGTCGCGCGCCAGTCGACCGCGGCGGCGCGGCCTTCGCCGAGCCCGAAGCCCGCCGGCGGGCGGCGGCCGCCCGTCCTGCGCCTGACGAGGAGGACGCCGCAGTCGCCGATGTCATTGGTGATGCCTCCTCCTGCTCCGCTGCCCGCTCCTCCTCCTCCTCCAACTCGACCGCCGCCGCCGACAAACCTCCTTGCCACGGCAGCGGCAGCTCTCGTCGACCCCGGGGGAGCGGCCGACGCCGACGCCGCCCTCCTCGCTTCCGCGGCGCTCGCGGCGGCCGCGCACGACCTCGACGCGGCCTCCTTCTCCGAGAGCACGAAGAAGAGGAGGTCGTCGGAGTGGTCCCCGCCGGAGCGGAGCGCGGCCGCGGGGGCCTCGAAAAACTTTTCGATTTTTTTTTAAAGAGGGAGAGAGAGAAAAAGGTGAGAGCTTCCCCTTCTCTTCCCGGCTGCTCGAGACTTTGAGTACGTGAAGGACGACGCGTAATTCCTTCTCTCACCAGGACGACGAACGCGATGTGCCACTCCTCCTGCCGCCACGCGTCGCCGCTGTCTCTCGGGACGCCTATTCTAGTCGAGGTCGAGGTTTTCGATGACGCAGCCGAGATCGACGTCGACGACGGTGTCGACGACGATGACCGTTTCCCCATCGGTGCATCGTAATCGCTGCCTCCTCCGGCGACGTCGACCCACGCGTCGTCTCCTCTCTGCGCCGCGGCAGCGGCGGCGGCAGCAACGTCCGCGGCGTGGCGCGCGGCCATGCGCTTGGTCTCCTCCAGAGTGGAGAGCCAGCGGGCCGCGACCTCGTCGTCGTCGTCGTCGCCGATCGAGAGCCGCTCCATCGTTCTTTTCCCTTTGGTTCTCTTCTTCTTCGCTCCAGTCGCTGATTTTTCCATTTTTTTCCCCTTCTCAACCGCCCCCCCCCCCCCCCCCA
>Ga0210003_1001497_pt1 | contig 20581 bp, 16 predicted proteins | sample LantaG_FD_182804 | JGI IMG/M metagenome (GOLD analysis project Ga0210003, IMG submission 182804) | Deep subsurface microbial communities from Baltic Sea to uncover new lineages of life (NeLLi) - Landsort_02402 metaG (SPAdes) (version 2) | ecosystem: Environmental > Aquatic > Marine > Oceanic >... | reverse complement strand
ACCCAGGGATCGACGACCCAAAGACCGGCGACCCAGCGGTCGGCAGCGTGGGCAGGCCGCCACTGAAGGGTGGCGCGGCTGTGGGTGCGCCACTCCCCCAAGCCGCGGGCGCGGCGGCCGGCGGCGTGGCGGCGGCGCCCGGCAGGTAATCCCCCGGCAGGAAATCCCCCGGCAGGAAATCCTCCGGCGGGTAGTCCCCCGGCGCCGGCAGGGGCCCCGGGCCCGCATCAGCCCGCGGGTCGAGATCACCCAACGGGTCGGCGTCGGTGTCGACGGAGGTCCGACTCGCAGCGGACGTCGGATCCCGGACCTCAGAGTCCGGGGCAGCCCGTGCGGTGGATGCGTACAGGGAGGCCAATGCCGCGGCGAGTGTCGCCTGGGACGTCGCGTCCAGATCGGCGGAGTCCACCACGGTGCGGATGTCGCGCAACTTGCCGAGCAGGTACCGCTGGAATTCCCGAGCTCCGGCTGGAGTATCCAGGTCAGTTCGGGTGATGACAGCGCCCTCGATTTCGTCCTGAAGGCGCTGCAACGCTTCCACACCATTAGCGTGGTTGGTGTGCGCACTGAGGACGGCGGTCACCACCTGTAAATCAACCTGCGCAACCAGCGAATTCTGCTGGGCCAGTGCGGATTCAGCAGTACGAATAGCCTCGGCGGCGGCCCCCTCGGACTCACCTGTCGGTGGCGGGTGCAGACCCGGCGCCACAGTGGCTAGGACGTCGAGCGGATCTCGGTAGTCCGACACCTCAGACCTCTCATTGCGCTGACACTAGGCAGCGCCGCGACGGTGGACAATTCACCTCGGTTGCCTCTGTGGATTGCCAAAGGCCGTTGGCCCCGACCCCGCAGTCAACCGACGAAGCCCCGGCGGCAGGAAAGAAGCCTCGCAAGAGGGTCTCAGCGTCGCGTCGACGCTAGCGTCAGACCGGCCGGCGAATCGCGACGTTCTCGCCCAATCGGCTGATTTGCACGGTCGCGCCCGGGTGCGGTGCTTCGACGACGAGGTTTCCCCCGATCGCCAGTTGAACATGGCCTGCATGCGGGAAGACCAGATCACCGGCGCGCACCTGTCCCGGGGCCACCGGCACACCATCGTTGATCTGCTCGAAGGTTGTGCGATTCAACCGAATCCCTGCTTGCGCATAAGCCCATTTGACCAGACCAGAGCAGTCGAAGCGGTCCGGCCCGGTGGCGCCCCAGACATAGGGGGAACCCAACCTGCTCAATGCGGCCCGCACGGCCGTTACGGCACGGGTATCCCCGCGCGCTGCACGACCCGAGCGTCGCCGGTAGCGCAGTGCCAGCAGAGCGGCGCGCCGACGTCGGGCGCGACGTCGTGCCGCCAGCACCAGACCCCGCTGGTTTCGCAGCCGAGTGAGGCGACGGCGCAGCAGTTCCCGCGCCGCAATTGGATCAGCCGGTGTCGTCACCGAATCCGCCCGCGCGGCGGCGAGTACGGCGGCCGTGGCGCGGTGCGCACCGAGATGGTCGCGGTGGGCCTCGGCGAGTATCCGCAACAATTCGGTATCGGTACGTTGCGCCGCGGTCAGTTCCGCATGCCACCGGACGGCCGCCGTTCGATACGCGGTCGCGCCGGCACCGGCCGCACCGGCGGTTCGGGGCACTAAGGAATTCTCGTAAGGCCCCCCGGCCGCGGTCCCGACGGGAAGGAATTCGTTCGCGCCAGCGAAAAGTGCATGTGCACGCCGGAGGATCTCGACCTCGCCGACCGTCACGACACCGCCGCGACGAAAGCTCTGATCCGCTCCAGTGCGGCCGGCGGAATCACGCCGCCGGTTCGAATGTCCCACATCTCGCCGGCTGTCACCCCGATCAGCGCCGCGATCACCGGAGCGGGCAACCCGGACTGGACGCAGGCCCGTTCGAATCTCGCACCGAGGCTGCCCGGAAGCCGGGTGAGGAGATCCCGGCGGATCTCTTCGGCAGCCTTGATATGAGCCATCAGGCCGGCGTTGGCGGCACCGGCGTTCGCGGTGACACGCCACGAGTTGGCGGCCAGCATCTCCGCCTTGGCACAGTGTGCGATCGCGGAACCGATATACGTTTCATAGTCGTTTGAGGTATCCGGTGGCAGATGGTTGATCAACGAGTTGAGCATCTCGAGGTAGGCAGCGGAGGCTGTTTCGAGCATGTCTACGGCGCTGTGGTGCGCGGCGACGGTGCCGTGAAGCTCCGAAACGTCCGGCCCGGCACCAGACAGCAGTTGTGCCAGTTCGCCGTCGGGATCATCGGAGATCACCAGACGCGCGTAGGTGCCCGCTGGCAGCCCGAGCCCATTTTCGACGCGCTGAACAGTTCTTTTCTGCGGTTTTCGGGTGCCCCGCTCCAGGTAGCTGAGACCCATCGTACTAACGCCGGTTGCTGCCGCCAGTTCCGCCAACGACCAGTCTCGCGACTCCCGGAGCGCCCGGAGTGCCGCGCCCGCCGTCTCCCGGCTCACCGTCGGGTATCCGCCATATTCGGATCGTACACAGCCGAAGTGTCGTATATGCAGTTGCATACGTTCTGATTGCATGATTCGAGCATAGCGTATACGCTTCTGTCTCCGAAACCGAAGAAGGAGCCCACGATGGACGACCGCCCGTGTTCTACCGAGCCGGAACTGTGGTTCGGCTACGCCGATGACGACGCCAGTGACGGCGCGGCCAAGGCCCGCGTCTACGAGCAATCCGCCACCAAGGCACGAACCATTTGCCTGCGTCGGTGTCCGCTTGCCCAGCAACGGCAGTGCGCCCGGCAGGCGATCGAAGCCGGCGAGGAATACGGCGTGTGGGCTGGCGTGAAACTCCCCGGCGGGCAGTACCGAAAACGGCATCACCTGGCCCACGCGCACGAGGTGCTGCACAAGATCGCCGCCGGAATCATCAATCCTCGGGAACTGCCGGAGAGCGTGGAGTTGCTCTCCCGGGGCGAGGCCCTGCCCACCGTGGCGGCCGGTGTCATCCACGTGCCGCTAGGGGTACGACCCCCGACTGCGGCTTGAGATGCCTCCCCCCACCCGAGGCGGTCGGCTACGGACTCGCCGGGCGGTCCTAGCCGATCGATGCGGCCGGGCGGTAGCAGACTGTAGCGATGCGGATCGTCGCAAAACTTGCCTCAGCGGCCCTGGCCGCTCTCCTAGTCGCACTGCTGACCGGAAATCCCTGGTTTGCCGTCGCCGTGATCACCCTGGCGATGGCGGGCATCGTGGTGTTAGTGCGGGACTGGCGCGGCGACCGCAGCCGGGCGATCGCCGCGCGGTCGGGGCCGGAGTCCGACCAACGGGTGCGGACCCCGGCGCCCGCGGCGACATTGGTTCCCGACGACTTCTCCCCGGACCTGTCCCCCGACCCCGCCGGGCCGTCCTCAGACGCCCGAGCGGACTAGATCCAAGGTCTCCAGCTCGCGGATCGCTTGGCTGCCGCGTTCCAGCATCGCCAACATCATCGCGTCACCACGATCGGTAGCCGCCGAGAAAGCAAAGCCCAGCGTGGCGATCAGAGGCACCTGAAGCATGCCGAGTCGGTAATCCTGCCAACAGGTTTGCGCGTCATACCCGGTGACACCGTGGGCGCTCAGTGCTTGGTGGTAGGCGTTGACGAGTTCGCGCTCATGAGCGGCGCGGTCAACCGGTTGCAGGCTCGTCGCGATGAAGTACGCCAGGTCGCGGGCCGGCAGGCCAACAGCCAGGGTCTGCCAGTCCACCGCAGTCACCCGAGTGCGGTCCGGGTCGAAAAGCAGGTTGTCGATTCGGTAGTCACCGTGCAACAGGCTGAACCGATCGGGGCAGCACAGCAGCCAGTCGGCGATCGCCTCGGCTGAATCAAGGACAGTCTGGCGGTTGGCCGCGGTCATCCTTGGTCCGAGTTTGTCGATGGTGATCTGAGCCGCAAGTTTGGTGATGTCGCCCAGTCCCCGGGCACCGGCCCCATCCGGGCGGGGCATCACCGTCCCGGCGAAGTCCAGCCAAGCCGGGTCGCACCAGCGGGGGCCGTGCAGTCCGGCCAGGGCGACGGCGGCGAGGCGGGCCTCGGCAATGCTGCAACCGCGGATCTGGTCACCCTGCACCGCCGGCGCCATATCGGCCAGCAACAACACGAACCTCGCGCCGTCGTCGGCGATCGCGCAGTGATAGCAGTGGGGGAGAGGCACCGCGACCGTCGCGGCCACCTCGGTATAGAAGGCATGCTCCGACCGGTAACTCGGGGCCACCCGATCCCGGACCGTGTCGTCCTGGACGGGCAGTTTGACGACGAAGGTATCCGGCAGCCCCGGTTGGGGCTCGGTGTAGCGAACCGCCACCCGGTAGGTGGCCCCGGTCTGGCCGGTGCCGATCGGCGTGACGTCGGCCTCGGCCACGTTGACGGGATGACCGGGCCGGCTGAGCACCGCCGTCAGCCACTGGGCGGTGACGTGCTCGGGCGTACCGGGTATTTCCGCTGCCGAGGCCATGGGGGCGATTAGACCACCCGGCTGGCCTTCGTCACTATGACGGGTCAGCGGAGGACCCGCACGGTGGCGATCTTCGATGCAGAATGACGCGGGCCGCTCCGCTCTGATCGGAGCGCAATCTTCGGTTGCGGCCGCGACTCGGCCGGGAGTTGCGCTGCTGGGGCCTCAGCCGCGGCCCCCACAACGCTGCGCACGGGTTTGGCGATTCCGGCTCCGCGACGGGTGAGGCTGGGCCTCGGGCCCCGCGCGGTGGCGGAGAAGGCCACCGCACCGGCGATGAGTTCCGCGGCCGGCGGCGTAAACAGATCGCGCAGCGCCGCCCCGCCCTCGGCAAAGGCCCCCGCGAGATCGTCGGCGAGCTTCCCGGGGTCGATAGGCGGAAACAGCCCGGCGCGGACCACCTGCCCGTACGGGGCGGTCCGGTCATATCCGAGTTCCACCAGAACCTTCAATGTCGGCTCGATGATGTCGGTCAGCGGGCCCAGTCCGATCCATCGCAGCGGATAAAGCAGGGGCAGATGCTCGGAGGGAATCAGATAGTGGGTGGTGTCACCGTATTTCTGGACCACGGTGGCGGGGTTGTAGTTGGGGCTGGCCGGGTCCAGCGAGACGGTCGAGATCAGATTGCCCAACAGCGGACTGACAGAGTTCGGGAGATAGGAGTGGTTCATCAGTCCGAACAGAGCGTTGACGGTGGCGAGCAGGTTTAGGGGATAGGTGGGGAAGTCCGCCCACATGTCGTACTGACGCGCGATGTCGTGAGTCGCGAACACCGTGTCGGTCGGGCTGGAAGTCGTTCGGGTCCAGGGCGTGAGGACCCTGGCCACTGTTGGTAATCTCGCCAGGAATCCGCCGTTGGGTCGATACGGGTTGCCGATCATCACGAACGACACCGATGGGACCTCGCTTTGGTCCGCGTATTCGACTGCCAGCATTTGCTTTTCGACCGAGGCAATGATCGCACTCTGAGAGTGACCGAAAACCGCCGGGGGAGTTAGCGGGGCCTCCTCGATGCCGCGGTGGACCTGTGCGTCGAGAAGTTCGTAACCGGTTTTGATCGACTTGTTGAACGACATGCTGAACAGACCGGTAGCCGGCCAAAACTCCGCGGGGGTGGCCATCGGCGCGCCGACGTAACCCTCACCCAGGGTGGGCGTCAACAGTTCGGACATCACCTCGCTGATCCAGTCCGGGGTAATCACCGGTTCGAAGGTCCCGTTCATGATCAACGCGGTCTGCGCCGCCAACAGGTGCATGCCGTCGCCGGATGCGGTTCTTGGCGTCGTCAGGATGGTGGCCGACGCCGGGAACGTCTGAGCGCCCATCACCACAATCACAGCCGTCAACACCGCCACAACGAATTGGACGGCCCATCGGATACGGCACCCGGCGCGAACCACGAGTACTCCTTCGACCGCCGGCCCCTAAACCGCGCCGGGTACTAGCGGCAAACCCGCCGATGCCGGACTTCCGCACGCTCACCGGGTGGAATGGGCTTCCCAACGTGTGCCGCCGGGCCCCTGCCACACCTCACTTAACACCCTGGACGCAGATCGAGCAAACGTCACCTTGGCGGCAAGATCCGCGGGGGAGTCAGCGACGAACTGCCCCGGGCCGCGTTCTATCCGCCGCCCATGCCTGGCATCGGCTTCTGACCAAGAAGCGGTAGCGGGGTAGCACCGTAATTCGCAGGGTCGACCGCCCCCCTGAAGCAGCCGACCGCGTAGGGATACTCACTGTTGAGCACATAGTGATAGATGTTTTGGATCTTGCCGTTCCAGAGCACCGGTGCCGTCCTGCCGTGGCATTCATCAAGCTGGGCGTTGGTTATCTCTTTGCCATCCGCGCCCCGCGGCCCGTAGATACCGAATCCATCCATGGCGTAGCCGAGCAACGGCGACTGCCCTTTGGTGCCTTGATTGGGGAAGCACTTCCACGAGTAGGCGTGATAGTGGTACTGCTGGCTGTAGGGGTGTCCGAAGCATTGATCCAACGGCAGGATGGAAAGCGGATTGGCCCAAAAAGTACTGCTGGCATTCGCCAGTTCCACGTGCCACAGAGCCCCGGTAAGCGCCACCCCGATGACCAGATATCCGATCGGTTGAGGTGTCGCAAGGACCTTGGGGTTCATCGGAACTCGGATGTCGAGGTTGTACGGCGAAATACCGATGGCCGCGGCGCTTGAATAATTTTGTCCAAACCCGGGCGTCCCCGGGATGGTGTTCGCCCCGCCCGGAGCCGCCGCATAGTAGGGATAGGCAGCCGTGCCTGGTTGGACGGGTCCGAACCTTCCCATCGGGGTGGTCGGCAGTCCGTTGCCTTTGAACATGCGGTAGGTCTTATCCGTGGTGACGGCGAAAACGCTGCCGCGCGGATCGATGTCCTTGGCGGTGACGGTTCCGCTCACGGTGGGCAATTTCGCAATCGTGATCGTAGTTGGGTTGGTTGCAGCGTTAACCCAGGGCGCGGTGCTCGTTGACAGCGTGGTGCTCGACGGGAGAATTGTTTGGAAGAGTGCCCCGCCGACATAAAGCCTGCCTTTGGAACCAGGCGGCGGTACTTCAAGAATCTTGAAATTGGATAGGGCATTCACCATGGTGTTCGGCACGGCGGCGGAAGCCGGCGATGCCACCGATGTGGCGCCTACCAACAGGCCCGCAGATAGCGCCCCGATCAGACCTTTTTTGCGGATCGACCCTATTTTGCGTTTCGGCATTGTGGTTCCTTTCCGGTGGGCTTTATTACTGAGGTGGTTGGGATCGATCCGACGGTTGGGCGCGGTCATGCGCTGATCACCGACACGGTGCCGTTGCTGAAGTTGGTGATGTAGACGTTGCCGGCGTTGTCGCCGGTCGGGCTGACCGCGACTCCGTAGGCGAATGCTCCGAGGTCGATGGTGTTGACGACCACCCCGGCGGGGTTGATCACCGACACCGTGCCGGCGTCGCCGTTGGCGACGTAGACATATCCGGCGGTGGCGCCGGTCGTGCTGACCGCCACCCCTTGCGGGTTGGGGCCGACCGCGATGGTGTCGACGACCCGCCCGGCGGGATTGATCACCGACACGGTGCCCGCCCCACTGTTGGCGACGTAAACAAAGCCGGCGTTGTCGCCGGTCGAGCTGACCGCCACCCCCTGCGGGCCCGTCCCGACCGTGATGGTGTTGACGACGATGCCGACGGGGTTGATCACCGACACCGTGCCGGCGGTGTTATTGGTGACGAAGACCAAGCCGGCGCTGGGCCCGGTGGAACTGACCGCCACCCCACTGGGGTTGTTGCCGACCGCGATGGTGTTGATCACTGTTCCAGCCGGGTTGATCACCGATACCGTGCCGGCGTCGTTGTTGGCGACATAGACAAAGCCCGCGGTGGGCCCGGTTGAACTGACCGCTACCGCACTCGGGCCGGCACCGACGTTGATCGTGCTGATCAAGGCGCCGGCGGAGTCGAGCCACGACACGGTGTTGTCAGTGCTGTTTGCAACGTAGATGTTGCCGACGGTCGTCCCCGTCGGGCTGACCGCCACCCCGTTCGGGCCGTTACCGACCGTGATGGTGTCAACCAAGGCCCCGGCGGGGGTGATGTAGGGCAACGTCCCGAGGAAATTCGTGACGTAGACGTCGCCCGCGTTGCTGGCGCCGGCACCGGCCGCGCCCGCACCGCCGAGGAAGCCTCCGACGGCGATGCTGGACACCGTGAAGGTGGAACCCGCCGACCCGTTGGCACCGTCGCGCGCACCGAACGCATCACCGGCGCCGCCGGTACCGCCCGTTCCGACAACCCGAGTGACGTCAGCGGCGCTGGTGCCGGCCGCACCTGCGTCGCCGCCGTTACCGCCGACACCGCCGACGCCGAAAGTATTGGCGCCTCCGCCGGCCCCGCCGGCCCCGCCGGTGCTCACCGACGTTGAGGCACCGTCGGTGTAGACGCTGCTGCTCCCGCCGTAACCGCCGGCCCCGCCATTCGACCCATAACCACCCTGCCCACCGGCGCCGGCAGTGGCGTTGCCGCCATCACCGCCGTCGGCCGAGCCGGTGTAGGCGTTGCCGCCGAAACCACCGGCACCACCGTTGGCGAAGGTATTACCTTTACCGCCCTCTCCGCCCGTGCCGCCGGTCGCCGTACCCGTGCCGTAGGCCTTCGCGGTACCACCGGCGCCGCCGACTCCCCCGACACGTCCGAATCGATTGGCCCGGCTTGCGACGCCACCGTTGCCGGCCACCGCGCTGGCACCCTCGTAGCCCACCGCCGCGCCACCGGCACCGCCGGCACCGCCGCGGCCGGCGAACCGAGCGGTCCCGCCGTTACCGCCGAGGCCGCCAGTCGCGGTACCACTGATCGTGTTCGTCGCCGCGCCACCCGAACCACCGGCGCCACCCCGGCCGCCGATTGAGCCCCGACCGCCATCACCGCCGGCCCCGGCAGTCGCCGACCCCTTGGCGCTTGCCGTGCCACCGGTACCACCGGCACCGCCCGCGCCGCCGGTGAACAGGGTCCCGATGATGCCGCTGCTGCCGCCGTAGCCGCCGCCACCGGCGATCGCCACCCCATCGCCGAGGTTGATCGCGCCGTTGCCGCCGAAGGGGAAGTTCGCATCCCCGCCTGCCCCACCGGTGCCGATGAACAGCACCGAGCCACCGCGCCCACCCGAGCCGCCAGTCGCCGCACCTGAACCTGCTGTGCCCAAACCATCGTTGCCGATATTGGCCGAGGCGCCCATGCCGCCGATCCCGCCAGCGCCGCCGGGACCGATGGTGGAATCACCACCGGTGCCACCATTACCCGCGGTAGCCGCGCCGAAGGTGCTGAAGACCGAGCCTGCGAACGCGTCGCCGCCGGCGCCGCCGCTGCCCACCAGCAGACCACCGCGGCCGCCGGTGCCGCCATTGCCGCCCGTGGCCGAGCCCACCGCGCCCGTCCCGCTGCCGTCCCAGTTCTGGGTGGCTGAACCGCCGTCGCCACCGGCACCGCCGTCGCCGAACAATCCCGCGCTGCCCGCGCTGCCGCCGTTGCCACCCACCGCATTGCCATTGACTGCGAACGACACATAGCCGCCCACGCCGCCGTCGCCACCGGTGCCGAAGATCAGACCGGCTCTACCGCCGTCGCCGCCATTACCGGCCCGCGCCCCGGACACCGTCTCGCTGCCGTTGTCGGCGCCGCCGTACCCGCCCGCACCGCCGATACCCCACAGCAACCCGCCATTGCCACCGCGACCACCGGAGGTCGCCGCCGAGACCAAGGCCCCGGTATTGCTGTCGTATACGGCGTCGGCACCATTGCCGCCGGACCCACCGGGACCGATCAACAGGGCGTTGCCCCCACTGCCGGTGTTGCAGGCCGAACCGCTGCACCCCGGGGCGCCGGGCGCCCCGTTGCCGGGAAGGAAGGCAGTGCCGAAGAACAACCCGGCGTTGCCGCCGTTGCCGCCGTTGTACCCATTGCCGCCGGCCCCGATCAACAGACCACCGCGGCCGCCGTCGCACACAAACGACCCGCTACATTGCGTATCTGCCGAGGTGTAGCTGTAGCCGTTACCCACCAGCAACCCCGCGTTCGGACTACCGGACGTGCCGTTCGACACGAAGATCCCGTAGACGGCCCTCAAAACTTGGCCCGGCTGCCACACCGTCGCAGCTGACGCCGATGGCGTTCCGACCGCGGCCGCCTGTGCGACGGCACTCGCCACAACTGCCGGTGCGACACCACTTGCCTCAGTTGTTGGGGCACTTACCTTTTCGCGACCCAAAGCAGAGCGCACCGACGCGGCCGCCGCCGGTGGGGCGGACGCAGTCCTTCGCGCGGAGCGGATTGCTGATGTTGCTATCGCCCCACCCGCCTCCACACCGGCAATGCGGGTGCCAGCGCGTGCGCTGGCAACCGCTGCGGGTGTTCGCTTCGGCCCCGAAACGGCCGCCGTGCGGTGCGACGCGGTTGGGCGCCCCTCCGCGCGGGCCGGAGCAGGACTCGAGACCTGGGTATCGGTGCCGGTGTCTGCGGCGGCGATACCCGCCCCACCGGTTAGGGCCGCACCGGCCAACGCCGCCCCCACCCCAAGGCCGACGACACCGGCCCCGAGCCAGGAATGGGGAGCAATCCGACGAGCCTTCGCCCGGCCCCGACCCTTCCGGGACCCGGCCGCGGTCGGCTGAGTCGCCGCGACCAATTGCTCTGTCCTTGGTTCTGACGTGACGATGCTTGATTGATCCATCGGTGCAGCCCTCCTGGCGACCACGACTCGGGATTGTTGACCCGTTCAGCTAACGTGGGAACACTGTACTCACTGAGGAGAACGATACGGTTCCGACAGGCGGATACCGCGGCGCCACGCCGCGACTACTTGCGAGCGGAATGTCCGCTGAACGAATCGTTCGGCACGGGCGGTTGCGGTGAGAAGTCCCAAGGCCTTTTACCGTTCCGGCACGCGATCAGCAAAGTGTGGGCACGATGTACCCATAGCGTGTCAGGGCCGTCAATTTGCGGAATTGGGGCGTCGCAGTCAGTAATACTGAGCGGCGTGACACGCCGACCTTCTGCCGTGAGCGCCACCGCGCCGGCGGTACGCATCCCGGGCAGCCGCCGACCCCTCGACCGGGAATTCATCCTCACTGCCGCACTCGACATCATCGACACCCACGGGGCCGAGGGGCTGACCATGCGGGCCCTGGCCACCCACCTAGAATCCGGAACCACCACGCTCTACCGGCATTTCCAAAACCGGGCGGCGCTCATCGCCGCCGTCACCGACCGAGTGCTCGGCAAGGTCAACACCGCTGCCCCCCCTGGGACATGGCAGCAGGTCTGCAAGTTTCTCGCGCAACAACTGTTCGACACCCTGGCAGCACACCCCAACCTCGCCCCACTGCTCATCGAACAACCGCCAACGGGTCCGGGCAGGTTGGCCGGTCGGGAGCAGTTCCTCGCGGTCCTCCTCCGCGATGGGTTCACCCCGGACGTCGCAGGCCGCCTCTACGGCACCTTGAGCCACTACGTCCTCGGGTTCGCCGTTCAACTGCGCGCCCACGCCGAGGTGACGTCGACCCTCGACATCTCCGGGGCCGACCCCATCCAATTCCCCGCCACCGCCAAGATCGTCGCCTCCGGCGCACTGCCGATAACGATTGCCCAGGAATTCACCTTTGGCTTGGACCTGATTCTGGGAATCGACCGCCTCGGCGACCACCGCCGCTGACCGCAACACACCAAATCGCGCACCGCCGCCACGCACGGGGCTCATGACACGCTGTGGTAACGGTGTTCCCACCACTGCTAGCATCCCTCTTCAAAAACAACACCGTGTCAGTGATCAGCGGCCAATCAAGTCACCGGGCGGAAGGAAATCCATGACCGCGGCGAACTCTGATGTCCGCCGGTCGCGGGCGGTGGGCCCGTTGTTACTGGCCGGCTATGCCGCGGCGGCGGCCGCCGTTGCGGGTTACGCGCTGACTTTTCCCGCCCCCGCGCCTTCGACGGCAGCCGCGCAGGCGCTCGGCAGTTTTACCGCCGCCCTTACCGGGGCTGTGTGCCTGGGTGGTCTGGTGCTGATCCTCATCACTGCACGGCCGAATGATCGTGGCGTCATCGACCCCGCAGCGTTACAGGCTCACCGGGTGGTGGAACGGATGTCCGTGGTGTGGCTGGTGACGGCGTTGGTCATGGTATTCGTGCAGATCGCCGCAGACGCCGGCCTCTCACTACCGTTGCTGTTCAGCAGTGACCGCATCGGCTCTATCGGCGATGTGCTGAGCGCCTCGACGTACGTACGGGCATGGGTGGTGGTCACCGTCTGCGCGGCGATGACCGCGCTCGGTCTGCGGCTCACATTGCGCTGGGATTGGCATGTGCCGCTGTTGATTCCGGCGATCATCGGGGTGGTGGCATTCCCGGTCAACGGCAACGCCGGCTACGGGCCCGACCATGATTACGCCACGAGTTCGGTCATCGTGTTCACGGTTGCGATCTCGGTGTTGGCCGGGTTGAAAATCACCTCGGCTTTGGCCGGACCGAGCGACGCCGTCGGTCGAGCCGAGCAAGTGATCACAGTGATCGCCGGGGGAGTGGCACTTGCCTTCGGGACGGTCTTGATGGTGCTGTTGGCTGGGCCGCCGCTGGGCTCCGGATTCGGCCGGCTGGGGCTAGTGGCGGCGGCCGCACTGCTGACCGGTCTCATCTTCGACTGGCGCGGGCGAGCGTCGGCGTTCAGTGCCGTGACGGCGGTGGCCGCGCTGGCCGCGGTCTCGGCCATGGCCGTCCAGATCGCACCCCGGCTACTCCCGTTTTGGTCGGCGGTGTGCTGTTACTACGACATTGCGACCAACACCCGCCTCATGAGGACCGGCAGTGGTTCGACCGTTTCCCAACTCCTGCTGATTCTCGGCTATGAATTTCCCGGCGCACCGAGTCCGCTGCGGATGCTGACGTTCTGGCGTTTCGACACCTTCCTCAGTGTCGGCGGACTGCTGCTGGCCGCCGTTTACCTCGCCGGCGCGGTTCGTCTACGCCGCCGCGGCGACCGGTGGTCGGTTGCACGCACGGTGTCCTGGCTGGCCGGCTGTGCGGCTCTGGTGTTCGCGACCGGTTCGGGTGTCCGGGCCTACGGCTCGGCGATGTTCAGCATCCACATGGTCGAGCACATGACGCTGAACATGTTCGTCCCGGTTCTCCTGGTTCTGGGGGCACCGGTGACGTTGGCGTTGCGGGTGCTGCCGAGCGCGGCACCCGGAGCGCCACCGGGTCCCAGGGAATGGATTGTGCGAGCAGTCCATTCGCCGCTCACCGCATTCCTGGCCAATCCGATCACGGCCTTCGTGCTGTTTGTCGGCTCGCTGTACGCGGTGTACTTCACCCCGCTGTTCGACACCCTGGTGCTTTACCACTGGGGCCATGAATTGATGTCGCTGCACTTCCTGATCACCGGGTACCTGTTCTACTGGGGCATCATCGGCGTCGATCCGGGCCCGCGCCGCCTTCCGTATATCGGCAGGCTCGCGTTGTTGTTCGCGACCATGCCCTTTCACGCATTTTTCGGTATCGCGATGATGACAGGGACAACTGCGGTCGGTCGCGACTACTACGCCACCATGGCGCTGCCCTGGGTATCCAGCCTCACTGACGATCGGCACCTTGGTGGCGCGATCGCCTGGGGGGCGGGCTCAGTGCCGCTGGTGATGGTGGTCATCGCGTTGGTGACCCAGTGGGCGCGCCAGGACAGACGCACCTCGGCCCCCTCCGACCGCCACTCCGGCGCCGACTACGACGACGGCCACGACGACGGCCACGACGACGATATGGACGCCCACAACAACATGCTGCGCGAGTTGGCCCGTCAACGCACCAGCGAGTAGTTGCCTTCCACGGTCCCGCCGCCGCGCCCACCTCCGCCAAACACAAAGGGCACGGCCTCTTTCGAGTTCGTGACCTCAGTGCTGGCAGTTCGCATGACTGCTCGTCGTGGGCGAAGGGGGACTTGAACCCCCACGTCCCGAAGGACACTGGCACCTGAAGCCAGCGCGTCTGCCATTCCGCCACTCGCCCGAAACAACCGCGCGAGCCTATCACGTGCGGCTTTAGGTAATCACCGGCATCGGCTGTGGGACCGCTAGCATGGCCGCGGCGGCGAATCCGCCTCGGCGAGGCCGGGAACTCGAGCTTTAGGAGCGGTCCGATGGTGAACCAGAGGGGACTGGCTCAACGTCTCGAACGCAGACTGGAAGACGGCGTGGGCGACGCGTTCGCCCGAATGTTCGGCGGCGCAATAGTCCCCCAGGAGGTCGAGGCGCTGCTGCGCCGGGAGGCACACGATGGGGTGCGAACCCTGCCCGGTGAGTGGTTCCTGGCGCCCAACGACTACGTCATTTCACTCGGGGAGTCCGATTTCCAGAAGATCAACGCCGACCGCGAACTGACCGCAGAAGCCTTCGCCAAGCACCTGGCGGGATATATTCAGGAGCAAGGATGGCAAACCTATGGTGAAGTGGTGCTTCGCTTCGAGCAGTCCGACGGCCTGCACACTGGCCAGTACCGCGCCCGGGCCGTCGTCAACCCCGACGCCGACGCCCGCTCACCCGGTGGCCCACCCGCCCCAGCAGAACCGAACCATGCGTACACCGCAGAACCAGGAGTGCCAGCGATGACCGACAACCCGAACGGCGGCGGCCAAAGCCAGGGACGTCCCGGCGACGAATACCACGGCGATCAGTTCGGACGGCCGCAGGAAGATGCGGGTGCCGCCGAGCAACAGCGCCCGCCTTACCCGCCGGAACAGGGCTACGCGCCGTCCTACGAGCAGGGCTACCCGCCGCGGTACGGCTACCCGGAACAGGGCGGCTACCCGGAACAGGGCTACGAACAGCGGCCTCCGGCGCCAGGCTACGCAACCCCCGGCTACGACCAGGGCTACCGGCAAGCGCCCCCCGGCTACGGTGCCCCCGGCCACGGTGCCCCCGGCTACGGTGCCCCCGGCTACGACCAGGGCTACCGGCCGGTGCCCCCCGGCTACGGTGGCCAACCGCAGTACGGCCCACCGCCCGGAGGGGCCTACCCACCCCCGCCGGCCGACTACGACTACGGCCGCCCCCCTGCGGGAGATCCCGGCTACGGCCGCTATGAACCGCGTCCTGCCTATCCCGAGCAGCCCGGCCATCAACCGCAGGGATACGCCGCGCCCTACGGCCGGCCCCCCTACGGCCAAACCGAATACGGCCAACCCGAATACGGCCAACCCGAATACGGCCAACCCCAATACGGCCAACCCCAATACGGCCAACCCCAATACGGCCAACCCGAGCAGGGCGGCGGCTACCCGGCCCCCGCGGCCGCTCCCGCCCCGGACTACGACTACGGTCAGGCACCCCAAGACGGCTACGGCTCCTACGCGGCGCCGGTCGGCCAAGATGAATACCAGGCCGTCGGCGTGGCCGTCACGCTCCAGCTCGACGACGGCAGTGGCCGCACTTACCAACTGCGAGAGGGCGCGAACGTGATCGGCCGGGGCCAAGACGCGCAGTTCCGGCTGCCCGACACCGGCGTCTCGCGGCGCCACGTCGAGGTGCGCTGGGACGGGCAGTCGGCGCTGTTGTCGGATCTGAACTCCACCAACGGGACCACCGTCAACAACGCGCCGGTGCAGGAGTGGCAGCTAGCCGACGGTGACGTCATTCGAGTCGGCCATTCCGAGATCATCGTCCGCGTTCACTGAGCTCGCCACGGCGACGGGTTCGGCGCAGAACCAGGCATCGGTGCAGGGCTTCGCCCGCGCGCAGTATGACGTCCAAGTATCCTCAGATGTTGCCGACGTCGGCCCGGGTGGCCCGATGTCGATGCCGCCCGCGAAGCTGGCAGGAGGACGGAGGGGCGACAGATGCAGGGACTGGTTCTGCAACTGACCCGTGCCGGGTTCCTGTTGCTCCTGTGGCTCTTCATCTGGTCCGTCCTGCGCATCTTGCGCAACGACATCTACGCGCCCACCGGCGCGGTGATGGTGCGGCGGGGCTTGGCCCTGCGGGGAACGCGTTCACCGGGACGCCAGAATCGGAACACGGCCGGTCACCTAGTCGTCACCGGGGGGTCGTTGACTGGAACCCGGATTGCTCTGGGCACCCTGCCGGTGCTCATCGGTCGCGCCGATGATTCGACCCTGGTCCTCACCGATGACTACGCCTCCACCCGCCATGCCCGGCTATCGCCGCGTGGTGCTGACTGGTACGTCGAGGACCTCGGCTCGACCAACGGCACCTACCTCGACCGCTCGAAGGTCACTACCGCAGTCCGCGTTCCGATGGGCACGCCGGTGCATGTCGGTAAAACAGTAATTGAGCTGCGCCCGTGACACTGGCCCTCCGCTACGCGGCGCGCAGCGACCGCGGACTCGTCCGGGCCAACAATGAGGACTCGGTGTACGCGGGCGCTCGGCTCCTGGCCCTGGCCGACGGTATGGGTGGGCATGCCGCCGGGGAAGTCGCCTCACAGTTGATGATCGCCGCGCTGGCCCACCTCGATGATGACGAGCCTGGCGGCGATCTACTGAGCAAACTGGGATCGGCTGTGCACGAGGGTAACTCGGCAATCGCCGACCAGGTCGACCTCGACCCCGATCTCGACGGAATGGGGACCACCCTCACCGCTATTCTCTTCGCCGGCGACCGGCTCGGGCTGGTTCATATCGGTGACTCCCGCGGCTACCTGTTGCGCGACGGCGAGTTGACGCAGATAACCAAAGACGACACCTTCGTTCAGACCCTCGTCGATGAAGGGCGGATCACCGCCGAAGAGGCCCACAGCCATCCACAGCGGTCACTGATCATGCGCGCGCTGACCGGACACGAGGTCGAGCCGACCCTGCTCGTCCGCGAGACCCGCGAGGGCGACCGCTACCTGCTGTGCTCGGACGGGCTGTCGGATCCGGTCAGTCACGAGACCATCCTCGAAGCGCTCAAGCTACCCGGCGTAGCGGACAGCGCAGACCGCCTGATCGAGCTGGCCCTGCGCGGCGGTGGTCCCGACAACGTGACCGTGGTCGTCGCCGATGTCATCGAGACCGACTATGCCGGTCAGACCCAGCCGATCCTGGCAGGCGCAGTCTCCGGCGACGAAGATAACCTCATCCCGCCCAATACCGCCGCCGGCCGTGCATCCGCGATCGCTCCACGTCCGCAGGCCGCCAAACGGGTTGTGCCCGAACCTGATCCGCCGGCCGCTCCGAGGTCGCGTCGGCGGAGCCTACTCGCAGCAGCCCTGATCACCTTGCTCGCGTTGGCCGCCACTGGTACCGGCTACAAGATCATCCGCAGCTACTACTACGTCAGCGCCCACGAGGAGACGGTTGCGATCATGCGCGGCGTGCCGGGCTCGATCCTCGGGGTCAGGTTGCAGCAGCCGTTTCTCCTGGGTTGCCTCAACGATCGCGGCGAACTGTCGGAGATCAGCTACGACCAGCAGACCGCCGACCTGGACTGCCGGCTGTTGCGATTGCAGGACCTCCAGCCTTCCGGCCGGGCACAGGTAACCGCCGGACTTCCCGCCGGCGGACTCGACGACGCTTTCGGTCAATTACGGGACCTGGCCCGCAACTCGCTCCTGCCCCCCTGCGCACCCCCTCGCGCCAAGGGTTCCCCCGCAAAACCTCCGGGACAGTCCGGTACCGCCCGATCGGTGCCGCCCCAGACGCCGGGCACGGACTGCCGGGCGGCCACATGACCGACAAGCAGTCCGCCGGCGGCGAAGTTCTTCTGACGACCGCGCCCCAGTCACCCGTCGCGCTCATTCCAGCTCTGCCGACCCGGCGGAACGCCGAACTCGCACTGCTATGTTTCGCCACCTTGATTACCGGTGTCGCCCTCATGATCGTGGAGGCCAATCAGGAGCAGAGCCTCAGTTGGGATCTGTTGCTTTACACGCTGGCGTTCTTGACGCTATTCATCCTCGCCCACCTTGCGATCCGGCGTTTCGCACCCTATGCCGACCCCCTGCTGCTCCCCGTGGTCGCTGCACTCAACGGTCTGGGTCTGGTCCTGATTCACCGTCTCGATCTCGCCGGCGACACACCCGCCTCCAACCCCGGGGCCGGGCACCAGATGCTGTGGACACTGGTAGGCGTTACCGGGTTCGCCTTGGTGATCTTCTTCCTCACCGATCATCGGATGTTGGCCCGCTACGACTACATTTGCGGTGCGGTCGGACTGGTGCTACTGGCGATACCTGCGTTCCTTCCGAGTAGTTTGTCGGAAATCAACGGGGCGAAGATCTGGATTCGATTGCCGGGCTTCAGTATTCAGCCCGCCGAGTTCTCAAAGATTTTGCTATTGGTTTTCTTCGCCGGGGTACTCGTCGCCAAACGTAACCTCTTCACCAGTGCTGGCCAGCACTTCCTTGGCATGGATCTGCCGCGGCCACGCGATCTGGCTCCGCTGCTAGCAGCTTGGATAATCTCGGTCGGGGTCATGGTTTTCGAGAAGGATCTGGGCACCTCGCTTCTGCTCTACGCGTCATTCCTGGTGATGGTCTACATAGCCACGGAACGATTCAGCTGGGTAGTGATAGGACTGAGCCTGTTCGCCGCGGGAAGCGTTGCCGCTTATCACCTTTTCGGGCATGTGCGCAGCCGTGTGCAGACCTGGATGGATCCGTTCGCCGACCCCGAGGGCGCCGGCTACCAGATGGTTCAATCTCAGTTCAGCTTCGCCACCGGTGGCGTCTTCGGCACCGGTCTGGGTAACGGCCAGCCGGGGACCGTCCCGGCGGCCTCGACGGATTTCATCATCGCGGTCGTGGGGGAGGAGCTAGGGCTCGTCGGGTTGGCCGGCGTTCTGTTGCTCTACACGATCGTGATAGTGCGGGGCTTGCGCACGGCGGTCGCGGTTCGCGACAGCTTCGGCAAGCTGCTGGCAGCGGGCCTGTCTTCCACCCTGGCAATCCAGCTGTTCATCGTTGTCGGAGGGGTCACCGGGCTGATCCCGCTGACCGGACTGACCACCCCCTGGCTGTCCTACGGCGGATCCTCGCTGGTGGCGAATTATCTTCTGCTAGCCATCCTGGTGCGGATCTCCCACTCCGCCCGCCGGCCGATCCAAACCAGCCAGCACACACCTATTGCAGCTGCCCAAACAGAGGTGATCGGCCGCTGATGAACACCTCCCTGCGACGAATCTCGATGATGGTTATGGCGTTGATCGTGGTCCTGCTCATCAACGCCACTGTGACGCAGGTCTTTCGGGCCGACGCACTGCGATCCGACCCTCGCAATCAACGGGTACTGCTTGACGAATACTCCCGGCAGCGCGGACAGATCACCGCTGAGGGCCAGTTGCTGGCGTACTCGCTGTCAACCAACGGCCGATACCGCTACCTCCGGGTCTACCCGGACCCGTTCCTCTACGCGCCAGTCACCGGCTTCTACTCGCTTCGGTTTTCGAGCAAAGGTCTTGAGCGGGCCGAGGATCTAATCCTTAACGGCTCTGATGAGCGATTGTTCGGGCGTCGGTTGGCAGATTTTTTCACCGGCCGTGATCCGCGTGGCGGCAACGTGGAAACCACGCTGGTCCCCAGAGTCCAGCAGGCCGCGTGGACGGCCCTCCAGCAGGCCTGCGATGGTCCGTGCAGGGGCTCGGTGGTGGCCCTGGAGCCGGCCACGGGAAAGATTCTGGCAATGGTGTCCGCGCCGTCCTACGACCCCAATCTGCTGGCCACCCATGCGGCCGAGGCGCAGGGCGAAGCCTGGCAGCAGTTGCGCGACGATCCGGCCTCTCCGCTGACGAATCGCGCTATCGCCGAACGCTACCCACCCGGGTCCACGTTCAAGGTGATCACCACCGCGGCGGCCTTGCAGGCCGGGATGCCCGAGGACGCACCGCTGACCGCCGCCGGGTCGATCACCCTTCCCGACAGCACCGCGACGCTGGAAAACTACGGCGGGGAACCGTGCGGTGGCGCGCCGACGGCCCCCCTCCGGGAAGCCTTCGAGCGCTCGTGCAACACCGCCTTCGTGGAATTGGGTATCCGGATCGGCGCGGATGCACTGCGCGGAACCGCCGATGCCTTTGGGTTCGACAGCCCGCCGACCTCCATTCCCATGCAGGTGGCCGAATCGACCGTCGGTCCGATGTCCGACGCAGCCGCAGTCGGAATGTCGAGCATGGGGCAGAAGGACGTCGCGGTGACTCCGCTGCAGAATGCGATGATCGCCGCGGCGGTGGCTAACTCCGGTGTGATGATGTCGCCGTATCTGGTGGACCGGCTTGAAGGACCCGGTCTGTCCAACATCAGCGCCACCGCACCTCGGGAACTGCGGCGCGCGGTCTCCCCTCAGGTCGCGGCTAAACTTTCGGATTTGATGGTTGGCGCCGAAAAGTTCACCCGGCAACAGGGGGCGATCCCGGGCGTGCAGATCGCGTCCAAGACCGGAACCGCAGAACACGGCACGAATCCGCGGGTTACCCCGCCGCATGCCTGGTACATAGCCTTCGCCCCGGCTCAGAACCCACGGGTCGCGGTAGCAGTGCTTGTGGAAAACGGCGGAGACCGTCTTTCGGCCACCGGCGGCGAACTCGCAGCACCGATCGGGCGAGCCACCATCGCGGCCGCATTGCAGGGAGAGCAATGAGCCCCCGCAGCCAAGCGAAGCGAGGCAA
>Ga0210003_1001496_pt1 | contig 20585 bp, 17 predicted proteins | sample LantaG_FD_182804 | JGI IMG/M metagenome (GOLD analysis project Ga0210003, IMG submission 182804) | Deep subsurface microbial communities from Baltic Sea to uncover new lineages of life (NeLLi) - Landsort_02402 metaG (SPAdes) (version 2) | ecosystem: Environmental > Aquatic > Marine > Oceanic >... | reverse complement strand
TAAGCTTGGAAAAATCTATATCGCAAATACATTTCTGAAAAAGTACAGAGGGCAGGAATACTACGACAGTGGAGCCTGGAGAGGCACATGGCAGCTCGACGGCGGCGGGCCGTTTATTCAACAGGCGGCACATACGCTTGACTTGATGGTTTGGATGATGGGACCTGCCAAATCTGTTTTCGCCCGAACTGCAACGGTAGCACATGATATAGAAGTCGAAGACATGGGCCATGCCATTGTCGAGTACAAAAATGGTGCTCGCGGAGTATTGGAAGCTTCGACCGTCATCAAGCCTGGATATCCAAACAAAGTCGAGATTCATGGCGAAAAGGGCAGCATCATTCTGACCGATGGAGAAATTGTGGATTGGACTGTAGAAGGACTTGAAGCTCCGCACCTGGAAAGCATCTCCAATGCCAGCGGTATCAAAGACCCGATGGCCATCGGCACCAAGGGCCATGAGAGAATAATTGCCGATTTCGTAGAGGCGGTAAAACAGGACCGAGAGCCTATGGTTCCACCGGCCAGTGCAAGGCTTTCTGTTGAGTTAATCCTTGCGGTCTATAAATCAGCCAGGCAAGGTAAGACGGTTCAGCTATAATATCTCTGAAGATTGTTATAAATGCCGCAGCAATCAAAAACATCCACCTGACAAAACTACCGGACTCTGCCAGCACCCCAGAAATCCATTAACAAATGTCATTCCTGCGAAGCTTGCCCCGTGCAGTTGGGGGGCAGGAATCCACCCCGTCATTGCGAGCGCAATCGAGGAATCTGTCGAGTACTGTCATTGCGAGCGCAGCGAAGCAATCTCCTTAATTTTGCACTTTGCACTTTAACTTTTACGTTTTTTATTCCCCGTCCTCAGCAAAGTCAAAGGACCACAATTTTCAAAACCCTCAGCCCACCATTCTGCCGTTTGCCTACCACAACCGCATTCACAATTTCGTCCAACACTCCATCCCGCTTGTCTACTTTTCCTTCATGAGGAGCGGTTTATTAGTGTAAGTATAAAAATGATGAGTGCCAACAACTTGCGAATCTTCTACAAAGTAAATCTCAACCGAAAACCCCCATTTCCCACAGAACAAACAATGCAACCAATCATTGCTGTGTAGCGGCTTGCTAAAATGTAGTGACTCATCATAAATCCAGAGCAAGCACTCATTAAACTCTGGTGAGTCACGCCACGTTTCTGCTGTGATTATCTTCGAGTCACCTCGCCGTTGTTTTTTGCATCGGCGGTAGGATTGCCAGAGTCTCTCCATATGCCATTCGCAATAGCTTAAACCCTCCATTAAAGGTTTATCCTCTGGCATACGCTCTTCAAATTCCGCAGGAGTAATCTTGTAATCAGGCTCACCGACCAACGTGATTAACTGCTCGGTAGCGAGCAAAGGAGCACCTGAATCTCTGAACTCGTATTCAACAGTATGTGCCCTGCTAAGGTCTTCGTGCCACCCCTCTTGTTCCAATATTTCAGAGGATCTATAACATCCCGCAAAACAAAAAACACCTATTCCCAATAAGATAACCGTTATGGTTGCGTTTTGATTGTAGAACGGACATTTGCAATTCAGGGTCATTTTCACGAGGTCTCCTTTCAATACTTTCTGCATTCTCACCGCAGCATTCTAACGATTGCCGCCCTTCTTGCTTCCACCTTTCACGCCACTTTACACGTAAATTCTGCATTACGCAATACAATATACTAAATCTGTGGCAATCTGTGAAACTTGTGGCTAATAAAATCAAAAAACCACAACCCCAAAATCCCCGTCAAGGCCAATTTCCCCAACTCAAAACTAAAGATTCAAAATTCAAAACTTCTTCGTGCCTTTGTGCCTTCGTGGCAAAGATAAAATCAGCGCAATCCGCGATTAACAACACTCAAAAACCACAACCCCAAAAATTTATCCTGCCTGTCCCGTCCCAAACCTGTCCTGAGGGAACTCGAAGGAACCACTCACCACCGTCATCCTGAGCGAAAAAGCCTGCCCTGAGCTTTGTCGAATGGGGAAGACCCCAGAACGCCTTTATCTGGGACCCAAAATGTTTAATCCCCAAACCATCCGCATTTAAATAGTCCATAAGTATATATGCATATACTTATATACTTTCTGACGCCACCCCCAGCACAACCCAAAACCACAAAAATCGCTTTTGAATTTTACACTATGGCTTTGCGTTTTTAGCTCTAAGTTTTCAGCTTTTGCGAGATACGCTTCACGAGATACGCTTCACGAGACTTGTCCTGAGCGATGTCGAAGGATACGTCCCCAGTCAACAAAAATCAGACCAGGCGGTTGCGTTTTTCGCATAACTGCCTTATCCTGATAGCATACGGGATATTCGAGAAACTACCTTAGGGGAGTTATAGGATTATGGAATACAACGAAGAAGAACTCTTGGCAAGAGCAAGAAAACCATTGGAAATAGCTTCGAAGCTTCATTCATATTACAAAGGCAAGGTCGCTGTAACACCTAAGTGCCGCGTGAGGGACTTGCACGATTTTGATATATGGTACACCCCCGGCGTCGCATCTCCCTGCACAGACATTGTCAAAAATCCTGAAATGGTTTACGAACTAACCAGCAAATGGAACACCGTCGCCGTTGTCACCGACGGCACCAGGGTATTAGGCCTTGGAGACATAGGCCCACAGGCGGCTCTTCCCGTTATGGAGGGAAAGGCCATAATCTACAAGTATCTCGGCGGCGTTGATGCATTTCCCCTGTGCCTTGACACCAAAGACCCTGATAAGTTCATAGAGACTGTCCTGTTATTACATCCTTCTTTTGGAGGGATTAATCTTGAAGATATTGCTCAGCCCAAGTGCTTCTACATACTCGACAGATTGAGGGCCGAAAGTCCGATACCGGTATGGCACGACGACCAGCAGGGGACCGCAACCGTCACCCTTGCCGCTCTTATTAATGCCTTGAAAGTAGTCGGTAAGAATATTGAGGATGTAAAAATCGTTTTTATGGGAGCAGGCGCGGCAAACATAAGGATTGCCGATATTATTTTCCAGGCCGGCGGTGACCCAAAAAAAAGCATTATGTATGACAGCAAAGGCCCCCTTCATACCAAACGTGCCGACATAAAAGACAATCCATCTCTAAAGGAAAAATTAAATATCTGCCGGATTACCAATGCCCCCGGCTTCGAGGGGCCAATCGCCGAAGCGCTGCGGGGGGCGGATGTCTTGATTGCACTTTCAAAACCCGGGCCGAAAACTGTTAAAGCAGAATGGATTTCAAAAATGGCAAAAGACTCTATTGTCTTCGTATGCGCCAATCCGGTGCCCGAAATATGGCCCTGGGAGGCAAAAAAAGCGGGAGCGAGAATCGTTGCAACCGGGCGAAGTGATTTCCCAAACCAGGTAAATAACTCCCTCGGTTTTCCCGGCATCTTCAGGGGGGCTCTTGATGTCAGAGCAAAAACAATAACCGACGAAATGTGTATCGAAGCGGCAAGAGAGTTGGCAAGGACCGCCGAAGATAAGGGACTAAGCCAGGACTACATAATTCCCTCTATGGATGAATGGGAAGTGTTTCCACGCGAGGCCGCTGCAGTCGGAGCCAAGGCCATCGAGCAGGGAATTGCTGGAAAAGTTATGACACGAGAAGAGCTGTACAAAACGGCAGAATCAATCATAAAAAAGGCAAGAGACCAAACCAAAATGCTGACCGAAACCGGATTCATACCAGACCCGGACAAAGAATCTTAAATCTATTCCTGCTGAAAACCTGATACTCACATTAATCTGGCAATGAAACTGGCCGCAGCCGAAAGAATAGCGGAGTTGGCGCCGGAGAAAGCCTTACTACCTGATATGCTGGATAAAAAAGTGCACGAAAGCATAGCCCAGGCAGTCGCCGCAGCCTGGCAAGGCTGAAAATACGGGATTCACTATTAAGCCTTCCCTGAAAATCACGATAAATAAGCTATGAAAGGAAATGGCTTGTTTGACTGTGGCGTTAAGACAGACGCACAGAATTTTCCCACTAAAATTGGCGTTGTTTCTTGAACTACAGCCGATAATAGTGTATTTTACTCACTTCATAGAAATTGATTTTGAAGAGCGAGTGGCCAAATGGAATTGATAAAGAAAATCAAGCAGACTGAAGCGCAGGCACAGCAGATTATCGAGCAGGCCGGGGCCGATGCGGCTGGCCGGGCCGAAAAAATGCGAGAGGACCAGCGCGTCGCCCTCGCCCGGGCCGAACAGGAAAGGAAAAAGGCAATCGAAGCTGCTGTCGCCACAGCACAGTCACAGGGCCTTGAAGAAACTGAGCAGCTTAAAACGCAGGCCGAAAAGGACCGCCGGCAGTTGCGCGACAAGGCAAATGCCAAAATGCCCGCAGCAGTAGCAAGGGTAATGGACTACTTGAAAGGCTGAATATGGCTATTGCTCAAATGGCAAAAGTGATAATTGTCACACATCGCTCGCAGGCTTCAGAGCTTCTTGAGCTCCTGCAGCAAGAAGGAATTTGCCAGATACTAAACGCCGAGGAGGCAATGGTCAGCAAGGACTGGCCTGAGCTGGGCACAACGGCCCAAAGGCCGAGGGACATTGAAGAGCTGCTGAATAAACTCACGAAATCTATCGCATTCCTGAAAGGTTATGAAGAATCCAGGAAGTCTTTTGCAAGTGTTCTTGCACCGCGCACCGTTGTCGATGAGCAATCATACAACAGCGTTGTTTCAGACAGCGATATTCTAAAGACCGTCGACCAGTGCGAGCAAACCCAGGCGGCGATACAAAAGCACGAAGGCGATTGCGAGAACCTCTGCGGCATTCTCGAAGAGCTCCGCCCCTGGGCAGCTCTCGAGACGCCTGTGGAACAGATTAGCCAGCTTCAGCAGACAACCTGCCTGGCAGGGCTGATATCAGACCGACAGTTTGAGCAAACGGCTGAACAAATAGGCGAGCTCGGTGCGGCAATTCAACAAATCGGAAGAGCCAACAACAGGCACGCCTGTCTCATTGTTTCTCTAAATGTCAATGTCAGCGATGTTCAGAAGTTATTGCGCTCAGCCGAGTTTGAGCAGGTCAGTTTCGAACCGATGACCGGGACCGTCGCGGAATTGATAAAGCAGCACAGTGAAAAATTAAATCAGACAAAGAAGCTGTTGCAGGAAGAATATGACAAAGCGAGACAGTTGTCTGCAAATCTGCTCAAGCTCGAAATTCTCTGCGACCACTACAGCAACCTCTTGAGCAGAGAGCATACTAAGTCAGTCGCACCTGCCACCGAACAGACGGTGATTCTGGAAGGCTGGGTGAAGAAAAATGATTTCCGCCGCCTGGAGAAGGTAGTATCGGGCTTTGGTGCGTCGAGTTTGAGCAGAATCGAGCCTGCCGAAGGCGAAGAGATACCCGTCGAAATAGAGAACAAAAACGTCATAAGGCCTTTCGAGGTGATAACCCGCCTCTACGGTATGCCAAAACATTTTGAGGTTGACCCGACGGTTTTCTTGGCGCCGTTTTTTGCGCTGTTCTTTGCGTTGTGTTTGACCGACGCCGGCTACGGCCTTGTTATGGTCGCTCTCATAGCTCTGTTTATTAAGAAAATACAAGGCGATAAGAAGCTGATGTGGATGTTGGGCATCTGTTCGGCTGCCACCGTTGTAGCGGGGGCGCTGACCGGCGGATGGTTCGGCGATGCTGTCCAGTTGTTTATACCTGCTTTGGAACCGCTAAGAAAGAAAATGATGTGGTTCGACCCGCTCGAGAAACCGATGATATTCTTTGTCCTCTCGCTTATTCTTGGATACGTACAGATTATATTCGGAATCCTTGTCGCGTTCATACATAATTTGCGCACAAAGCAGTACGTTGCCGCACTTTGCGACCAATTAACCTGGCTCGTAATGCTCAATTCGATTGTCGGGCTGGTCCTGGCCAAAACCGCTATACTGCCGAATTGGCTCGCAGGTATCTTTATCTGGACAGCGGTCATCCCGGCAGCCACAATCTTTTTATTTAGTCAGCGCCAAGGCAACTGGCCAGGAAGGTTAGGTATGGGATTTTATCAGTTGTTCAGCACCGTATTCTATGTCGGAGATGTCCTCAGCTACGTTAGATTGATGGCTCTGGGTATGGTAACAGCCGGTCTCGCAATGGCAATAAACGTTATTGCAAAAATTACACTCGAACTACCTTATGGCATAGGAATTGTGCTTATGATACTGATACTTGTCGGCGGACACTCGTTCAATATGGCTATAAACGCGTTAGGTGCCTTTGTCCATACCCTCAGACTCCAATATGCGGAGTTTTTCCCGAAGTTTCTCGTCGGCGGCGGCAGGTTATTCCAGCCGCTCGCAAAAGAGTATAAACACATAAAGATAGTGCAAAATGACAGATAAAAACTTAAAAAGAAGAGGAAAAAATTTTTACATTTTGATATGTAATTTTGATATTTGAATTTTAATTTTTGATTTTTTAGGAGGTTTGGCAATGGACTATGGAATGGCATTGGCTTTGCTCGGCGCAGGACTGGCCGCCTTAATGGCGGGCATCGGCTCGGCAATTGGAATCGGTATTGCAGGAAGGAGTGCAACCGGAGTCCTTAGTGAAAAACCGGAAAGATACGGCCAGATGTTTATTTTGGTCGTCCTGCCAGGCACGCAGGGTTTGTACGGCTTTTTGGCGGCGTTTCTCGTAATGCTCAAGATGAACTTCTTCGGCGCCGGCGGCGTTTCGGAAATAAGCGTCCAACTCGGATGGCAGATATTGGCTGCCTGTCTGCCGGTTGCTTTTGCAGGCCTGATGAGCGCAATTCATCAGGGTAAGGTTTGTGCCGGCGGCATCTTGATGACTGCCAAAAGACCTGAGATGGCGTTCAAGGCCGGCGTTATTTACGCCGTTATGGTTGAACTTTACGCTATGCTGGGTCTGGTGGTAACAATGTTTATCGTGTTAAAGGGCATCAATTGGCCAACGCCTGCATAAAACACGATACGCCAAGCCAAATTCGAAATACGACATACGAAATACGAGATACGAAATTATGGATGCTGAACAGGTTACAGAAAAGATACTGGCCGATGCCGGGGCAGAAGCCCAAAAGATAACCAGCGAGGCTAAGGAAAAGGAAAACGCCGAACAGGCAGAATTCCAGCAGCAGTTGGACGAACACAACAAGCAAACTAAGACTCTTGCTAAAAAGGCCGCAGAAGACAAAAAAGCCCATATCCTGGCAGCGGCAAGAATGGATATCGCCAAAGAGTATTTGGCCCGGAAAAGAAAAATACTTGACGAAGTTTTTCGAGAAGCGCAGCAGCAGCTCCAAAACCTCTCGGACGAGGACTACCGAAAGCTTTGCAGCAAATTGATGCTCGAAGCAGTCGAAACCGGCGACGAAGAAATCATCGTCGATAATAACGAGACGCGAATCGACCAGGAGTTTATAAAGCAGATAAATCGCCGGTTAGGCCCCGGCTACAAAGGTAATTTGAGGTTGTCTGATGAGAGGCAAGACCTGCGAGGCGGCTTTGTGCTAAGACGCGGCAAAATAAAAAACAATGTCTCTTTTGAGGTACTGTTAAACCAGGCACGCAAAAAACTGGAAATCGAATTAGCAAAAGAACTGTTTGAATTTTGATTTGTAATTTTGATATTTAATTTTTAGCTTTTAGCTTCTCCTGCGAGATGCAAAATACGAGACTTGAACAACCCGTTATTGACTTTTACACCTATCCGCCCATTGGTGGTGACGACTGGCGGTACACATTTGCCACCGCACGGGTGCGCGTGCTTGAGTCGCAGATGCTAAGCCCGGCTGCCCTCTCTGATATGGCCAATGCCGAAAACTTCGAGCAGGCCGCCGATTCACTTGGCGCCGGCGAATACGCCATCCCAAAAGGCGACAGGGCCTTCGCGGACATTGAAAATATACTGCAGCCTCGAAGGTTGCAGGCCAGAGAGCTCTTCGCGGATTTGATGATTGACAAGCCCCTCGTAAAGATTATTAGAGCGCGGGACGACTTCGCAAATATGCGGTTGGCAATCAGGCGAAAACTGACGGAAAAACCGTTGGGGACAGATTACAGCAACGATGGTAACGTGCCCGCCGAGCTGTTCGAAGAAATCTTTGAAGAGGAAAACTACAGCCCGCTGCCCGATTATATGCAGGAGGCGATAGAGCGGGCCGTGCTGGCATATTACCAACAAAAGGACATTCGCCAGATTGATTACGCTCTCGACGCCGCACAGGCCGAGTACAAAATTCAAAAGGCCGGAGAGCTAAAAAGCGAATTTCTGCTCGGGCTTTTTAGAATACAGGTTGATTTGACCAACATACGCACGATGCTTCGACTAAAATTCGCAGAGTCGGACCAGCGAAATGTTTTTCTGAATGGCGGATACGTCCAGCCGCAGCGATTTATACACGCCCTGGATGTCGGATACGAAGCGATAGCGCCGTTGTTTTTCGCAACGCCTTACTATGAAGTTGTTGAGTCGGGCATCACCTATTTTGTACCGAACAAATCATTCTTGCGCGTTGAGCACAACTGCGAAGAGTATTTGATGGGTTTTTTGAGGTCAACGCTTCAAATCACCGCCGGCCCCCAGCCGGTAATCGCTTATTTGTTAATGAAGGAAAATCAAATCCGCAAAGTCCGGCTGATATTGACTGCCAAAAAGAATTACCTGGATACGAAACTTATTTTGGACCGTATCTCATGAAGCATGAAACACAAAAACGAAATACGAGATACACTTTTGTAATTCTGAGCGCCCCTTTTGTCATTCTGAGCGCCCCTTTTGTCATTCTGAGCGCAAGCGAAGAATCCGGCCAGCGAACAGAGAGCACATGGAAAACAGCGTCTTTCTGTCATTCCTGCGAAACTTGTCCTGAGCAAGGTCGAAGGAGCAGGAATCCAGAAAACCAGTATGTAGAATCGGTGGGTGGCAGCCTCAAGCGCAGCTTGGGGATGGCTCTTTTTGTAAAAGGAGCAAAAAATGAAAACGAACCAGCCAAAACATCATTCCGAGCGGAGCCGAAGTAGTCGAAGGATTCGAGTTTAGGATTTATACAAATTATGGAAGGGAAGGTAGCTGTTTTAGGTAATGCCGATTTTGTGATGCCGTTCTCGGCCCTCGGAGTGGATACGTACTCGGCAGGCCAGACGGATGAGCAAATCGCCGAAAGCGCCCGGAAAATAATCAGCGGCAAATACGCCCTTGTCGTGGTTGCCGAGAATATAGCTCCCGTGGTTGAAGAAGCTTTTTCAGCCCAGATGGATGCCCCTACTCCCTGCATTGTAGTTGTGCCATTTACCACCGAGTCCGAGGGCTTTGCAACGCGGGCCTTGGCGCAGGTGCTTAAGATGGCTACGGGTATTAACATTTTGCAAAACAATTAGAAGAAGGTTCGAAAATGAACGAAGTTGAACAGGCAAAGATAGTTAAAGTTGCGGGCCCGGTAGTTGTTGCCGAAGGTATGACCGGGGCGCGAATGTATGATGTTGTCCGCGTTGGAAAGCTGAGCCTGATAGGCGAAATCGTGGAGTTAAAAGGCGATTTGGCCTCTATACAGGTCTACGAAGAAACGACCGGCATAGGCCCGGGCGAGCCGGTAGCCAATACAGGATTACCTTTGAGCGTCGAGCTGGGGCCGGGTCTGATTGAGGGTATTTACGACGGCATCCAGAGGCCGCTGAGCTCTTTGGTCGAAGCCGAGGGCGCGTTTATGAGCAGGGGCAGCACCTTCCCGGGTTTGAATCGGGAAAAGAAATGGCACTTCAAGCCGACCGTAGATACCGGAACAAAGGTAGGCCCCGGTGACATCATAGGCGAGGTCGAGGAATCTACACTGGTCAATCACAAAATTATGGTACCGCCCGCAGTTGTGGGAACGCTGCAGAAAATAACTGAGGGCGATTACACAGTCCTTGAAACAATAGGCATTGTGGTCGGCGAGGATGGCGCCGAGACTGAGTTGAAACTTATGCAGGAATGTCCCGTACGCAGCGCCAGAGACGTCGTAAAACGGCTCGCACCAGACAGAACGCTCGTTACGGGTCAGCGGGTTATTGATGCCTTCTTCTCCCTGGCAAAGGGCGGAACAGCCTGTGTGCCGGGACCCTTTGGAACCGGCAAAACAGTCGTTCAGCACCAGTTGGCAAAATGGGTCGATGCGGATATTGTCGTTTACGTCGGCTGCGGCGAACGCGGAAATGAAATGACCGATGTCCTGACCGAGTTCCCGGAGCTCAAAGACCCGCGAAGCGGCGAACCCCTGATGAAACGCTCGGTTTTAATCGCAAACACATCGAATATGCCCGTAGCTGCCAGGGAAGCATCGGTTTACACCGGTGTCACCATCGCCGAATATTTCCGCGATATGGGTTATGACGTGGCATTGATGGCCGACAGTACCAGCCGATGGGCCGAAGCGATGCGCGAAATATCCACACGCCTCGAGGAAATGCCCGCTGAGGAAGGCTATCCTGCGTACCTCGGAGCCCGCATTGCAGCGTTCTATGAAAGGGCAGGCCGCACACAGTGTCTCGGCAGTCCCGAACGGGAGGGGACTCTATCCATTATCGGTGCGGTAAGTCCGCCGGGCGGCGACCTGTCCGATTCAGTCGTCCAGGCCACCTTGCACGTCGTCAAGGTCTTCTGGTCACTCAAAGGTGAGCTTGCTTATCAGAGGCACTTCCCCGCGATTGACTGGCTGACAAGTTATTCATTCTATAAGCAATACCTAAGGAGCTGCTTCGAGGATAGTGAGCAGGCCGACGAGATGGAACAATTAACCAAACAGGCGATGGGTCTGCTCGAACAGGAAGCTCAGCTGCGCGAGATTGTTCGGCTGGTGGGTGCAGAGGCCTTGTCGCCAACAGACCGGCTGGCGCTTGAGACGGCAAGGTCAATCCGAGAGGATTTCCTCCACCAAAACGCTTTCCACGAGGTTGACACATATACTTTAATGGCCAAGCAGTATGAAATGCTAAAGACCGTCCTGCACTTTCACAGGCAGGCCCTTGCAGCTATTGAAGCTGATGTTGAAACCGCTGATATTTTCAAACTGGCTGTACGTGAAGAAATTGCACGGGCGAAATACATCCCGCAAGGCGAGGTGGACAAAATCCCCAAAATAAGGGACGCGATAGACCAGCAGATGAAACAACTGCAAGTACCAAAAAGTGTTTAGCCCCGTCACCGGTGGGCGGGGTCGTTTAGCCGTCACCGGAGTTTACCCGCCTCCTTCTGGCGGGGGCGGGGGGATTGGGTTTGATTGGGTTCGAATTGGCTTTGTTTTTATTGGCATTGTTCGTAGTTATTTGTTCGTAGTTCATTGTTTCAACAGAAGTTACGTTCATTTGAGCATCCAGGAAATTGGGTTTGTTTTGCATAAAAAGGGTCGATTTGTAGAGGCCTCTCGACAGATGTAGAGGGCAAGTTAGTGAAGAGTGAGCTAAAGTGCCTAAAGTGAACTAAAGTTAGATTCTCGATGCTCATGATTGGTTATTCCCCATCGACTATTCACCATTAGTTAATGATTAAATTTGGCTTGGCCTGTTTTCGGCCGGGGGCAAAAAAAGACGTGCCTCTATAATTGGGCGAACATGCGCGTTTGAGTCGAAAATAGTGGTCGATTCTCGATTTCTGATTCTCGTAACTCAATGTGAGAAAAGGAGATAAAAAATTTTTAGATTTTTCGATTTTTGTCGACAACTACCTGCAGATTTGATTGATTTTTAATCACGGATTACGCGGAGGGCCACGACCGACGAGTCACGAAACTTGTCCTGAGTAACATCGAAGGATTAGGTTTGACGGGAAATGCGCTTTTGGGTAGTGTGTAGCAGGAAAAAGAGGTCTTTTAGAGAGATAGTATGGCAAATGCGAATGGAAAACCAAGAAAGAAAGACTCGGCACGATTAGTCTGGGATACGAAGCCGCGAAGAGCGCCCAACCCTAAAGACATAGAATTCCAAACCGCAGAAGTTGTTCTGCCGAATCCGAAGGTTGCCGGTGAACTTCCTCTGTCTTTCCGTGATGGTCTTATCGGTGAAGAAGAAATTGATAAGCAAAAAATGAACCGCCTTATCTGGGGCGATTGTCTTCTCGCTATGCAGGCACTTTTGGCTCAAGGATACGAAGGTAAAATAAGCCTAATTTACATTGATCCTCCTTACGACAGCAAAGCCGACTACTCGCACAAAATGACGATTGACGGCAACGAATTTACAAAAGAACCATCGGTCATTGAACGCCTCGCCTATAAAGACACCTGGGCTGGCGGTACAGATACCTACCTTGACATGCTTTATCCAAGACTGCAGTTAATGAAAAGATTACTTGCCGACGACGGTACAATTTACATACATTTGGACTGGCATGTAAGTCATTATGTAAAAACGATGATGGACGAGGGTTTTGTTTTCGGTAAGGAAAACTTCAGAAACGAGATAATCTGGCAAAGAGACGCCGTCGGAAAAGGGGCAAAGAAGACTTCAAGCCAGTGGTCAAGAGAATTAGAATCAATGCTGGTCTACTCCAGAACTGCCAATTCTGTTTTTCATCAACAATACAAATACAAAGATGACCTTACGTACACCCAACTCAAAGAGTTTAGATACTCCGAGCCTGATGGAAGGAAGTTCAAAATTGTAACGTTAGGAGACTACTCTAAAGAATCGATAGCCGATATGCGAGCACAAAACCTTATCTATACCTCTGCAACCGGCAAGGAGTATAAGAAGTATTACCTTGACGAGTTTCAGTTGGCGATTGGTTCACTATGGAACGACATTCCAAACATCTCACACGGGTTGAATCCTGAAAGATTAGACTTTCCCACGCAAAAACCGGAAGCCTTATTGGAGCGCATTATCCTCGCTTCTTCCAATCCTGGCAGCCTTGTTGCAGATTTTTTTGCGGGTTCTGGTACTACTGGTGCTGTTGCAGAGAAACTCGGTCGTCGCTGGATTATGTGCGAACTCGGAAAAGTCGGCATCCAGGTCACCCGCGCCCGCCTTGTAGAAATGAGTGCAAAACCGTTTCTTATTGAGAACATTGGCAACTATCAGCGGGAAATGATTTATCTAACCGGCGGGCGAATCTGGGAAATGCAACATCTTATCCTGAAACTTTATGGGGCAAGCCCAAGAGACAAGACAAGCGGCCTCGGTATCCGAAAAATCGACAATATTGAAGAACTCGTTTATGTCGGCTATCCCGACCGGCCTGTTACCGCCAAAAAAGCCGAAGAACTTGCATTGCAGGCGAAAAACTTAGATGGGAGAGGTTATAAACGTCTCGTAATTTTAGGCTGGGACTACGAATACAATTACAGTCAAGCGTTAGAATCACGGCTAAGTGCCTCGAAGGACAAAATCAAAATCGAAATCAAAAGCCGAGATATTCCGCCGGATATTTACGATTACTTGAAAAAAGCGAAGTCCGAAAATGACATTGAGACCCTTGCCGACAAGGTCAATTTCTACGAAAGGCCATATCTGCGGATTGGCAGTCCCCAACCAAAAGAATTAGCTAACGATAAGATTCAGGTTTCACTTTCGATAGACAGGTATGTACTAATGGATATACCGGTCAGTCATATATCTAAGAAAGGCCAATCCGATTACACCGCTCTTATGAAACTTGCCAAAGATAATTTCGCCGTTCTCATAGATTACTGGGCCGTTGACTGGGATTATGATGGTTTTACTTTCAAGAGTCAATGGCAGGCGTTTAGAGGTAATGGCAGAAAAGCAAAAACCGTTGTGACCACTGCAACCGAAGTTTTAGAAAAGAAAAAAGACCGCACAATTGCTGTGCGTGTAGTTGACATCTTCGGCAATGACGCTGGCGCAACACTTAAAGTGTAGATAATGTTATGGCTAAAAGAAAAAATAGCGCCGCCTTCTCTCAAATGTATTTGGGCAAAGCTTTGGAAGGCGAAGTACAGGCGTGGGTGGACCAGGGCTATAACGGTGTTACCCAAACAACTCTGGAACTTTTCAATTACTGGTTCAATCGTGACGAGGATACGCCGGAGCAGTTTTATCCCTGCCAAAGGCGGGCAATTGAGACCATTGTTTATTGCTGCGAGATACTCAAGGCCGAAAATTTGCAGGAACTGTTTGAAAAAGTTGCGCCCGAAGCCCTTTTCCAACACCTACCTCTAAAAAATGAGGTAGAGACTATCCGGTTTCCAAAATACGCCGTTAAAATGGCAACCGGCTCAGGCAAAACCTGGGTTCTTGCTGCACTCCTCATCTGGCAGTATTTCAACAAGATAAACGAAGAAGCCGGCGATTATTCTTACCGCTTTCTTGTTGTCACTCCTGGCCATGAGGTACTAAACCGCTTGCTTGATTCTTTCAAAGGCAAATGCGACCCTAAGACCGGAAATCGCGACCCTTCGACCTCCGACTATAAGCGTTCTCTATTTATGCCGGACGGTTCTCGTTGGAGAGATAGATTTCATTTCGGCGATCCGATTTTAGGCAAAGATATAAATAATAATATGCAAGTTCCGGATGGTCCCTTTGTTGTCATCACAAACTGGCAGCAGTTCAGATTCAAATCCACTGCTCAAAATCTTTGGGCACAATTTACAGGCGAGGATGTTGAAGAAGCCCCTCGTGGAGAAATTATTCTGGACTTTCTTGCTGAATATCCTGACCTGATAGTAATGAACGATGAAGCTCATCATGTCCATGCCAAAAAGAAGCCAAAAAAACAAGTGGGCAGAGATGAGGAATTGGTCTGGCGTCAGTTTATGAATCGCCTCTACGACCGTCTCAAAGACCAACACGAACAGGAATTTGGCCCATTCGTTCAAATCGATTTTTCCGCAACTCCATTTTACGGCAGCAGGGAAAAAAGGGAATACTTTCCGCATATTATCTATGATTATCCACTGATAAACGCAATGCACGAGATGCTGGTCAAACAACTGTTTTTGGAAGAACGTCAATCCGTTGCGGGCGAAACTTTAGAAGAGCTTGACTTTAGGGCAGAACGACTTGAACCCGATGGCAGCCACCGCAGAGGCGCAATAGCTGGCCTTTCGGCGGGTCAAAAGCTTCTTTTGAAAATAGGACAATCGAAACTCGAACAGCTATCCTCTGAATTCGGAAAGAAATCTCTCGATAAAAAACCTGTGATGCTTGTGCTATGTGAGGACACGAAAGTTGCGGACCTCACCAAGGAGCATTTCTTCACCTTGACCGACGAAAATGCCAAGTACTATGATGACACTCAGGTTCTGGCTATCCACTCGGAACTGAAGGATTCAGAACTAAAACAAGCAAGAAACGACCTTGCCAAGATAGATATAGATGACGATCCTCTCAGGGTAGTTATCTCTGTCCTGATGTTACGTGAGGGGTTTGACAAAAATAATATCGCCGTTATAGTTGTTCTAAGAGCGACAGAAGCAGACCTCTTACTTGAACAAATTGTAGGCCGAGGCCTTCGGCTTATGTTCCCAGCGAACGATTATCCCGAACTACAGGATTCAAAAAAGCAGGCTTACGATGAAATACGCCTGAATAAAATCCCCTCTAATTCCCTCGATTTCCTGTTCGTGGTCGAACATCCGAGGTTCCGTGCGTTTTATGAAAGCCTAAAGCAAGAGGGTTATATTATTGGCACCGGTGACACCAGCAAAACCACATCCACCGGCGATATAATTCCCATCGACGCCATTCCGGAAAGAATGCCTTATTTTGACATAGCATGGCCAATCCAAATATATGATGAAGGCCGACTGCCTAACCTTTCGCAATTGGACGTCACCGCTCTTGGTAAATATCCGGGTAATTTCAACCAATTGAAGGAGTTTCTTTCAAAGCTTATAATTCAGGAAACTCATGTTGAAACCGGCAAAAAAACAAAAAGCTGGAAGTTAGACAACGAATATTTTGACTACAACTTTTTCTTGATGCAGGCCTCAAAAGCAGTAGCAACAAAGGGGAAGAATTCGATCTTGACGGCTAAGCGTGCTGAGATTGCACAATTAATAGATGACTATGTTTCGGGGCAGTGTTTTGGACAGGAGATTGATTTCACAAAGTCAGAAAATTACTGCGTCTTGAATTACCCCGATGTTTTCGACCACATTGTAAACGCAATTCGCCGCGAAGTAATCCGGCTTATCGAAGGTTACAGATACGAAGCGAAGGGAGTCTGGGGGAAATTGTCAGAAGTGCCGAGGATAATGGTGCGAGAGAGCAAGTCAGTTGAAACAGATAAAAGCATTTATCCTCGATTGGCCTACCAACCCAAGGGTGGGGGGTTTGAGCGGGATGTTATGTTAAGCATTCTCAATCCTTCGTCTGAGGTTATCTCCTACGCGAAACTCGATAGGCGCCACAAGCTGAAAATCCAATATCGGGATGAAACGGGAATTCTCAGGACATACGAAGTAGACTTCATCGTTAAGACGGCAGAAAAAATGTATCTGTTGGAAACCAAGGCTGCCAAAGATATAGACAACCCTAATGTAGCTGTAAAAGCACGTGCTGCTCTTGCTTGGTGCGACCAAGCATCAACAGTACCACCACCAACGAAGTATACCCAACCCCAAGTTTGGGAATACCTCTTGCTGTCGGAATCCCTCTTTAGAAAAAATGAAGGCCTTGGTTTTCATGCATTCATCCCTCTTTCCCAAGCTCTTCGAGATAGGGTAATCGCCCAGGATCAAAACAGACTTTTCTAAACCAATGACCACCCACGGCGGCTGGCCAATTGAATTTATAAGGGGATTGGCCAATGTGGCCGAGAAAAGCTAAGCGAACATCGCCGCCGAATATAAAAAGCGAATTTATCAATTATTTCATTGCTTAATTGCTCAATCCATACATAAATGAGTGAATGATGAAGTGAAATTCTCAGAATAACAGGTTTCGATACTTGTCCGCCGAAGGCGGATACGCAATACGGAACTTGTCCGCCGGAGGCGGATACGAATTAGGAGTTTGAAGTGCTAAAAGAATATCAAACAGTTACGAGCATTGCCGGCCCTTTGATGCTGGTCGAGATGGTTGACGAAGCCAAGTACGGCCACATCGTCGATATCGAACTTGCTGACGGCTCGATACGTCACGGCCAGATTCTTCAGGTGGAAAACGATAAAGTCCTTGTCCAGGTTTTCGAGGGTACGCGCGGTATTGATGTCGAAAAGAGCACGGTCCGCTTCTTGGCCAAGCCGCTGGAACTTGGCGTCTCACCCGACATCCTCGGCAGGGTCTTCAGCGGCCTCGGCGAACCAAAAGACGGCGGCCCAGCAATAATCCCCGAAAAGCGGCTGGACATCAACGGCCGCCCAATCAATCCTTATGCCCGCAACTACCCGAACGAATTTATCCAGACGGGCATATCAACAATCGACGGCCTGAACCCGCTCGTCCGAGGCCAGAAGCTGCCGATATTTTCCGGGGCTGGCCTGCCCCACGATGAGATAACCGCCCAGCTCGCCCGCCAGGCAACCGTCCTCGGCAAGGGCGAAGAGTTCGCCGTCGTATTTGCAGCGATGGGCATCACTTTTGAAGCCGCCCAGTTCTTCATCGACGACCTCCAGGAAACCGGCGCCATCGAGCGGGCCGTTATGTTCCTAAATCTCGCAAACGACCCGGCCATTGAGCGGATCGCAACCCCAAGATTCGCGCTTACTGCTGCTGAATACCTCGCCTACGAGCTCGATATGCACGTTTTGGCAATCTTAAATGATATGACCAACTATTGTGAGGCCCTTCGCGAAATCAGCGCAGCCAGAAAAGAGGTGCCCGGCCGGCGAGGCTATCCCGGCTATCTCTACACGGACCTCGCAACCGTTTACGAAAGGGCCGGCCGAATCAAGGGCAGAAAAGGCTCTATTACAATGGTACCGGTACTGACAATGCCCGAGGACGACAAGACCCATCCGGTCCCGGACCTGACCGGCTATATTACCGAGGGCCAGATTATCCTGTCCCGCCCCTTGCACAGAAAGGCAATCTCGCCGCCGGTCGATGTCCTGCCGAGTCTTTCGCGACTAAAAGATAAGGGCATCGGCGAAGGCAAAACCCGCGAAGACCACGCCGACCTTTACAACCAGCTTTACGCCGCCTATGCACGCGGCAAAGAAGTACAGGAGCTGGCGACAATTATGGGCGAAGCCGCACTTTCAGAAGAAGACAAAAAATATATGACCTTTGCCGACAAATTTGAGGCCCGCTACGTCTCGCAGGACTACTACGAAAATCGCACAGTCGAACAGACCCTCGACCTCGGCTGGGAACTGCTCAGTATGTTTGAAAACGCCGAGCTAAAGCGCATCGATGTCAAGCTGATAGAAAAATATATGCCTCGCTTCCGGGGAAAGAGGCCGGAAGCGAATGAAAAAATCAAGAATTAAAATCGTTAGATTCGCTTCTCCTATGGAGTCCTTACGGACTAACAGGCGAAAGTAAAATGACAAATCAAAGTTCAAAAAGAAGAGAACAACATTTTTGCATTTTGAAATGTAGTTTTGATATTTACATTTTGATATTTGAATTTTCTCGAGATACGCTTCACGAGATACGAGATACGAACTATGCTTGCAAACGTTAACGCTACACGAATGGAGTTATTGAACCTGCGCCGCCGGGTGGCTTTGGCCAGCAGGGGACATCGTCTGCTTAGCGAGAAGAAGGACGAGATTTCCCGGCAGTTGGTTCGTATCGCCCGCCAAATCCAGCCGCTGCGCAATCGCGTCGAAACCGAGCTTCTGGAAACCTGCAGGCGCTTTATGCTCGCCCGTGCGACAATGGAACCGGAAGACACAAAAGCCGCCCTTGAAGTCCCCACGAAGAAGTTCAGTCTTGCGATTGAGTTCAGCCGCGTAATGAACGTGAAGGTCCCCCACCTGATTAAGGAAATATCAGGCGAAATCATCTGCTACGGCTTCGCAACAACATCCGGCGAGCTCGATGTCGCATTGCTCGCTTTGGAACGTGCCTTCGACCATTTGGTCGAGTTGGCGGAAAAGGAAAAGCAGGCCCGCCTTCTCGCTATCGAGCTGCAAATGACTCGCCGAAGGGTCAACGTCCTCGAGCACGTTGTTATTCCCGAACTGCACGAGACCATCAGGTTCATTTTCGACAAGCTCGCCGAAGTCGAGCGTGACAACATCAGCAGACTGATGAAAATCACCGACATCATCAGGGCGTAGTTCGTATCTCGTATTGCGTCGTGCGTGATGCGTATTGGGGATTGAGTGGATGAGGCACGGTTCTCGATACTGGATACTTGATTCCCGATGCTGCAGACTGGAAGGGTGGAGAGGAGCGAGATTCAAGAATGCGGGCCGGGAGGGTGTTGACAAATCGGGTGGGATTTTGTAGATTGGCGAGCGTTAATTTATGATGGACCATCAGCTTCGGTGGTATCGGGGCTGATTTGAGGAATCACGCATTTGCGCCCACACCCGTGTCCATTTCGGATTTAGTTGCCTTGCAGCGGCAGGTTTGATTCAATAATTTAACTGGCGTTAGTGCAACAGTTAGCAGGTCAGCGAGTAAAGAATAAGGAGAGGACATGGACACAGAAGATGTTCCCAGCGAGGGTAAGAGCGATTTGGAAGAGCAAGGGGCCAAAGAAGGTGGTTCACGAAGTCTTTGGGACCAATCTGTTCTCTTGGCAGTGGTGAGGGTGCTGGATAATCCGGGCATGCTCAAGGGCTTTTTCAATGTGACGGGGGGTAGCATTCTATATTGTCTGAGTGCTCTTTGTATCCTCTACGGAATTGGGGGGGTCGTGACGCCACTACTGGCCAAGAGCAACGCCTTCAGGGATGCACTTCCGTGCATTGTGATGTTGAACGTGTACGAGCTGGCGCTGCTGGGGGTGCTGGTAACGATTGTGGCGTGGAAGAACGTCACCGACGATGCCATATCGCTGGTGGTACTGGTGGCGGTGTTTTTGATTACCAGCGGGATAGTGCTGGGCACGGGCGCGTACTTTGCTCCCAGAATCTGCCTTTATATAGGATTGGGGTGCATTGGGTTGGGGCTGGGCAAGCTGTATGCGATGCGAAGATTCGTCTCATTTCAGATTGGCAGACTGTCGGTGTTGGGAATGATGGTTATTCTTGGGTGGAACTTCCTGGCATCATCGGTGATATCCGGTTGCTTTGCGAAGGCTCCGGCACTGGGGGCAACGTACCGGGAGCATTGGCTGGTTGCATGGCTGGTGCTGCTGGCCGGGGGCCTGCTGATTGTTGTGGACGCAGCACGAAGCAAGCGTGACGGCGCAAACGGGAAAGGCGAGCAGAAACCGTTTCTTCAGAGGCGGTCGATGGTATGGGTATTCGCGGTTATTGTGCTCGCGGCGGCGAGCATTCATCAACACGCTATCGCCTACATGTATCGTGTTGACTACGCGTTTGGGGACCATATCCCTCTTATTGGCATCGGTTCACTCCTGCTGCTTGAACTGATACGGAGCCTTGGGAGACGGTTCGGTTGGGCTGAGGTTGTTGTCTCTTGTCTGCCCTTGGTATGTACCCTGTATGCGGTTCTGGATGGGGCAAGCGTTGGGTATGGTGGGATAAGTGTGGAGCTGTTGTGGTATCCACCGATTATG
>Ga0210003_1001495_pt1 | contig 20587 bp, 21 predicted proteins | sample LantaG_FD_182804 | JGI IMG/M metagenome (GOLD analysis project Ga0210003, IMG submission 182804) | Deep subsurface microbial communities from Baltic Sea to uncover new lineages of life (NeLLi) - Landsort_02402 metaG (SPAdes) (version 2) | ecosystem: Environmental > Aquatic > Marine > Oceanic >... | reverse complement strand
TCCTAATTTGTAGGTTTTTGATGATGAGGATGTTCCACCATATTTAAATTTATCTATTTTAATATCAGTGTTATTATTGTCATTATCTTCATCATCATCACCAACACTACTATCAACTAAAAGAATTTCAGTACTAAGTCCTCTTGTAACAGTCACACTATAATGTTTATTATTTGATTTTATATTGGCAATAATATCATTTTTTCTTGCAATTTTATTTTTTATTTCAAAATCATCAGCACATATATGAATATAATAATTTAGATTATTATAATTGATTTCTACTACATAACACCCCCCCCTTATATTTGTTTCACATTTATTAAAATTGCATCTAAATTCTGTGCCAATTGCTTTGTATGTATAGTTATCTGAAAATTCTTTATTTTCTTTTTTACTAAATGATGAAACTATTTCTTTACCAATTTTTGTTAATTTTTTTGGTTTAAAAAACCTACTTTCTAAAAGTATTGGTATATTTAATTTTTTATAATACTTTTCAATATTTTTAATATCATTTTTAACTGATTCAGGAATAGGTTGTTGTTGATTTGGATTATACATATTGTATGTTTTTTCTGATGAACTTGTTGCACCTCTTCCCAATATGTAAGTTTTTGATGATGAAGATGTACCACCATATTTATTTAAAACACTTGATTGATTACCTTTTAACCCTGCTATATTACCTGATAGGTATTTTTCTGGATCAACAAACTGGTTTCCAGCAAGAACTTCAAAATGCAAATGAGCGCCTGTTGATAATCCTTTTCCATAGTCATTTGCAGCACCACCACTCAAACCAATCACTTCACCAGCTTTAACGGTTTGACCTACTTTAACATTTAGATTTTTTAAATGGCAATATCTTGTTGTTATATTGTTAGCATGAGTTATTTCAATCAAACCACCACAATTACCTTGGGTTATTTGGCTAGTTTTAATTGTCCCATCCTGGGGGGCTAATACTTGTGTTCCAGATTGTACACCCAAATCAAGACCTTTATGTTGCCTATTATTCCTAACTGAACTAACTTCATTATATTTTGAAGTTATAATACTTGGGCTATAGTTCTTGATTGGGGCATAAAGTTTATTTTCAGAAATCATAATTTATATATTATATATATAAATATAACAATACTATTAAACTATTTTCATTGGTTTTGTTAATTCACATATTTTTTCATTATATTCATATGTTTCTGTGCTATTTTTGAATTCTTTATATAAATCTAAATTGGATTCTATGATAGTTTTATTATCCTCAATAACTTTTTTTAAAAATGGCACATAATTTGGATCCTCTGCATAAATTCTATTTAAATAATCAAAATATTCATCTCTGTTTTTTTCTTTTCTTCTAAATAGAAAATCCTGGAATAACTTATAATCCTTAACATTATCTGTCCAGCAATCATAAACAGAATACCCCCTATTCTCTGATAAGGCAACAGTTGGCCTTCTTTCAGGGAATCTCATTCCAAATAGATTTTTATTCTCAATGAATATTTGACTTGTTAGATAACCACTTTCCAATATTGCTTGAGCCAAAACAATATCAGGATGTTTGATACCATTTTCAATTATTTCAAGATATAAGAACAATAATTTGGCATTCTTATTCTTTAGAACTTTTTGACTGGTTATTTTTATTTCATTAATTTCATTTGTTTGAAATTTGGTATTACTTGTCATTTCTAACAAATCAATAGTTGATACCGCAACTAGTGCATATATTATTTTTTTCATAATTTTATTATTTTGTGAATATAATAGAATGTAAAATAAGAGTTCTCCTACAATCAACAATGTTATTTAATATAAATATTAATAATAGGTAATTTTTTGTTTAAAATAAATGGAAGAACCAAATAATATGGTTCTTCCATTGGTGGAGACGCAGGGAATTGAACCCTGGTCTTGCTCGTAATTAAGTAAATAGACTACATGTTTATTCCATAGATTCTGTATGGACACATAAGACAGTTCATATTTTGCCATTTGATCTGCCAACTGTGGAGGGTTCACTTCTGCTATTTGCATAGACTTAAAGGTAGCACCCCTAACCAAAACCTTTGACACAATAAGTAGTATCACACTATAAGGCTTCTGTTCCTGGGTTATATGCCCACCGACCCGGGGTTGTTATGACTACTAAGCCGCAACAACAGCATCTTCACGTACAAGACCTAAAGTTGCTAAAGTTTCTAAAGTGTTGCCAGTTAAAGGCTTGAACCAGTTGTTAATGAGGTTAATTCAGCCCCAACATGCCTACTCACACAATCCACGCCAATCGATACCTTTCGTCCCCTTGTCTTTGTATAAATACCTCACTTGTTTTGAGAATACAAATATACATCCCTTTTTTTGATTTTCCAAATGTTTTTTTCATTTAATTTAAAATAATTAGTTTGCTTGGGGTATGATAAAGTCAATAATAATACTTATCTTTACATAAGAGATTAATTATGGTGATATTGGTTGGATGTGGTGTTAAAAATAGTTTTGTTTATATATTTATAATTAAAATTAACTCTACAATGAATAAAGAAAATTTAAATTTATTATTTGATTTCATCCAAAACAAGGAAGGGAAGCAAATACCATTATTATGGAAATGGAAAAATAATATACCACTAACAAAAGAAGATTTAAATATTAAAGGTGATTTGAATTTATCAGAAACACCCATAGAGTCATTACCTAATGGTTTAGTAGTTAGTGGTGATTTAATTTTATCCGAATGTGAAAGTTTACGTTCTCTACCAGAAGGATTGAAAGTTGGAGGTAGTTTGGATTTATCATATTCATTACATTTAGACTCATTACCTAATGGTTTAGTAGTTGGTGGTGATTTAATTTTATCTGGTTGTGAAAGTTTAGATTCCCTACCAGAAGGCTTGAAAGTTGGTGGGTATTTGCATTTAGATAATAGTGATGTGTATGAATTACCAAAAGGATTAGAAGTTGGTGGGGATTTAATTGTTGCTAATTCAGGATTAGAGGAATATAGTGATAAAAAGTTAAGAAAAATGATTCAACCTGGGTTTATAAAAGGTAAGATATTTTATAATGATGAGGATGCTGCTAATGATGATTATGATGATGAAGAAGATGATGATGATTATTGATTTAAATTAAAGATACAATGAATAAAGAAACACTAAAAAGAATATTTGAATTTCTTGAAGAGAAGGAAAATAAAACACCAAAAGATAAAGGAAATCTTAGATGGAAATTAACTTTCAATGAACCTTTAACAGAAAAAGATTTAGATATTGAAGGTGATTTGGATTTATCTGAAACACCAATAACCTCATTACCAGAAGGATTGCAAGTTGCTGGTGATTTGAATTTAGCATATTCAAAAATAACCTCACTACCAAAAGGTTTGAAAGTTGGTGGTGATTTGTCATTATATGGCTGTGAAGAAATAAAATCATTGCCAAAAGGATTGGTTGTTGATGGTGATTTAAATGTATCAGGGACACCCCTTGAGGATGTTTATGATGAGAATCAAATGTATGATGAATTAATTGAACCTGGGTTTATAAGAGGTGCTGTAATTTTTAGTTGGCCAAATCCTGATGATGAGGATTACGAAGCTGATGAATATTATGATGATAATTATGATGATTGATTTAAATTAAAGATACAATGAATAAAGAACAATTAAAAAGAATATTTGAATTTCTTGAAAAAAAGGAAAATAAATTGGTCAAAGAAAAAGGAACTTTAAGGTGGAAAATTGTATTTAATGAGCCATTAACAGAAGAAGATTTTAATAGGTATGGTGATTTGGATTTATCTAACTTAGAGATAACATCACTACCAGAAGGATTAAAAGTTCATCGTGATTTGGATTTATATAATTCAAAGATAAAAATATTACCAAAAGGATTGGAAGTTTGGGGTGATTTGTATGTGACAAATACAGACTTAGAGGATTACACTAAAGAACAGATAATGATAATGATTCAGCCAGGGTTTATAAAAGGTGATATAATTTATGATATGGGTAATGAAAGCCTTTATGCTGATGAGTATGATGAAGATGAAGATTGATTTAAATTAACTATATAATGGAAAAAGAAGCATTAAAAAGAATATTTGAATTCCTTGAAGAAAAGGAAAATCATAATCTACCATTTTTGTGGAAATTAGTAAATAATGAACCATTAACAGAAGATGATTTAAATATTAAAGGTGATTTGGACTTATCATATTTAGATATAGCCTCATTACCAGAAGGTTTGAAAGTTAGTGGTGGTTTGGATTTAGCTGGTTGCAAACAATTAACTTCATTACCGGAAGGATTAAAAGTTGGGGGAAGTTTGTATTTGCAGTATTCAAAAATAAAATCATTACCAGAAGGCTTGGAAGTTGGGGGTTTTATATTTAAAAGAAATACACCATTAGAAAAATATTCAGATAATGAATTAAGAGAAATGATTAAACCTGGATTTATAAAAGGTGAAATAAGATGATAATGGAAAAACAAACATTAAAAAGAATATTTGAATTCCTTGAAGAAAAGGATAACAAAAGAGCACCACTTAAATGGAAGTTGATAAATAATATTCCATTAAGAAAAGAAGAATTAAACATTTATGGTGGTTTGGATTTATCTGACTTAGGTATAACCTCACTACCAGAAGGATTAACAATTCATCGTGATTTGGATTTAAATACTTCAAAGATAGAAATTTTGCCAAAAGGATTAGAAGTTTGGGGTGATTTGGATATTTCATTAACTAACATAGAATCATTACCAAGAGGCTTAAAAGTTCATGGTGATTTATATTTGAATGATAGTGATTTGCATAGAAGCATAGATTATAATGATAGTAGTGAATTAGAAAGTATTGTAAAAAAAATGGTTGAACCTGGTTTCATTAAAGGTAATGTAATTTATGATGAAGAAGGTGAGAATTGGCTTAAATCACATATATAATGGAAAAAGAAGTATTAAAAAAAATATTTGAATTCCTTGAAGAGAAGGACAAACATAATGTACCATTTAAATGGAAATTGATAAATAATGAACCTTTAACAAAAGAAGATTTAAATATTAAAGGTGATTTGGATTTGTATAAAACATATATAAATTCATTGCCAGAAGGATTGAATGTTGGTAACAATTTGGATTTGGAATTTTCATATATTGAATCATTACCAAAAGATTTGAAAGTTAATGGTAATTTAAAATTATATGGTTGTAAACATATACAATCATTACCAGAAGGGTTATATGTTGGTCGTGATTTGGAATTGCAAAATTCAAAAATAGAATCATTACCAGAAGGATTGAAAGTTTTTATGCGTTTATATATTAAACATACACCATTAATTAAATATACAGATAAAGAAATAAGGGAAATGGTTAAACCTAATGGATATATAGGTCATATTATTAGATAATGAATAAAGAACAACTAAAAAGAATATTTGAATTTCTTGAAGAGAAGGAAGAGCATAATACACCATTTTTATGGAAATGGGAAAATAATATACCATTAACAAAAAAAGATTTGAATATTAAAGGTAATTTTAGTTTAGAAAGGTCAAAAGTAAAATCATTACCAGAAGGTTTAAAAGTTGGTGGTGATTTGGATTTAAATGGTTCTATTAATATAACCTCACTACCAAAAGACTTAAAAGTTGGTGGTATTTTGTGGTTATTGGGTTGTGATTCAATAACTTCATTACCTGAAGGATTGAAAGTTGGTGGTGCTTTGGATTTAAGATTTACAAAAGTAACATCATTACCAAAAGGTTTGGAAGTTGAATCTTTTTTGGTTATAGGTAATACAAAATTAACAAAATATTCAGATGATGAATTAAGAGAAATGGTTAAGCCTGGTTTTATAAAAGGAAAAATATATAGATAATGAAAAAAGAACAACTAAAAAGAATATTTGATTTCCTTGAAGATAAGGATAACAAAAGAACACCCCTAAAATGGAAATTAATCAATGATTTTGATTCAATAGATGATAAAGATTTATTTTATGATGATAATTTTGATTTATATGGTGCAAGGGTAGAAAGATTGCCAGACAATTTTACTGTTAAAGGATATCTTGATTTAAGATTGACAAAAATAAAAACTCTCCCAGATAATTTAACTGTTGATGGTGATTTACATCTAACTGCTTTAGAAATAGATTCAGTTCCAAAAAATCTAAAAGCCAATTCAATGTATGCAAAATACACAACTCTATCTGAAAAATATTCATACAAAGAAATTAAGGATATGATAAAAGAAAAGGGTGGTGAAGTTAAGTTTTTAACAATTTAATTACCTATATTTATAGAAAAAAACATGAACAAAGAATTATTAAAAGAAGTGTTATCAATTCCATCATATAGTGGCAGGGAATTAAAATTAGTTAATTACATATGTGAATTTCTAAAAAAGAATAATATACCATATGAGGTTGATAAGATGTCCAACATATATTGCACAAAGGGTGAAACAGAAACCTATCCTTGTGTTGTAGCACACACAGATACAGTCCACAACAACACTTATATAGATGTTAGAACTGAACTAATGGAAAACTCAAAAGGTGTCTTAAAAGAGGCTTATAAGGGTTATGATAAGATTGGTCAACCAACTGGAATTGGAGGTGATGATAAAGCTGGTGTTTTTGCCTGTTTGACTTTATTGACAGAATTACCAGTTTTAAAGGCTGCTTTTTTTGTATCAGAAGAAATTGGTTGCATTGGTTCATTAGAAGCGGATCCAGAATTTTTCAAAAATGTTGGTTATGCCATACAGTTTGATGCCCCATTTGATTGGATGGTGACTGAAATCTCATCTGGTGTTCCTTTATTTAATAGGGATAGTGAGTTCTTCAATAAGATTAATAGTGTATTAGTAGAGAACACAGCCCCCAGGTTTGGCTCACATCCTTATACAGATGTATATGCTTTAAAGAAGTTATTTGATTTTAGTTGCCTTAACATATCTATTGGTTATTATGATTATCATACACCAGATGAGTATGTTGTTTTAGAAGATGTGGAGAATGGGATTAAAATAGGGAGGGAAATGATTGCAAGTTTAGGTTATAAAAAATATGAAAAGAAACATATACCGGTTATAAGACCTTTTTTAAGGGATAATGGGTAAAAAAGGAAGGGGGTCAATTGACCCCCTTTTTAATTATAACATTTTCATCTTCAACTATTAAGTGGTAGGGTTTGTTTTCTTTAATGAAACCATTTAAAACCTCATCAGATATTAAATCCTCAATCTTATCTTGGATTGCTCTCTTGATTGGCCTTGCACCATAAGTTTCATCAAATCCAACTTTGCTAATTAAATCAATAACAGATGAATCAAAGGAAACAATGTAATTAGATTCTGTTAATCTTGTAATTAGTTTGTTAAGTTCAATTTCAGTTATCTTTTTGACATTCTCATCATTCAATGTGTTGAATACAATGGTATCATCAATACGGTTCAAGAATTCAGGTGAGAAGAACTTTTTCAATTCTTTCATTAGCATTTCTTTTTTAGCAACTTCATTGCCATATTTGGATGATGTGAAACTAATTCCAGTTCCAAAGTCTTGGAATTTTTTAATACCCAAGTTTGTTGTTAAAATGATGATTGTGTTTTTGAAATTAATAGTTTTACCCAGACTATCAGTTAGATGACCTTCATCCAATATCTGTAATAACAAGTTAAATACATCCTTATGGGCTTTCTCAATCTCATCAAACAAGATAATTGAATATGGGTTATTCTTAACTTTTTCAGTTAATTGACCACCCTCATCATGACCAACATAACCTGGAGGCGAACCAATCAATCTTGATATGGTGTGTTTTTCTTGGTATTCACTCATATCAACCCTAATCAATGATTTCTCATTTCCAAATAATTGTTTGGCTAATTGTTTTGCCAAATGTGTTTTACCAACTCCTGTGGATCCTAAAAATATGAAACTACCAACTGGTCTATTTGGGTCTTTAATATTAAGTCTGTTTCTTTTAATTGACCTTGTAATAGATTCAACAGCAGCATCTTGACCAATAAGATTTTCCTTAATCTTTTTATCTAAATTTATTAGTTTTTGCTTTTCATCTATATTCATTTGTTCCAAGGGGATATTTGTCATAATTGAAACAACAGAAAAAACATCCTCAATATCTATCTTTCGCTTATTCTTTAACTTATCCTCTTCAAACTTTTTTGTTTCAGACTCAAGTTTTGTTAACAACTTTAACTCTTTATCCCTAATTTCAGCAGCCAATTCATATTCTTGGTTTATAACGACTCTTGTTTTTTCCTGTTTTAAGTCATTAATCTTCTCTTTTAATTTTATAATCGATTCAGGTATTTTAACCTCAACTTGGAGTTTTGCCCCAACTTCATCAATAACATCAAAAGCCTTATCAGGAAATGCTCTATCATTAATATATCTATCTGCCATCTTGACACATAAATCAATAACTTCATCACTATATGATGCCTTATGGAAGGATTCATATTTATCAATAGACTGTTTAACAATTTTAATTGTTTCACTTATTGAAGGTTGTTCAAGTTTGATTTTTTGAAATCTTCTTGCTAATGCTCCATCTTTCTCTATTGATTTTTTGAATTCATCAAATGTGGTTGCACCAATGCATTGAATATCCCCAGATGCCAAAGCTGGTTTGAATATGTTTGCACCATCCATAGCATTAGATGAATTTCCAGAACCAATTAATGTGTGTATTTCATCAATGAATACAACAACATTTGGGTTAGCAATCAATTCATCAAGAATTACTTTCATTCTCTCTTCAAATTGACCCCTATATTTGGTACCAGCAACAACAGATGTTAAATCTAAATTTACAATTCTTTTGCTTAAAAGATTTTGTGGACCTTCACCTTTTGAAATCATTAGGGCAACACCTTCAATTAAATTTGTTTTACCACAACCAGCATCACCAAGAATTAGTGGGTTATTCTTTTTTCGTCTTGATAAGATTTGAGCCAATCTCTTAACCTCTTTCTCCCTACCAATTGACGCATCCAATTTACCTAATTCAGCCAATTTGGATAAATCCCTACTAAAATTGTCTAAGACTGGGGTTTTTGAACCAGAGGTATTTTTCTTACCTCTTGTTGTTTTTTCATCATCAAAGTAATCAACATTCATAGCTTCTATTTTTATATAAATATCATACAAAATTTGGACTAATCCAATAGTTTTGACAAATTGTCAGGAAAATAATGTTATATATGACAAAATGTCATCTAATAATATTTATAACTGACAAAATGTCATATAAAAATAAGTTGGCATTAAATTTGACTTTCTCATAAAAAAAATAAACATTTATAAAAAACAAAATTATGAAAGACAGAGATTTTTTAGCAGAGTTATTATTTGGATCCTCAAGTCCATTTAGGTTCACATCACATTCAACTTACAACCCTTTTAGTTCATCAGACCAAAACATTTCATCACAATCAACCCAAAGTCGTAGTATTTTTGATGATGAGTATGATATTGAATCAACCAAGGATGGTGCTTATATATCCTTTGAAGTTCCAGGCTACACAAAAGACAATTTGGAAATTGTTTTGGAGAACAAGGTGATAAAGATAACTGGAAAAAGGGTATTTAACAAGAAGGGTGAAACTAAAACAATAAGACACAATTTTAAATTAAATAATTACCAAATAAATGAGGGTAATATTGAGGCAACGGTTTCAAATGGTATTCTGACATTATTTTTACCAAATTATGTTGAAACAGGTAAAAAAACAATAAACATTTTGTAATCATTATGTATTTATATTAAAAAAAACTATGAAAAATATTATCCCCCTACTTATGTTGTTCTTAATGTTCTCTTGTGAAAAAGAAGTGTTTACCTTACAGCAAGTTGCACCAAGCAAGAGTATAAATGCCGTTGAATTATCAATTGATTCTATAACAAAATATTCTAGCATAAATGAGGATTGGTTTTCAATTGCCTCAAATAGAAGTTATGATGTTTCAACCAAATTCTACCATAATGATAGTTTAGGTAACATAACCAATTTAACAAATATGATTATAGATAGTAATTATCTTGTTAAATATGAACTATATTCAACATCCAAAAGCAATATATCTATTTTGGATAAAAATAAAGAGGGAACCAATTTGGGTTTATTATTTAATATAAAAACATCAACACCTGAATTTGGCTTTATGGATGTTAAAGTTTATAATAAAAAATGTGATACTATTTTCCATTACAAATATTCTTTTATTGTTTCCACACCTTAATGTTGTTTTAACACAATCATAAAACCCCTTGGCTTAATTGCTTGGGGGTTTTTTTATTTTGATATATTTATATATAAAAATTACATTATGGCAATCACAAAAGAAATCATAAGTGGCACAAAAATTATTAATGAAGTCAAATCTAGCAATGTAAAAAAGACTGAATATGATTTGGAAACAAAAAAGTTATTGGTTGAATTCAATAATGGTATAAAATATGAGTATGATGATGTCCCACACAAAATATACACTCAATTTAGATTGGCAGAATCTCAGGGAAAATTCTTTAGTACAAGTATTGCTAAAACTTACAAATATGTAAAAAAATAACTATGGAAGATAATATAATAAAAAGTTTTATAGTTAAAGATACATTGAACCCAAAAGTTTGGGATAGTCCCAATGATGTAAAGAAGGCAAAGATGAAGCCTGAAATTAAAAAAGGGTTATTGGATATTGCAAAAGAATTTATTGAGTTTTTGGATGAGGATGTTTTTATTGAGGATATAATATTAACTGGTTCATTATCCAATTATAATTGGTCAGAATATTCTGATTTTGATTTGCATATAATTATTGATTTGGATCAATTTGAGGATGAAGGTGAAGTTTATTTAAAATTGTTTTCAGCAAAGAAATTAATTTTTAATGATAAACATACTTTAACTATCAAAGGTTATGATGTGGAAGTGTACCCACAAGATGAAAAAGAAGAACATACAGCAGAAGGTCAATACTCATTAATGAATGAGGAGTGGTTGGTTGTCCCCAAAAAAGAGAAACCCCCAGTTAATAAGTCAAAATTAAAATTAAAAATAAACCATTGGGTTGAATTTCTTAAGAAGACGTTAAAAGATGCAGATGATTCATCATTAAATGTTTCAAAAACAAAAATAAAAAAATTAACAGACAAATTAAGGAAATTTAGGAAAAGTGGCTTGGAGAAGGGGGGTGAGTTTTCAAATGAAAATTTGGTTTATAAGTATTTAAGGCGTAGTGGTCTATTAGACAAGGTATTTAATTATCAATACAAGAAAAGAACCAAAGAATTATCTATTGAAAATCAAATTTCATAAATTTTATTTTTACTATATTAATATTTGACATAATAGATATATTTATATATAAATAAAATAAAAATGGCAATAATTAGTGCAAACACATTTTATGAATATACCAAAGGTATGTTGGGGTTTTTTAGTGGTGATCCATTGACTGGAACAACACAAGTACCGCATCCACAGGCAGTTATTATAAATGCAACAGGAGGAACTGACACAGTTATTGAAATGTCAGCAGTTAAATTAGGTGGAATAAATGGCTTAAATAATTAAAAAAATATAAAAAAATGAGTAAATTAAAACCAATAGGTAGTGAAAAACTACAAGGTAGTGCAAAACTAAATAGAATGTTAGAAATTGCTATGTATAAAGAAGTTGATAAAGCAAATATCAATGAAACTTCCTCAAAGGAGTATGACATACAATTGACAGATGGTAATGTATATGCTATTGTTAAAGAGAAAGTTGGTTATGTTATTAAAAAAGGATTGAATGAATCCACATTAGATTATATAGACCCAATAAGAAATAGAAAATATTACAGATCATATTCTCAAGCATTTAAGAAATTAAATCTAATAACAAAGGAATTAAATGAACTATATGATAACCCAAATGGTATATCATTATTTGGTGAACAAAAGAAATATACACTAAAAACACCAAAACCAGCTCAACCAGATAATGCAATGGGTGATATGCCTGCTCCACCACCAGAACCACCTGCTGTTCCAAATCCAGAATTACCCCCATCTCCATTGGAAGGTGGTGAAGGTCAAATGCCAGATATGGGTGAGCCAGGTATGGAAGGTGAAATGCCACCACCTGTTGAACCAGGAATGGAAGGAATGGATGATATGGGTGATGAAATGCCAGATATGGATATGGAGGATGAGCCTATGGAGCCAAAACAAGGCAAAGGTGATGAGGAAGTCACATTTAAAACTATCCAAAAATTAACAGGAAGATTAACACAAAAGATTAGAACACTTGAGAATGAAGAAGGTTTAACATCTGAAGAAATTAAATATGTCATTAATATGGTCATATCATCTTTAAATATTGACATTCTTGATGAGGAAGATGTTGAGGATATTCTTTCAAAATTTGAAGGAGGTGGTGAAGAGGGTGATATGGAAGGTGAAATGCCTGATATGGATGGAATGGATGGTGAAATGCCAGATATGGAAGGAATGCCTGATATGGAAGGGATAGATGGTATGGGTGGTGAAATGCCTGATATGGAAGGAATGCCTAATATGGGTGCTATGGCTCAAGGTGGTGAAGAATATGCTCCAAAAAAGAGATATGCTGAATCAAAGGTTGATAGAATAATTTCAAATTATTTTGAATTAAGCCCACAAGAAAAAGTATTGTCAGAACAGAAGAAAAGAAAAATAGAAAAATTATTAAATGAAAATTTAAAATCAATCAAAATTTTATCTGAAACAGAAAAACAATATTCTGCTGCAAACAATTTCTTAAATAAGTTTAAGAGATTTAAAGTTATGGGTAAGACTAACTTGGGTAATATTATGTTGAAGTTAAATGAAAATACTGTAAAAATAACAAAAAAAGGAGAAGTAATAAAATGAATAGACTAATTTTCATAAACTCTTTGGGTATCAATTACAAAGGTGATTATATATATGAGTTTATCTTTTCATCCTCTGATTCAGTTTGGGGGGAGAGTTGGGAAGCAAAACCTGCCAATGGTTATCCAAAACCGCCAGAATTAAAATATATAACAAAAGTTGGACAATTAACAACAGAAGATGTATCATTGTATTTAATACAAAACTCTGATTATTTCTCTATGATTGATTCTGTTGATGGTGTTATAGCATTAGGCTGGGAAGTTAATGAAGATGCAAAAAATAGATTAGTATTTAAGTTTGGTGAAACTGAACAAGAAATAAAAAATAAACTTTATGAAAGAGATTTAATCTTGGAATTTGAAAAAACCATAGTATATGAAAATTAATAAAAAAGTATTAACCTTATTAGAAGAGGGTTTTTCTATAAACTCTTTAAGAGATATGAGTGATAGTAATATAAATTATTTATACTCAAAGTTGTTAGGTGAGCAGGAATATGCATCAAATAGTGGAGGTAGTATATCTACTAAAGATCCTAAAAAAGCCCTTGAATTATCAAAAATGGGTGCACCTAATGTTAGATTAGAGAAAAGAGAGGTAGGTGAGGCTAAAAAGTCTAAAGCAAATCCTTGGGCAATTTGCACAGCACAATTAAAGAAAGAATTTGGTACTTCAGAAAGAAGTGAATGGACAAAAGCACAAAAAAACAAATATGAAAGATGTGTTATGGATGTTAAGGGTAATTCAAAAAAAGATATGAAGGAAGCAAACATGATTGATTCTTTTATTGAAGACCAAATGAATAAAATGGTTGAATCAAAATTAAGACCCCAAATTACAAAGAGAGGTTTGTTAAATCATTTAAAAGAACAAGCCCCTGATACAAAACCAGTTGTAAAACCAGCAAATCCAAAAATAAAACCATCAAGGAGAGATAACCCATTCCAAAATCCAAATCCAAAAATAAACCCTATGCCAAAAGCAGATACAACAACAAAACCAGTTGTAAAACCAGCAAATCCAAAAATAAAACCATCAAGGAGAGATAACCCATTCCAAAACCCACGCCCAGGTGTAAGAACTGCACCAAAAGCAATAGCACCAAATAAAGCAAAAGATGCTATTATTAATAACATTATGCAATTAATAAATTTCAAAGGATAATGAAGAACATAGACAAACTAATCAACAAAAAATTAAGAGAGCAGTTAGAATATACTGGTCCTGAACGTATGGATCCTAAATTGGAGAAAAAACTTGCAGACCCCAATTCTATGTTTGGACAAAACCCTGCCTTAAAGAGGGGTGCATTAGATGTTCAAAAATTATATAGCCGTTCATTTAATGATGTATTAAATAGGGTTAGAAGAATTGCAGGTAAAGAAACTTTAACAGCAAATGAATTAGTTTCAATTGTAACATCAAGAGTATATCAGAATGCTTCTGCAATTCAGCAATTAGAATCTAGGTATAGTGATGAATTAGTTGAATTAGCAATTAGTGAAACATTAAATGAAATGGAAGTTAGTGATGATGAGTTCATCATTAATGCTAGTTTAGGAATACCAGGCAATGATGTTGTTGGTAAAATGAGAAAAGAAAAAGATAAAATTAAACAAGAATTATCACAAGAAGAACAAGAAGAATTATCAAATGAAGTTTTCAAAAGGGATATTATCAATGCCATCATTGGTGGTGTTGCAAGGAAAACTCATTATATATATGAGAAACCAGAGGTTAAATCTCAATTAGATGCAATTGACCCAAAATTATACCAACTATACTCAACAACAATCCCTTTAGTTGATGCATTATATTTCTTGAATGAAGGTATGATGGATATGGCTGCAAAAGGTGGTGGAGTTTCTGCTGCTGTTGATGTTGATGATGAAGAAGATCCAGAAACTGGTGAAACAAAGACAGTAATCAATGCAACAGCATTTATGTTTCCAATATTATGCCATGAAATTGCAAAAGGAATTGAAGAGGCATTAGCTAGACATGGTTATTCTAGTGATGATAATATGGCTAATATGACATTAGGTCAAGCAGACACATTAAAATCAGAAACAGAAGGTTTAAGAATTGGTCCAGCCATCTTGGATAAAATAAGGAATATTTTACCTACTGAATTATTTGATAAATCAGATATTGGGTTAATTAGATTTTTCTTTGTTGAGTTATATAAAATACCAGCAGATGAATTTATAAATCTAATGAAATACGTAATATCAGATACACCATCTGACCAAGACTATGCAAAAAGGGAATTTGATGAATTAATTGAAAAAGCTAGAGTTAGTAAAGAAAAATATCTTGATTACTTACAAAGCCAGTATATGGATGATATGGATATAGATGATGAAGATACTTATGATGGTGGTGGATTTGCCCCTAATCAAGCACCAGATGATTATACTGGTGGAAAGCAAATAGATTTTGACCCCTCAGATTTTGAGGACATATCACTTGATGAACTATTGAAAGATTTAAACATTAGAAGAAACTAATAAAACAATATTTAAAACCCCAATCTTTAATTAGGTTGGGGTTTTTTTGTTTTATGTGTATTTATATAAAAAAGAGAATATGACAAGGGATCAAGTATTGATTGAATCTGCCAAATGCATAAAGAGCACACCATACTGTTTAAAGACATATTTGCAGACATATGATAATACAGCAAAAAGATATGTTCCATTAGATTTATTTCCTGACCAAGTTAAGTTGATTGAGGATTATGATTTATATAATGAAAATATTGCATTAAAGTATAGACAGGCAGGAGTATCAACTGTGACAGCAGCTTGGATATCAAAAAGGTTGGCATTTGCAAATAGGAATAAACCTGAAAAGATATTAATTATTGCAAATAAGTTGGATACTGCTGTGGAAATGGCAAATAAGGTTAGGCATTTCATTGAGCAATGGCCAAATTGGGTTGGGATTGGTTTTTCAACAGAAAAGAACTCTGCAAGGCATTTTAAATTAAACAATGATTGTGAGGTTAAGGCTGTGGCAACATCAAAGGATGCATTGAGGGGTTATACCCCAACCACACTAATATTTGATGAGGCTGCTTATATTGATGCTGACCCTGACTTCTGGGCTGCTTCTATGGCATCTTTATCTTGTGTGCATGAAGATTCCTATATTTTCACAGACAACGGTATATTGCAATTAAAGGATATTATATCTGAAAAAAACAATATTGGTTTTACAAAATACAATGGAACAATAAAGGTGGTTAATAAAGATAAAGAAATTGTTGATATAAAAAACACTTTTAAATCTAAAAGAGCAACGTGTTATAATATTAAGACAAAATTTGGGTATGAACTTACTGGTTCATTCAAACACCCATTATTGGTTAATACAAATGCTGATAATGATGAGTGGGTATGGATGGAGAATATGAAAGTAGGGGATAAAATAAAACTCCAATTTGACCAAAACTTATTTGGGAAGGATCAAGAAATACAATTTGATTTGAAACATTACAATGAAACAGAGAAATACAAACTTCCATCAAAATTATCTGATGATTTGGATTTATGTTATCTTATGGGTTTATTTATTGCAGAGGGAAATTATAATGATAATACCATTGCAATAACAAATGGTGATGATGAAATAATTAACTTTTTAACAAATATGGGTTTTTTAAAAAGCAGAGAACATCATTATTATTATTCATCTTCTTATTTAACAAGATTTTTCCAAGATTATATTGGAATAACCAAAGCAAGAGCAAAAGGTAAGAAAATACCCCCAATGATATTAAGAAGTTCAAAAGAGGTGGCAAAAGCATTCTTGCAAGGCATGTTTGATGGTGATGGATGTGCTTTTAAGACTGGAGTTAAATATACTAGCACATCAAAAGAATTGGTTAATCAACTTCAAATATTATTATTAAACTTTGGTATTCAATCCTATATTAAATATACAGAAGATAAAACATCTCAAACATCCATTCTAACAAATAAAAATCACATAACAAAAGTATATAATCTTTTTATTAAAAACCAATATATTGAAAGATTCTTTAATGAGATTGGTTTTAGATTATCAAGAAAACAAATAAAACAAGATTCTTATAATAATAAAATAAAGAATAGCCAAACCATATATGCAACAAAGGATGAATTAAAGGCAATTTTAAATGAGAATGGAATTAAGCGTTCCCAATATGAAAAAGAATTTAGATTTATGGATGGGTTGTTAAGAAAAAATAAAACAAAGATTTCTTTACATTCTCTTGAACGTTTATTTGGTAAAAATTTATCAAACAAAACCACATTATCCATTTGGGAGAATAGATATGAAAAATTAAAAAGTTATTTCTATGATGAGATTATTCAAATTGATTCATTTGAAGATGATACTTATGATTTGGAAATTCCAGATGGGCATTCTTTTGTGAGTAATGGAATTATTTCACACAATACCGGTGGTAAAGTTGTAGTAATATCAACCCCCAATGGATATGACCCAATATATTATGAAATATATGACCAAGCATTACGTAGTATGAATGATTTCAAGATTACAGAAATGGTTTGGTATAGGGATCCAAGATATACAAAAGATTTATATATGGTGAAGGCAAAAGATATGATTCACTATCTATTAAATAAGGAGGAGTATAGCAAAGATGATTTTATTGATTTGTCACATGAAAATTCTTATGAGAGAGACCATCAGAGAGTTATTGAATATATTGAAGAAGGTTATAAGCCATGTTCATCTTGGTATGAGGGAATGGTTAAAAAACTTAAATATGATAAGAGAAAGGTATCACAAGAGATTGAAAGTAATTTCTTGGGGTCTGGTGATAATGTATTTGATTCAGAATTATTAACAAATATCTTAAAGAACCAATTAGCAAACCCCATATCAAAATTGATGGGAAATAGTTTATGGATGTTTAAAGAGCCAGAAAATGGTCATAGATATGTTGCGGGTGTGGATGTGTCAAGGGGGGATTCAGAAGATTTTTCAACCATTCAGATTATTGATTTTGATACACAAGAACAAGTTTTGGAATATGTTGGCAAAATACCACCAGATATATTGGCAGAAGTTGTTTTCAAATGGTGTTCATTATATAAGGCATTTGTTGTTGTTGATTTAACTGGTGGAATGGGTGTTGCAACATCAAGAAAATTGCAAGAAATGAATTATCCAAGTTTGTATTATGATAATATTGATAATAACAATAAATGGAAATATGATTCAAAAATGGCAGATAAAATCCCAGGAATAAATTTTAATAACAAAAGGGTGCAGATGATTGCTTCTTTTGAGGAAGCATTGAGGCATGAGTTTAAAATTTATTCAAATAGACTATACAATGAGATGAATACGTTTATATATATAAATGGAAGACCTGATCATCAAAAGGGACATCATGACGATTGTATTATGGCAATTGCTATGGCTACATATGTTGCAGAAAAATCATTCCAACTTTTGGAGAAAGTGACAAACCATACAAAGGCTATGATAAATTCTTGGAGTTCATTCAAGAACATATATACAGAACAATCTATGTTCTTTAATCCTATGATATCAAGTTCAACAGATAATAATGTAGCAAATAAACCAAATGTCAATGATTATCAAAAATATGGTTGGCTATTTGGTGTTAAATAAAATATAAAAAATATTATGAGTAATAATGAAAATCTAACAGTATGGCAAAGGCTATCAGCAACTTTTGGTCCAAATTCTCTTTTAAATCAAGATATACCCACATATAAGTTTGATAAGAAAGAACTATTAAGAACTCAAAATAAAGTTGAATTTGAAAGAGAAAAATTACAAGCACAGCAATCTTTTTATCTATCAAACCAATGGGCAAAAATTGATAACCACTTATATACCCAAGCAGTTTATTATGAACCAACAAGATTGGCATCAGTCTATGATTTCGAAAGTATGGAATATTCAATTGCTGGTGAAACAAAAATAGCAACCCCTAATGGCTTTATCACTATAAAAGAGTTAGCGGATAAAGGTAGAGATTATGAGTTTATAACATATGCTTATGATCATAATTTAAAGAAAGTTGTTCCGGCTAAAGCATATAATGCCCATTATACAAGGGATGAGATGACTTATAAAATAACATTTGATGATAATTCACATATCATTGCAACACATGGTCATAGGTTCTTAAAGAGAGATGGTGTGTTTTGTGTGGTTGAAGAATTGGAAGTAGGGGATTCTATGATGCCATTTTATCGTAAATCATTTTATAATAATCAAAATTACCATTGGGTGTATAGTTGCAATAAAGATGAAGGTCATCATGGTTGGGTTAGTGAGCATAAATTAATTGCTGAATGGTTCTATGATAAAAAAGTAAATTTTGATGAGGAAGTTCATCATATAGATTTTAATGGTAAAAATAATTTACCAGAAAATCTCCAAATAATGAAAATTAATGAGCATAGGTCATATCATGCAAAAATAAATAATCAAAAACTTTGGGCAAATCCTGATTTTAGAAAAAAAATGTCTGAAGTTGCTAAAAGAAAAGGTAAGATTTCTTGGGGTGGTAAAAGAGAAGGTAAAAATAATCCTTCATATATAAAATTAGATTTTGATAAATTAGTTGAAGTTGCAAAAAATGCTAGATTATTAAATGAAACAGCAAAACAATTAGGTGTTTCATATAGAAAAATACAAAATGAGTTAAGATTTAAAGGTTTTAAACATTGGGATGATTTTCTAAAATTCTATGGTATTAAAAAATATCTTATACAATCAGAAAATTATGAACTTTTAGATTTTAGAGTGATCCCTTGGGATTTACTTGTTGAAACAGCAAGGGAACAAAAATTAATGAAAAACGTTGCAAATAAATTAGGTATAACAGTATCTAAACTATCCTCAACTATTGAAACTGGGGGATATAAGAATTGGACTACATTTATGGCAGCATATGGGTTAAATGTTGGTAAGACAGGTAGAAAGAAAGTTGTTGAAGAAAATATTGTTAATCATAAAATTATATCTATTGAACCTTATGGTGTTGTGCCTGTTTATGACTTAACAGTTCCTGGTTATAAGAATTTTGCAACAGATACAATATTTTCACACAACACACCAGAAATTGGGGCAGCATTAGATATATATGCAGAAGAATCAACAACTTCAAATGAAGATGGGCATATGTTGCAAATATATTCAGAATCAAAAAGAATAAAATCTGTATTAACAGATTTATTTAATAATATTTTGGATATAAATACATCATTACCAATGTGGACTAGGAACACATGTAAGTTTGGCGATAACTTCGTCTTTTTAAAGTTGGATCCAGAAAAAGGTATTGTTGGATGCAATCAATTACCAAATATTGAGATTGAAAGATTAGAACCAGGTAGTGCAGAAAAGGCATCAGGTTATGGAGAACTATCATCAGAAAATGATTCCCTTAAATTTAAATGGAAAAATAAACAGATGGAATTCCAACCTTGGGAAATTGCACACTTTAGAATATTGGGGGATGATAGAAAATTACCATATGGAACATCCTTATTGGAAAAAGCAAGACGTATCTGGAAGCAACTTTTATTATCAGAAGATGCAATGTTAATATATAGAACATCAAGAGCACCAGAAAGAAAAA
>Ga0210003_1001494_pt1 | contig 20591 bp, 18 predicted proteins | sample LantaG_FD_182804 | JGI IMG/M metagenome (GOLD analysis project Ga0210003, IMG submission 182804) | Deep subsurface microbial communities from Baltic Sea to uncover new lineages of life (NeLLi) - Landsort_02402 metaG (SPAdes) (version 2) | ecosystem: Environmental > Aquatic > Marine > Oceanic >... | reverse complement strand
CCGCTCGCGTATACGGGAATACGAGCAATTGGTGGCGCGCGAAACCGCGGCGTCCAAATCCGCCGGCGCCGTCATCCAGGTCGCTCCCGGCCCGGAACTGGGCACCCGGGTCATCGAGTTCCAAGATGTCGCCATGGGCTTTGACGGCCTCAAGCTGTTCGAGGGACTGTCCTTCACCGTCCCGCGTTCGGCAGTGGTCGGTCTGCTCGGACCCAACGGCACCGGCAAAACCACGATGTTCAAACTGGTCACCGGTGACCTGCAACCCCTGGAGGGCAAGACCGTGACCGGGTCAACCGTCCGCCTGGCTTTCGTGGACCAGGAGCGGGAATCTCTCGACAACGACCGGAGCCTGATTGAGGAAGTCGGCGGGGGACTCGAAGAACTGACTATCGGCGACCGGAAAATCCCGATACGGCAATACCTGTCTCAATTCGGGTTCAAAGGTCCGGCCCAGCAGAAAAAAGCCCGCGAGCTTTCCGGAGGCGAGCGCAACCGCTGTCACCTGGCCAAAGTCCTCAAGGTGGGCGGCAACGTGCTGCTGCTCGACGAACCGACCAACGACCTCGATGTCAACACCCTGCGCATGCTCGAAGAAGCCATCCTGGATTTCTCCGGGTGCGTCATGGTCATCAGCCACGACCGCTTTTTTCTTGACCGGGTCTGCACCCATCTGCTGGTGTTCGAGGGTGAGGAAAAAGTGCGCTGGTTCGAGGGCAACTTCTCGGCCTACCAGGACTGGCGCAGCAAGGAACTGGGCGACCGCCTGTTCGAGAACCGGCGCAACCGCTACCGGACAATCGTCAAAGCCTGAACCCGGCCGCCTTTTAGCTTACTCTCCCTCGCAGGCGGCCAGTATCAGGCGGAACAGCTCAATCATGTTGTCAGTCGTTAATTTGATTTCATCAGCCATAGCGAGGTCAGGCTTGGTGATATGCTGCTTGACGCCGGCGACGGCGCTTTTGTCGAAGTTACTCTAACCGACCGCCGTACCGGAGAGAAAAAACCCGATAATAAGAATCAACAGCCTTCTTCTGTTCATATAACCCCTATTCCCAATTTCTGCACATTACCAAATCATCATCAGGAGTTTTTTCTGTTACCCGAAAGCGGTCGGGATAAGATATTCGTTTATTCGGAGTTATTTTCTCCGTCCAGTGATTCATGATTTGTGAACGAGATCCCTGACTTGCAAAACGACGTAAGGCTCTACCCCGGACTGTGTACGACTTGCGACCGTTTTCATTATACCCAACTAGATTTTGTTAAGGGGGCACACGGTTAGAAATCACAAGGGTGGAGTAGAATCTACTCTCCCCGATTTACTATGCGGTACAAGGACTTACGCCGAAATGTAACCAGATCATGGCCGTTTTCATCGATTTCCGTGAGAGGCAACCAAAAAATAAACCGCGTTTTGCAAAAATAATCGTAGGTTTTCGCCGGGGCATCCGATATAATTAGTAGTTAATATCGATTTGAGTTCGCCTTTTACGTAGTTTTGTCCTAAACCACAACACACCGCTAAAGCTTAATCTCGAATTGATGGCGCAATCATGCGCAATATGTAATTTATTTTGAAGTATCTGTTTTCATCGGAATGCAGTTCACTTCGAGATAAGCAAATACGGAGTGTAGGATGAATATCTACATCGGAAACTTGTCGTTCAATACGACTGAAGAACAATTACGCCAGGCTTTCACAGCTTTCGGCGAAGTATCAACCGTCAACATTATTACGGACAAATACAGCGGCGAGCCGAGAGGCTTCGCGTTTATCGAAATGTCGGTAAAGGAAGAGGCTGTTGCGGCCATCAGCGGCCTGAACGGCCAGGAGCTTAATGGACGCGAGTTGAATGTCAACGAAGCGAAACCGCGCCCTCAGAGCGGCAACCGCGGCGGTGGCAATAACTACCGCAAGTCATACTAAAAGCGACGCAAGGAAACCCGTGACAATTTTTTCACGGGCTTGATTTTCGAAGGAGACCGGTTTTTGGCCGGCCTCCTTTTTTTATTTCTCGGTTAATAATATGGTCGTCAGCGAGCGAAGCGTTGAATGCCGTCTTTACCCTCAGGTAACGCCGGCACGGGGAACGCTTCAGGAAGAACATCCTTTCTCCTCCGACAAGAGATAGACATTGTTATTGTGGAGCAAGGCTCCATCCGGTAGCCATTCCCAGAACTTACCAGGTCTTTACGTATCCACTGCACGAGGAATTGAGGTAAATGCATTTACAAACGATTAGAGAAGTACAAAATCCGCAGCCGGCAGATTTCTTTAAGCGAAAAATCAGGTTATCTACGCGTTATCGGAAGACTGCATGGATAAAAATGTAAGTGTGGGGGAATCGTCGCAGATACTGAGCGCAGCGAAGTAAACCCCCGACTCGCGTTGTGGCACATGGGCTTACACCATATTGTGACTTAACTGTTAATAAAAGAACCCTATTTCTAGTGATCCACAAAGCGATTTCTTTCTGTGCTCTCGTCATGCATCGGTGTAGGAAACATCTACTGCATCAATTCTATAGTCCGAGGTTTTTTTGCGATTCATTTTAGTTTCCTGAAAAATGGCGAAATTGTCACCATAGGCAAGAGAACTTCGGTATACAATACCTTCGAAACCGATGTGCTTAACAAACTCACACAGATATTGGCTGGGAAGATATTCCAAATCTGCAACACGAGGTACAATAGGTTTTGCCAACTCATCGCCTAGTAAAACCAAAAAGGGCATATCCTGATATATAACACTTAAATCATCTTCCGACAGTGCAAACGGGGAAATCGTTTGTTTTGGATTTCGGAGATCAACTAACGCTAAAGGCACCATTACCTCAAACTCAACTACTGTCACAGTATCATCTATGAAAGGCCTCACCTCAGAAATGGCTGTTTTAATATTTGAGGCAGAGTACAAATAAGATATACCTTTGGGGTTTGCCCTGCCATTAGATACAAGATCTTTGGGAGGCATACCCATTTCTTCTATAGTATAAGATCTATTTGTGGCATTTATCCGTGCTCTATAAAGCGAACCTGGTACATCTTCTACTGGCAATGTTAATAGCTCAAATAGGTTTTTTAGATGTTCTTGGTCAGGTATTAGGTTGGGGAAATATCTATTTTGATGTTTCAATTCCTCGCGGAAATCTTGCCATTGTTCAAGTTTATATTCATCCTGTTCTATCTTACATTTATACTTTTCTGAATGTAATTCAAGGTTCCCTGTAATTTCACAAAGTAGATCAATAATCTTACTGCAATCAAGTTCACCAAAGGTTGCCCAGTCACTTTGAATATTTGTCCCCAAATCTCGACCGTTACTATCAATAACATATAGATCCACTATTGGCGCAAATCTATCAAAAAGTGAACTGGCCTCAATTATATCAGCATCATGACAACCGCAGAAACCGCATGTACTACTTTCACTACTCTCAGCCCTGATTTGTCTTTTTAAAAATGAATCAGAGAAACAATTTGGACAACAATACATATCACGCTCGGTGTAAAAAATCTGCGATTAGTTCAATGTGATGCTGCATTGATATTTGCTTTACCTTACCAAGCCCCGGAAAGTGCTCCTTCTTAAAAAGCTCAACAAACTGTTCGCAGGCACGCGATTTAAAAATATTGGATTCAGGCTTGCGGTACTTTTCAACAAACTCGGATAGAGCTTCATAAAACTTGCCAGCCGGATTGATGGGAGAAGCATTTTGAACGGATTTGAAATGATAAACAAACATATCATCTTCAGAATTCAAGTATGTAACATGAATGGCGACAGCATAGGCTGGTCCACCTGTTTCCGAGTATTCATCACCTACAATAAGATAATCACCGAAACCGTCCATCCCTTCATCTTCATAGGTAATATGCAGATCAGAGAAATGCTCGCTTTCATCATAATCAGCATTCTTCCGGGTTTTGAAGGAATCTCGAACAAGGATACGTGGGGTATTTCCATCGCGAAAGTACCGTTGATATAATTTCCCAGTGAAGGTATCTATAAAAATATGCTCTCTGATATTCGTCAACGCTTTAAGCGCTGCCGATAAGTCTTTGCCGTGTTCAAATCCATAGTGGATAACAGAAAACACGCGATTCGGTCGGGCCTCAATACTGGATTTGATCTTGTCGATATCGCTATCTCTACTAAGAATAATGCCTAATGCGGCTTGCGGAGACTCCACCAAAGTTTCCTCTAGTATATGATTTATTTCTGACCCACTAGCTAAATCACCTACTTGTGGATTAACAATAAGCGTAAAAATGGTTTCTTGCTCTGTTAAGCTTTTAATAGTACGACGTAGCGGAGAGAGATTGGATTTAACGGGTTCAAGGATAGGGCAGATATCATGTTTTGAGAGAAATTCCGAAAATTCTCGTAGAAGAATCAACTCAAATTGCTTACCGCGAAAGTAGGGGTAGTACCGCACCTGATCTCCTAATATGTGTTATGTGAAAGGACAGAGTAAGTACTTTGCTCTAACAGTGCAAGAAATTTATCAATCCAACTATTGTTAATGTTATAACTTGCAGCACTTGCTTTTAATGATCGCGGAGCTTTATTAACAAAGTCTTTCAATTGTTTAGTGTTACCTCTACGCTGAAGTACTTCTAACATTGCGTCGTGGGCTGTTTCCGGTGTCAATTCACAGAAGAGCTCAAAGCATGCTTGGTGTATTCTGGTGTTGGGTACATTTGGAACAAAACCAAAATTATCTTCTATTATTTGGAGATACTCACTTTTTCTGAATGTACTAAAAATAACCGATGGTTTAACGTGGTACTTGTTTGGCTGTGATTCCCTTAAGACTTCAATGGAATTATCAGGTGAGAGAGCCATTATGCCGATATCAGATCTCAACCGATTATTTAGATTGGCAGCTTGCGATAAGCTAGCAATCACGTTTATTCGGTCAAAGAAAGAGGTGTAGGCAGAAATCTGGGCTTCCAATCTATCTAAGGAATCAAGGTCTGATTTTATTTCATAGACAGTGGATGTTCCGTTCAGAATCACGACATCTGCTTTACAGGAGGCTACCCGTAGCTCTGTCAGCATATGGGAACTTTCGAAATGATTACCTAAATACACTTGCTCTGTAAGAGCATTCTTGTAAACATACTCGCTACAATAGTGCCTCGATAAAAGGTTGTAAAGCCCATCGAAGAAATCTCGCAGTCTTTGGGACATATCAATCATGGACCCAATGCCGCTATTATTGATAACTTCATCGAAGTAGTTTGACTTCCCGTATCGGATAAGATCATTTAATACTAGTGGTGAGAAGACTCTGTTAAGAGAGGGGAAATACCGCTCATCTATTTTCATTATTTGAATCATGGCAGTACCTAATAGTTAATCCCATACTGTAACTTACTACGACACATGGTATAGATAAATATTTGAATCTCTTTAATCAAGGTTTAATTTCCCTTTGTTTTGCAATGAGGACACCCAATATCGGACTCATCGTCAAACAGTCTAGTTGTAAAAAGTCGATATTAAATGGAGGTGGGGGGAATCGAACCCCCGTCCGAATATAACGTCAGGCCGTCCTCTACGTGCGTAGCCTGTCTATAATTTCTCGCCCCGACCGCTGCCGACAGACAGGCCACGGCCGAAGCCAGCCTTTATTTTTTAGCCATTCTTAAAGGCGTCGAACAGCCGAGTCTCCTTTATCGACGCCGTAGCCCAACCCTGGAGACATGGAGTCAGGTACGACGAGCCGCCTTATTTAGGCAGCTATGGCGTAATTGTATTCGCCAATTATTGGTTTGCCCGGTTTGTTAACGGGGACCCAGACTACCCCGGCACGCCAACAGCCCCCCACTATACCCGTCGAAACCTGGTCACCCCCATAACGGTGTGAAAGTTTGACGATATACAGCGAAGAGACCGAGCCTTATCGAGGCTTCGCCTCAACAAGACCGTACTCTTCAGATGTCAAAGAACCTCTATCTATAATATACTCAATCGGCAAAATTATTCAACTGGCAAAGCCAGTTATTTCTGCATTTTCAATTTGCTAAAAATCACGTTTTTCAGCATCTGTTCGCTATCAAACATCTTATCATTTCAGGCGAAGCCAGTTATTTCTGCATTTTAAATTTGCTAAAAAATTAAGTCCTTCAGCATCAACTTGCAATCAAACATCTTCTCATTTCAGGCCAAACCGATTTTCGGGCTTATTCAGATTTTTACTGATTTCACTCAATCCGGCCCGACCGTTTGTACCGGTCCGGCCGCCATTCATTAAACGCCTGAACCCGCCCGAAGTTTCAGCCAAAAAGAGGTTAAACGCCCCTACAAACTCAACCGGAAACCGAACTGGTTGACCGACTCGTTTTCAAAAGTCGAATAAATGCGCTGGACATTCAGGCTGAAAACTTTCGTAACCGGTTTGACCAGCGAGAGTTCCACATAATGGTCGCGGTCAAGACCCGAGGTGTAGTCGAAATTATAATCGGCCGTAAACTCGAAATTGAAAGTCGTGTACAGCTTGAAACTGTTAATTAAAACCAGCTGGAGCGTCTCCCCCCGGTCCTCCCCGGCGTCATCGATATTTTTATAATACGAAATCTCGTTTGAAATCGGGTAAAAACCGAATTTCCCCGAAGCGCTTTCTATAGTCGGGATAATCTCCCCCGCAAAAGAAACCGACCCCCAAAAAAGCGTCATTGACGCCGCTACCACGCCGACGAGCAGAACAAGCTTGCGCATGGGATACTCCTTTGGTTAAATATTAATTTATTTTTATTAATTTAGCGGATTTTTTGAGATCTAATAATTTAAAATCGTCATTAGGGTCAATTGTTTTAATTAGACCAGTATCAGCCTTAATAACAAAGTATCCCCAATATCTTCCTAAAGTATCTGATAAAAGCTGATTATCAAAATCATTTTTATTTTTAAAATATAATAATCCAATATTAAAAGACCATAATATTTCTTCTGGATTATTCTTAAACTCATTTTTCATGTAGTGCAAACTGGAATCAAATCCATATAGATGATAATAACACTCAGCTATAAAAAGACGACTGTTAATAAGTTTATTGAGGTTAAAATCCTTTATAAGTTTTAAAATGGATTCATATTTGCCTTCTAAGTAATAGATTTTTGCTTTTTGCAAAATTAAATTTGTGTCTCTTCCATAAATCAGAAAAGAAGTATCAATAATACGATGTGCTTTATCTAACTTATTTAATTCAATCAAAACATTAACATAATCAATAATACCATTAATAGATATAGTATCTAAAGGTAGCTGATTAAAAAGTGATTCTGCTTCTAGCCATTTTTTCTCTTTAACATATACAAAACCTAAATTTACCTGTGGTGCATAATAATCTGGAGCCAGGCTTATTGATTTTCTTAAATAATATTCTGCTGAATCAAATAAATCTTCATCCAAAAATATACCACCCAATAGATTTAATGCATCCGCTTTAAGACTATCATTTTGATGTGCTTTGTTTAAGAAGTAATTTGCATTCTCATAATTATAGCACTGATATTCTATTTTCCCTAAAAGATAAGAATAACTATAATTAAAAGAATCTAATGTATACGCATTAAATATATTGGAATATGCCATAGTTGTATCACTACTTTTTAAATAGATTATTCCCAAATTCCAATATGTAGAAGGTTCTTCTACTATATTTAAGGCTTTTTCATATAATGATATAGCGCTATCATACTTACCTAATTTATCCATTATCAAACCAAGGTTGTTATAAGGATTAGAATTGTTTGAATCTAATTCAATTGAATGTTCTAAATAATTTATAGCTAAATCAATCTGATCATCAAAGAGATAAGCTGTACCAGCATAAAAGCATGCTTGTGCATCTAAACACACATTAACAACCTGAGACCAAATCATAGCAGCACTATCAAATAATGAATCTTCATAGTATTTCATAGCAAGTTTTCTATTGTTAATATCACAGGTTTTTAAATTTGTAGTATCGTAATAATAAGTAATGGTATTTTTTAAATTTATGAAATCTTCGCTTTTAAAATCTGAAGTCGCACCTCTCATTTCTACATGTCTAATTAATAATGTATCATTATTTTTAATTGAGGTGGTCTTGTCGCTATAAGTGACTAATTCTGTATTACTATTGGTAAAATATTTAATAAAGTAACAACCTGTTCCGATAATTATGCAAATCAAACCTGTAATTATATTCTTTCTTGTTGTTGGTACCCATTTCCATCCCGCTTTTCCAATGACATATAAACCATAAGCATTTAAAATAGAGCCGATTACTACAAACAAATATATCATAATTTCAATAATTATTTATTTTGCATATTTTTTTATTATAATTTAATATTAATTTAATATAGAAATGAGAAAAACCTAAAGCAATAACTATATAAACTGCATTATTTAGACGGGGCTTTCGGTTTCAGCCAGGTGCCGTAGAAACTGTTGGTCAACAGGCCCTCGAGGGTGGTGAAAATCGAGCGGGTTTTGTAACCCAGCTCCTTGCGGGCTTTCTGCGAGGTATAGGCCCAGTCGAAATCGAGCAGTTTGACCAGGTCGGGATAGAAGGAAATCTTGCCGCGGCCCCGTATCCTATTATACATCACCGAAAGGCGGGCGATAAAATTGACCAGCGGCCGGGGAAAATGCACCAGGTGGGGCGCTCGGTCGACGATGGCCGAGACATTCAGAACCAGGTCCTTCAGCGAGATATTCTCCCCGCCCAGAATATAGCGTTCGCCGGGGCGGCCCTTTTCGAGAGCGCTGATAATTCCCGGAGCCAAGTCGCGGATATCCACCAGGTTGACAAGGTTGTCGTATTCCGGAAACAATAGTTTGCTGAACAGTTTATAGGCTATGCCGCGGTCATCGCCGGAGCGCGAGGGGGCCACGATTATTGTGGGGTTGACCACCACCAGTTCCGGGCCGCCCTCGGCGGCCAGTTTGAAAAGCTCGTCCTCGGCCGCCCGCTTGGTCATAAAATACGGGATTATAAGATGCCCGAGATTGTATTCCGTGTCCTCATCGGCGCGCAGCCGGGATAAAATATTGCCGTTGAGAGCCTTGTGCGGCAGCGCCCCCACCGCCCCGACCGTGGAGATATGCAGGAACCTCCTCACCCCTGCTTTATGGGCCGCTTTGTAAAGGTCCACCGCCCCGAAAGTATTGATGCCGGTGAACTGGGTCAGTTTGTCGCGGCGGAAATTCACCCAGGCCGCGGTGTGGATGATCTGGTCGACGCCCTCAAGAAGTTTCTCCAGGTCGACCGTTCGACGCAAATCCGTGACCCGCTTCTCCAAACCCAGCGAATCTATAAAAGCGATGTTGGAGCTTTCGCGGACATGGGCTATGGGCTTCACGCCGTCCAAATCGAACTGGTAGCAAAGCTGTTTACCCAGCGAGCCGGAGGCGCCGGTGATAAGTATTTTCTTGTCGGTCAAATCCATAAGCCTATAAAAAGGGTGTTCCGTTCGAAACGGAAATTAAAAATCAAAGGTCAATATTGTCAAATAATATAAACTGAAAACCTTCGGAAAAGTTCTTTTAAAATGGTCTGTACTGGAAATCCGGGGAAAGCGGTTATCTCACAAATGACCTTAAGAGCGGGCTAACTTCACAAGACCCAGAGCGTTATCGGCCGCGATAAGGCGGGATGATTATAAACCGAGCTCTTTCTAATCCTTTCTTCATCTTCTCCCCGACGGATTAAATATCCTTATCGCCATACTTTTTCAAAAGCGCCTTGAAGCGCGGGTGGTCACGAAGGGGGATAAACTCCGGAGCTATTTTTAACCAGTTTACGGACAACTTGCTCGGTATCAGAAAAAGGGTGTCCAGCTGGTCGATAGCCTTTTCGTAGTCACCCACGTTGGTGTACACCGTGGCCAGGTCCCAAATGCGATCGGTACCATATAGGGCATCTATGCTGACCGGTTGCAATTCGACCCCGCGCCGCGCGGCTGCAATGGCCTCATCCTTGCGTCCGAGAACGGCATAAATCTTGCCCAATAAGCTTTGATTAGTTGCATTGTCAGGGTCATAGGAAACCATATTTTCCATGATGATCCGGGCGGAGTCGAGATACGGTAAAGCCACCTCGGGTTGCTGCATTGTTGCACAGGTCATCCCTTTTAAATAGTAATAGTCCACACCATTATTGTATTGCCAAGTGATATCCCTCGGACCGGTCATCAATTCGAGCGCGCGATCAAAACTGCTATCACAAAGATGATAGTAAGCCGCAATATAAGTGAGCGGAGGTGAACGCGGATTATATTCGAGACCGGCGTCAACCACCTCCAGGGCTGCTGACGGGTCACCCGTGAGGTTTAGCACTGACCATGATTTCGCAAAGAAAGCCCATTCGTTGAGGGGATCGAGATCAATAGCCTGGTCATAGCTGACAACAGCCTTTTCGAAGTGGCCGCTGCTGATGTAGGTGTTACCCAGTTCATAATAATACCAAGGTTCCCGGGGAGCTAATTGTACTGCTTGAATCAAGCCGTCAATTGCTTTTTCCCATTTACCCTGACGCCGTTGAACCCAGGCAATACTGGCAATTGCCAGGCTGTTGTTTGGCTGAAGTCGAAGCACCTTGGAAAACGTCTTAATGGCATTATCGAAATCTCGCAGACCGTGGTAATAGTACCACCCCAGCGCCTGATAGGGTTCAGGGGAACCGGGTGCCAGTTCGAGGGCGATATCAATCAGCACCCTGGCGCTGTCCAGGATTTTCCTGGTGGTGTCGGTACCATCCCAGTGAATCTCAGTGTACAATTCTCCGAGTTCGGCATAAGCCGGTGCGAATCCCGGTGCCAGTTCAATCGCTTTCAGGTGCATTCTCTTGGCGGTTAGCAGTTCATCCTGACGGTTACGGGCGATTGAGAAATACTGTTTGCCCCGGAGATAAAAATCATAAGCCTTCGGATCAATCTCGGGCCGGTCGGCGAGCGCGTCTCGCTCTGCCTGCAGCAGGGCAACATTGAGCGCGGCGGCTACCTCGCGGGCAATCGAAGACTGCATCGCAAAAACATCGGTCAGGATAGCATCGTAACGGTTTGCCCAGATGTGCATATCATCAGATACCCGGATCAACTGCGGGTTAATACGGACCCGATTGCTGTCTCCCGATTTGTCCCAGCGAATAGTTCCCTCAAGGATACAGTCCACCTTGAGTTCCTTACCGATCTGACGTAAGCTCTTGTTAGTGTTTTTATACTGCATGGCGCTGGTGCGTGAGATGATTCCCAAACCGGATAGACGGGCCAGGCTGGTAGTGATTTCTTCCGTGATTCCGTCCGCGAAATACTCATCATCCGGATCGCCCAAATTCTCAAACGGCAGCACAGCCAGCATGATTTTGCCTGACCTGTAAGTGGCTGTTTTCTTAACCCAGGGCTTAGTGATGATAAGAACAACAACTGCTGCGACTACAATAAAAGTTATAGTAACCCACCACCTTAGCGATGTCCTTCTTGATACCAACCTTCCTGAAACAGTAGTATTACCGGATTCAAGCGACCGCTTCACGCGCATCAAATCCGACAGCATCCCGTCCGCGTGCTGGTACCGGGTTTTGACGTCCTTTTCCAGTGCTTTGTCTATTATAGACTGCAGTCCATCCGGAAGTTCCTTCTTGAAACGAGCTATAGGTTCCGGCACATCGTCAACAACCGCCTTCAAAGTCGCCGCCTCGCTATCACGCTTGAAAGGATTCTGTTTGGTAATCAATTCATAGAGGACAACTCCGAGAGAGAATAAATCGCTGCGACGATCAATATCTTTTCCCTGCACCTGCTCCGGTGACATGTAGCCGATGGTACCAAGAGTCGACCCTGTTTTGGTCAGTTGATCTGAACCGACCACCGACGCCAGCCCAAAATCAACTATTCTGACTCGGCCATGGGAATCTATTAAAATATTCGAGGGTTTGATATCCCGATGTATTACGCCCTTTTCGTGAGCCGCGTTCAATCCCTCGCATATTTGGATACCCAATTCGAGTATCTTATTTATTGTAAGTTCTTTCCCTGAGGTATACTCTTTTAAAGACCGGCCCTCGACATGCTGCATGGCGAAGAACGGACGGTCCTGGTATTCCGAGACCTCGAAAACCTGAATAATATTGGGATGGTCAAGCTTGGCTGCCGCCTGGGCCTCGCGCTTGAAACGGGCGCGGCAGTCCTCGTCCTGGCACAGGTGTGGCGGTAAAAACTTCAGCGCCACCTGACGATTCAATTCGGTATCCTCGGCCAGGTACACCTCCCCCATCCCGCCGGCACCCACTTTGTCGATAATTTTATAATGCGATATTATTGTGCCGGCGGTAAGGACGGTAAATGACCTGGTCGGTTCATTGTCATATTCGTCCGCCGCCATTGGCAGATACCTCTTTAGATTATCCTGAAAACAAGACTTTAATTATCCAAAAATAATCTTATCGATTATTAAAAGCAACTAATTATCTTTTAATTTATTATGCCCTAAAAAAATAAACCGGTCGGTCCTTAGTATAAAATCCTGTTGATTTTTCTTTTTCCTGTTATATTGTAAAAAGCAGATAGACAATGCGGTTTAACTTTAAGAAGATCTTAAAATTAAAAAGCGCCATAAACGGTAGATTAGCGCCGGTTGATAACTTTTTAGGAGACAGTGATGTTTCGACGGTTGGGCATCTTAGCGGAACTTCTTGATTTCCTTAAGCATTCCAAGAAATGGTGGCTTGCCCCTATCCTGGTTTTTCTGTTGCTTCTGTCTATCCTGATTGTCTTTACGGAATCCTCGGCCCTGGCTCCCTTTATTTATTCGATTTTCTAGCTGAAGTAAAAGAAAACGATCACCGGCTAACCGCCGAAACCATCGCCGATCAGATTATGTCCGACCGGGCCTCGAAATAAATACTGCGATTAATCTCTTCAAGCAGTATATTATTTTATGCCGAGAAAAAAATATTCCATAGGTTTTCGTCTTATGGCCGGCCTGGTCGCCGTCTTGATTTTTATCGTACTGGTCGAGGTCGTACTGCGACTGGTCAAGGCCGATGATTATTTCCAGAACCGCTTTTTCATCGTCAACCGCGCCCTGGACTATCCCGAAATTTTCCAACGCGACCGCGACCTCTTCTGGCGCTTTCGGCCCGACCGGACGGTGACCTCGAAATTCTTCGAGGGCGAGACCTATCGCATCAACTCGTATGGCCTTCGCGGCGACGAAATCCCGGCCGAGAAAAAAAAGAAAAGAATCATCACCCTGGGCAACTCCTGCACCTTCGGCTGGGGTATCCCTCTCAATCAAACCTACGCCAAACAACTGGAAAAAAACCTTCAGGGACATTACGAGGTCATCAACGGCGCCGTTCCGGGGTATTCCTCGTTCCAGGGCGATAAGTTTTTCGAAAACGACCTGCTTGATCTTAGGCCGGATATAGTGACCGTCTTATTCGCCTGGAACGACCATTGGGCGGCAGCCTTGCAAATCGCCGACAAGGACCAGGAGTTCCCCCCGAAAATTATTCTCGAGACACAGAACTTCCTCGCCCGTTTTCATTTTTACCGCCTGATGAAAAAGACCCTGCTTTCGGCTGTCGAAAAAAATCCCGACTCGACCTTCGACCGCAGCAATATCGTTTACCGGGTGGGGCTCGATGATTTCGGGCTGAATTTGAAGGAAATATGCGAGCGCGTTCGCGAGGCGGGGGCGACACCTGTTCTTTTGACATCCCCCATCCCCTCTCTTGAGAAATACTACCCGCCGGGCGCGCGTTCCTCCCTGCACGCTTTCCATGAAAAGTACAACCAGGTGATAAGAAACATCTCGGCGGTTTACAACATCGACCTGGTGGACCTGGCGCGGGAATTCGACAACCAAGACGGCCTGTGGGACGACGCCTTGCGGGACCCGATTCACTTCAACGCCCGCGGCCATGAACTGGCGGCGCGGTTGATTGCCGATTATATCGAAAAAAATATCGGTCTTTAAGTTTACTTTGAAAACCGGTCGAGCGTCTCAATCAGCTTATCGATATCGGCCTCGTTGTTGTAAAGATGCGCCGACACCCGTATCGAACCCTCGCGCTGGGCGAGGATAATTTTGCTTTTGGTAATTTCTCCGAACAGTTCTTTAATGCGGTCGCAGGTGAAAGTAAAAATCGAGGACCGGTGTTTTTCGACCATCGAAGAGGTTATCCGGTAATACGGATTGCTTTTCAAATAAGCGGCCAGCCGGTCGAGCAGGCGATGGTTGTGTTTCTGGATGTTCGCGATACCCAGCTGTTGAAAATATTTCACCGCCGCTTTCATCCCGACCAGGTTCAAAACGACGTAATAACCCAGTTCGTATCTGCGCGCCGCGTCGTAATAGGGGTTGTCATACTTGAACAGGCTGGTGAAATTCATCTGCCAGTCCACGCTCAGCCAGCTCATGAAGGGGATGGTCATTTGCTCCCGGATTTCCGGGGCGAGATAGAAAAAAGAGCAGCCCTGCGGCGAGAGCATCCATTTCTGACAGCCGGAGGTAAAGACGTCGATCCCCAGCTTTTTGACATCGACCGGCTCGGTCCCCATCCCCTGGATGCCATCCACCACGAACAGCAGGTTGTTTTCTTTGCATATTTTTGAAAGGGCCGCCAGGTCGTTTTTGTAACCGTTGAAAAACTGGACATAGGAAAGACAGAGGACGCGCGATTTTTTGGTGATGGCTTTCTGGAACTCGTCGATATCGAAAGCCATGTCTTTGGATTTGACGAATTTGAGCTTATAGCCGAACCGTTCCGCGGCCGCCCGCCAGGCGTAAACTATCGAGGGAAACTCGATATCCGAAACCAGGATTTCGGAATCTTTCGGCAGGGGCAGGCCGAAAGCCGCCACGTTCAGCCCGAAACTGGTATTCAGTCCCAGGCCGATATCCTTTTTCGAGGCGCCTATCAAGCCGGCGTAGGCGGCGCGAAGTTCCTCGGCGCTGTCGAAACCGGTGGGGGTGTCGTCGATTTCGGCGGCCATGCGGACATCCATATTTTCCTCGATGGCGTTTTTGACATCGAGCGAAAACGGCCCATTCGAGGCCGAGTTGAAATAGACAATCTTTTCGGTGTGCGGAAACCGCGCCCGGATTTCTTCAAATTTCTTTTCAAGATCGTTGTTCATAGCTGTTCTTTCAGAGTTACGTTATCCAGGATACGTTTATATGGAATATAAATAGCCTATTAAAGCCATCGCCCCGCCCAGCTTGATAAGGTGCGAAAGCAGACCGAACAGCACCAGCGGCATGGGCAGCTTGATTTTCACCGATAGCCCTATCAGCACCGGCGTGGCCCCCAAAAGAAACGCCAGCACCGCCGCCGCCAGACCGGCCTTGACGCCCGACAGGGGAATGACTATATAAAAAAAGCTGAATATGATGGTCGGGATGACCACGTAGAACAAAAATTCCATCACGAAATTCATGATGAACCAGGCCAGGTTGCTTTCCTCGACCAGTTCTTTCGGCAGCCCCCGGTTTAATTTCAAACCAACCTCGACCAGGCTCAGCACAATCGAGACTACTAACAAATAAATGCCGCTGACGGCGAAACAGTAAAACATCAGCTTATAGGAAATCATCTATAACCATCCTTTTTCGATATACCAGGCATACGTTTCTTTGACCCCTTTCTCGAGCGGTATCTGCGCCTCAAAACCGATTTCCATCCGAGCTTTTTCGGTCGCGACCTCCCAGGCGGCCAGAAGCTCCGCGGACTTGTTGACCGTCAGAAAAGGCGTACCCCCGACCAGCTTGAAACTTCGCTCGGAAACCAGGGCGATTGTTTTAAACAGCCAGCCGGGTATCGATACCGGCACCGCCCAGCGGTCACAGCCTTTCTGAAATATTTCCATCATCTCCCGCATGGTGTAGGCGCGGCTCTCGCAGATGAAATATACCTCGCCCGATTCGGCATCGGACAAAACCGCCTTATAAATACCCCGGCATAAGTCATCGACGTGCACCAGTTGGATTTTACGGTTGCTGTCCCCCACAATCGGCCGCAGGTGCCCATAGACGGTCTTGAACAGGTCGTACATTTCCCTGTCGCCGGGGCCGTAAACCCCGGACGGGCGCACCACCGCCACGTTTAACCTGTCACCGTACGACAACGCCACGCGTTCGCCGGCCAGTTTGGACTCGCCGTAGATGGTCATCGGGCGCGGTTTGTCTAATTCGGTGACCGGGCGACCGCCAACCGAGGGCCCGGCCGCGGCCAGCGAAGAGATATACACGACTTTTTTGACTTCGGGATTGTGCTCCAGAACGGCTTCGAACAGGTTGCGCGTGCCGCCCTCGTTGACCTCGAAAAAGGTCTTGCGTTTTTTGGCCTTGACCAGCCCGGCGTTGTGGATGACAAAATCGACGCCCCGAACCATCTCCGGCAGGGTGTCGGGCTGGGTTACATCACCGTAGCGGTACTCGATATCCAGCCCCTCAAGCAGGGTCAAATTCGAGGTCTGCCGCACCCCGGCGATAACGCAATAACCCTTATCGAGAAAGAGCCGGCACATCCTTGAGCCGATAAAGCCGTTGGCGCCGGTAATGAGTATGGATTTTCTGGTATCTTCCGCCATGAGGGGAATTTAGTGAATTGTATTTTTGAGGACAAGGGAAAGTTAGTGTTCTAAGAATCAGAGGGCATCCATAAAAGACCATCAAAAACAGGATAAACAGACATTATAAATGGTATTTGATCAGGCGGGTTACCTTTCCGACCAAAAATAAAAATACCACCCACCTCAAAAGTATTATTCTCTAAGTAAACTTTAAATTCATTTAAATTTAATTCAATTTGAGGAGCCTGAATATCAAAAATTACATTTAATTTTTTATCTTTACCATATAGTTTAACTTTTGAGAAAATATAGTCGAAGAGCTTTTTAGTGTTTACTGAATGATCGTCCCTGAGTCTTTTAATTTGAAAATAAATAGGGTGTTCAGAATCATCCTTATCAATCAGGATTGTATCAAACTCCTCATCTATAAGTTTTTCCTTGAAGATATACTCTTCAATACTAGTACTATCCGATTTCTCATAAGTAGGTAATCCAATAAAGAATACTTTTTTCTTCCGCGAACTTAAGAACTTAGCAAAAACCCAGGTTATTAATAACTCATGTACTCTTTTATCACTTCTTTTTTCTTTAGGTACGGCTTCTAAAAATTTGAAAACAATATCTAAATCGAAGGGGTTTCCATACCATTCTTGGAGTGAATCCATATTCCTAATCTCTTTATCTATCTTATGTTACATTCCATCAAAATCTAAATTATAAGAAGAAAATGTTAATCACATTTCACTACATCCTATTATGATAAGTATGAATAAAATCATGATTTATTATGTAGCATACTAAACAACAACTTACAGCTATTATACTTTAGTATAACAAGAAAAAAGTTATTATACTTTTCGGCCTAAAAGTATAATAACTCTTTCAATATGATACTTTACTGAAATAAGACTCAGCTAAAAAACCTCGGCGGAGAATTTGTATATCTCGGTGAATTTATCCCTATAACTGTTTTTGCCCAGCCCGGCCTTCAGGCAGGTCTGCTCCAGGAACTCGATTACGTCCCAGCCATACTCGCTCGCCACCTGCGGCAGAAGCAGTCCGGAATGCATCCCCAGTTTGACTGTCAAACCGTCGCGACCGATTTTAATTTCGCTGAAATCCCTTACCCGTTCCAGCGGCGATAAAACCGAGATTTCAAATTCGAGCCGGTCGAACTCCTCGCGGGTGAGCAAGGGGAAGCGCGGGTCCTCGAACGCCGCCGCCTGAGCCATTTCCGCCACGACCCTGTAAAGCGGGCCGTGAGCGCCTATCTGGCCGATACAACCGCGCAGCTGGCCGTCGATTGTTATCGTCACAAACGCCCCGTGCTCGCGTCTGAGGCGTTCCGTCTCGGGGGGCCGGTAATCCTGTTGCAGGAGTTTGGCCTCGACCGCCTCGCGGGCGATTTGCAACAGCTGCTGTTTGTCTTCATCGTTGAGATGGTCCTTATCCTCCGGGGCCGGGGAGCCCATGGTGATATCTCTTTTGACTTTCTGTCTTTCCCCCACCACCGCGGCCGAGAAATAGCCGACGACCTCGGAGAAATCGCCGGTGGTCTCGCCGGAGTTAGAGTAATCCAGCAGCTGTACTTTTTGGCCGCCGAGCCGTTTGGTGGCAATCATCACCGCCGCCAGCGGCCCGCCGCCGCAGGCCTCACCCCGCCCCGACGCCAGTGTGTTCAGGAGCAAGTCGGGGTCGTACTTTTCCACCGCTGCGCGGATAGCGGCGTCGAGCTTCTCGGCTTTCTTGGCGTTGTGAAAATGCGACAGGTCGGTCGAGGCTACCAGCAGAGCGTTGACTCCTCTCAGCGCTACCCCCAGCGTCTCTCCCAGGGCCCTTATCGATTCCGGTTCCTGTTCCCCCATGACAATCGCCACCAGCTTGAACTTGCCCAGGACAATCTGCAAAAAGGGCAGCATGACCTCCAGAGAGTGCTCGCCGCGGGTGGAGCCGGTGGAATGACCCATGTTGGAGAAATAGACGTCCGGATGGATACCGGCTATTTTTTCGGAAAGCTCGCGGTCGATCTCCACTACCCCCAGCGGGGTCTCGTAACCGGCCCCCCCATACACCGACGACCCCCGGAAAAAAACGGCATGGAAGGGTGAAACCACCACCACCGTCTCGATATCTTCCCCCTCGAGAAGTTTAAAAGCCGAGGCCGCCACTTTCCCCGAATAAGGATACCCGGCGTGCGGCGCGATCAGCGCCAGCGGCGAGCCCTCGAGCGGTTTCTTCTCGACCTCGGCGAACAGCCCGGCGATAGTCTTGGCCAGTTCCGAGGCGTTCCCGGGGTAAAACATCCCAGCCACAGCCGGTTTTCTTATCTCTGATTTATTTCCTTGCATATCTCGCTTTCCGTTTAAATTATAGTAAGAAAAACTAACTGATATTGTACGGCTTGTCAAATTAAGCTTACAATAAAAAACCGGACTTTTTAAAAAGTCCGGTTCCGCCATCCCTGGCATTATTTCAAGTTTCCATTTTATTGTACGTTTCGGAAAGCCGTTTGTTCCCGTTAGGCGGTCGTTTCCACACCCGTTACCGGCTTTTTCTTGTGCGAGCCATTGTCGGTTCTGAGGCCCTCGACCATGGCCGCCAGCGAGGCAATAATGCCGCTGGCTTCGTACGGCAGGAAAATCTTGTTGGCGTCACCCTTGGCCAGCTGGGGCAGCATCTCCAGGTATTTCAGGGTTATCAGTTTTTCGTCCGGCTTGCCGTCGTGAATAGCGTTAAATACGGTCAGAATCGCTTCTCCCTCACCCTTGGCAACCTCTATCTGGCGGTACTTCTCGGCGTCGGCCTTTCTCTTGACCGCTTCGGCGTAACCCTCGGCCTCGAGAATCTGCGCCTGGCGCGAGCCCTCGGCCTTGTTAATCTCCGACTGCCGGATCGCTTCGGCGTCAAGAATTGTTGCCCGCTTGTCCCGCTCGGCTTTCATCTGTCGGCTCATGGCCTCCGTGATATCAATCGGCGGGTCAATCCGCTGCAGTTCGACCCGGTTGACCTTCACACCCCACTTGTCGGTGGCCTGGTCCATGACATCGCGAAGTTGCGCGTTGATCTGGTCGCGCGAAGAAAGACAGGCGTCGAGGTCCATCTCGCCTATCACGTTACGAAGGTTGGTCTGGGCCAGCTTGGTGGCCGCCAGGATATAATTAGAAATTTCATACCGGGAACGGAACGGGTCGGTCACCTGGGCGTAGATGATGGCATCCACCTCGACCCCGACGTTGTCCCTGGTAATCACCAGCTGCGCCGGAACATCGAGCACCACCTCCCGCATATCCACCTTGAGCACCGTGTCGAAAAACGGGATAATCATATTCAGGCCCGGGTCCAGCACCCGCTGGAACTTGCCCAGCCGCTCCACCAGTCCTTTTTCGAAAGGACGGACAATGCGAATCGAGGCGGCGACGATGATAAACGAAAACACCACCGCCACTATTAAAAATATTGTTACCGGATTCATTACTTACTTCCTTTCTCTATCGGTCAATTTATTCTCTTTACCTTTACCCTGGTTCCCGACAACGACACGATTTCCACTTTCGCCTGCGCCTCGATTTTTTCCTCCGCGGTAGCCATCCAGATCTCTCCCTCGAAACGTACCCTGCCGCCGTTATCGGGGTCGATTTCGTTGACCACCAGGGCCGTCTGGCCGATCATCCGGTCAACGTTGGAAAGCTCCGGGGGCGTCCGGGTAATCTTTTTGGCGAACCGCCGCGTCAAAGGCAGCAATATCACCGAGATAACCACGAAAATGCCTATCTGCCAGTAGTAGGCCTCGGGGTAAAAATAGCTGTAAATGCCGGCCACCACCGAGCCCGCCACGAAACAGATGTATATCAACGTCGGCGTCATCAATTCGATAATCAAAAAAATCAACGCCGCCGCCATCCATATCCAAAAAAGAGTTGGCATGGGATTTCCTTTCAGTACTCGCCTTTTATTCTAAAAGGTTTTACTATATTACTCTGAAGGTTATTTTTTATTCAGCAAATTCCAC
>Ga0210003_1001493_pt1 | contig 20603 bp, 25 predicted proteins | sample LantaG_FD_182804 | JGI IMG/M metagenome (GOLD analysis project Ga0210003, IMG submission 182804) | Deep subsurface microbial communities from Baltic Sea to uncover new lineages of life (NeLLi) - Landsort_02402 metaG (SPAdes) (version 2) | ecosystem: Environmental > Aquatic > Marine > Oceanic >... | reverse complement strand
CTTCGTATAAGTTAGATGTAAGCGGAATAGGTAGATTTACCTCAACTGTAACAGCAACAAACTTTATATTATCTTCTGATGAAAGAAAGAAAACCAAAATAAAGGATTTATCGCGTGATAATATAGATATAAGCTGGAAGTCTTTCGAGATGAAAAGCGATGAAGGAGAATACAGGGTGGGTGTTATAGCTCAAGAATTAGAGATAAAACATCCTGAATTTGTAAACACAGATAACGAAGGATTTAAGTCTGTAAAATATATTGATTTATTAATATCTAAGATAGCTGAATTAGAGGCTAGACTAGAAAAAGCAGGAATATAATGGCAGTACCAGATACAAGTACATTTGGCTTAATAGACGTTATAAATGAATTAGAGTTATGGGAAGTGAATGAGGATTTAGTAGCCTGCTTCGCGCATGCCGTGTCAAATAAATTCGACTCCACTTATAATCCAAATTCAGATGGAACAAATAATAATCTTTATAATTTTAGAAACTACGGAGCTGTTACATTAACTACATTCCATCTAACAGTGAATACACCAAAAAGTACTTTTGCTTGTTATGGCACAGCTAATAATGTTGCTTACCATAACGGAGGTTCTAATACTATAGCGGCTGTTGGAGATACAGTATATAGCAATTCAGCAGGTACAACAACGTATGCCGCGGGAACCTATGGTCAAACTTTTTATTCAGGAGGATATGTAGGATCTAGAATTGTAGTAAACTCTTCAGGGGTTGTAACTGCTTATTACTTGTGTTAATTTTAAATAAAATAATATGAAAATAATAGATACAGACTTAAAAGATTATTCAGGTACCGAATTTAATGTTTATAAAGACTCAGAAGGTATTACATTTATAAAGTTTTCTAATGGACAATGGATAGATAACAGAGACACGTATGCTTCTGTGTTTTTAGGTAAATGTGATTCTTGTACCGGGTTTTTTAAAGATTCTTTTAAAGATTTTACCTATGATTCAGTATTAGTTACGGGTTTAGGTTTTGGGTTAATACCTCACGAATTATCTGAGGTTAATAAATGTAGTAAAATTGATGTTGTAGAAATTAGTCAAGAAGTTATTGACTACAACATTTCTTCAGGACATTTAAACCCTATTATAAATATTATAAAAGGTGATATATTTACATATACTACAACAGAAAAATATGATTTAATTATTATAGATACAATCTGGGAAAAAGAAGAAATGACAGAAGAGCAATATCAACTACTTGTTTCTAAATTCTATAATACAAATTTAAACGAAGGAGGGGCATTATATGTACCCGTGCTTCACAAATGGTTAATAAAATAAATAAATAAATAAATAAAAACAGAAATTATGATTACTTACGATTGGAATTGCAAAACAGTAGACGCTTATCCTCAGGACGGTGAATACGCTGATTTAGTATATAACGTTCACTGGATAGTTACTGGTACTTCGGATGTAGAAAACCCCAAAGGAGTTGCTTACAGTGCTACTAATATTGGAACACAAACATTAGACGTTACAGACGTAACAGAATTTATCCCTTTTGAGGATTTAACAAATGAAATTGTTGTTGTATGGACTCAAGGAGCGATGGGTGAAGAGCAGGTTGCTTCTATTGAAGCTAGTATTGAATCTCAGATTAATTCTTTGATCACGCCAACCACAGTTACCTTAACTATAGGAGAGCCAGTACCTCCAACAGTGTAAAAAAGGTAATTTAAGAATAAAACATGTAATAATACAAACCATACCGAGTCCTGGAACGGACAAACCTAAATTAACACAAACCAAAACCAAAATGACATTATTTTACCAGACCAATTCTTGGTCCACCAGTTCACAACCAACAGAGGATTTAATTAACCTTTGGAAACACATTTCTAATAAGAAAAATTGGCGTATTGTTCAATTAATAAACGGATTCTACCAAACAGAGTATCAAGATGTACATCAGAAAGATTTATGGAGAGATGTCACTAGAAGAGAATCAATACATGAAGCGGAAACAGCTATTGACAATGCTATTAAGCATTACTCTAAAAAAGTAGAATTTATTGATGGCCCTAAAGTTGTAAAGACTTTTAAGTAATTATTCAAATCAAATTTAATTTAATATGTCAGATAAGATAGTAAAAAACCTTAACTTCGGTGAACAGGCCAGAGCTAATGTATTTAAAGGAATAGAAAAACTTACACTAGCTGTTAGCTCCACTTTAGGTGCTAGTGGCAAATGTGTAATGTTAGAAGATGGGTCAGGTAGACCAGTTATCACTAAAGATGGCGTAACCGTAGCTGATTCAATAGTGTTACTAGATCCTGTAGAAAATATGGGGGCTACACTTTTAAAAGAAGCAGCTAGGAAAACTGTTAGAGAAGCAGGAGACGGAACAACCACAGCTACTGTATTAGCTCACGCTATACTGAAAGAAGCTTATAAAGTGTCAAACAAAACAAACTCAAGAGAATTAAAAGATGGTATTAATTCAGCTACAGAAAAAGTAGTTAAATATTTAAAACAAAATTCTATCAACGTTAAAGGTGATATGATAGACCAAATAGCTACTATCTCTACAAACAACGATCCAGAACTAGGTAAGTTAATAGCCGATGCATTTAGAGCGGTTGACAACACAGGAATAGTTATGATGGAGACATCTTCGTCTGGGATTACAGAGATAGAAGTTGTAGATGGTATTCAATATGACAAGGGATTAAAAAACTCTCATTTCATTACTAATCAACAGGATAAATCAGCTGAGTTAGAAAAACCATTGGTTTTATTAATTGAGTCACCAGTTGAAACAATTAGACAAATTCAGTCAGTATTAGAGTATGTAATAAAAAACCACAAGCCTCTACTTATTATAGGTGATTTAGATCAAGGTGTTTTATCAGCTCTAGCAATGAACAAAAATAAAGGTAACATTAAAGTTAATGTTATTGATGCACCTACATTTGGTATTAGTAAGAAAGAAATATTAGACGATCTTGCTTTATTAACAGGTGCTACCATTATAAATGAAGATCTTGGTGACGATATGGATTTAATCCAAGTTGAGCATCTAGGTTTTTGTTTAAGAAGCATAACAACTCACGAAGAAACTATATTAAAAGTAGGTGAACCAACGAAGGAAGTTTTAAGCATTATAGCTGATTTAAAAGAACAGTTATTAATTGAGAAGCAATCATTCAAAGTTATTAAGCTAGAAAAAAGATTAGCTAGGTTATCAGCTAAAATAGCTATTGTTAAAGTTGGTGCTAATTCTGAAATTGAGTTACAAGAAAAGAACGACAGAGTGGAAGATGCTATTTGCGCAACTAAAGCAGCTATCAAAGAAGGTATTGTACCTGGTGGTGGAATTGCTTTATTAAATGCTTCAATGTATCTTAAAGCTATGAACATAGGAGAACAAGTGTTACTGGATGCGATTAGAGCACCTTTTAAGACAATATTAGAAAATGCTGGTATAACAGACATAAAAATACCTAACAGTAAAGGGAAAGGCCTTAATGTTATCACAGGTAAAACTGTTAATATGGTTAAATCTGGTATTATAGATCCATTACTAGTTACTAAATGCGCTTTGCAAAATGCGGTGTCAGTAGCTACAACGATATTATCAACCGATTGTGTAATTAATAATTTAAGAGTTACATAATGAAAGCAATAGGTAGTAACATAATTATAGAGAAGCTAAAAGAAGGTACCACCTCTACAAAAGGTGGGCTTTTCTTAGCTGAATCTCACAGAGAAGATATTAGATACGTAGAAGGGAAAGTGATATCCTTAGGTAACGATGTTGTTGGTATTAAAGAAAATGATGTTATATATTTTGATAGGCATGCCGGGCATAAAATTGAAATAAACAAAGAATCTTTCCATATTATAAAAATGGGTGATGTTGTTGTTGTTTTATGAGACTAACCGCTGGTGACATAAAAGATCTTAATTTATTTAAACATTATAGAATAGTACGTAAATGGGCATGTAAGAATAATAATTTAAACGATGCTGATTTGGAACTTTTAATATATTTAGACTGTATGGACTTGTTTTCAAAGCAAGACTTCTTGACTGGCTCATACTCTTACAGTTGGGACAATAGAAGATGGAATAGGTTATTGAAAGAAGGTTGGATTGAAGTTTGGAGAGAAAGAAATAGAACAACCCAAAAATACAATATATACAAAGTATCTTTCCAGTGCAAGCAACTAATCCTTAGAATGTACAGGATTATTCTTGGTGAGGAAGATATACCAACTAGTACTAGAAGAAATAAAATAATGAAAGGTCAGAACTATACAGATAAAGTTTTGATTACTTCTATAAATAATGTAAATAAAGATAAAAACAGATAATTATGATAGATCAACTACAACCTTTACCAGTAGACCCATTGACTGGGATGCCAGTACAGCAAGCTCTACCTGTTCAGCAACAAGCTCAGGTTCCACCAGTACCAAGCAATGAACTTGGCTCTGCAAGGCCTGTATTTAACTATAAAGACCAAGCTTTGGCAAATGGTATTTTTGGTGATGTACAACAAAAAGCAAATTCTGTTGATCCTAACTTCATTAATCAAACATATTAATAACATAAATTAAACAACATGGACATCAAAAAACAAATCACAGGAGAAAACACCGTATGGGATGGTCCCTTAAGCCAAGATGGTAGACCTCACGGTAAAGGATCTAGCTCTGGAATTACTGGTATGAAATTGAAGTTTATTGAACCAACCCATAAAGCTGGTCCAATTACTCAAGTAGCAAAGAAATAGAAAGTGCTTAACATGAGTGACATAAAACTGTACAGCTTAAATACTATAACTTTAAGCGTTACAACCTTTTCAGATCTTGAAATGGGGTTGAAAATATTACTATTATCGGTGTCTATAGGATATACATTAAATAGATGGGTTCGTTTAAGCAATAATAAGAATAAGCAAGAACAAGAACAAGAACAGGAAAAATAAACTTATAAAAGGTGATAAATAAGAAAGAAATGCCTTGTAACAAGCCAAAGGCTCAGTCTAGTGGAGGGAAGTCTCATGTAGTTAAAGCTTGTTATAATGGTATTGAGAAAATAATTAGATTTGGAGAAGCTGGAGCTAGTACAGCTGGTAAACCTAAAGCTGGTGAATCTGACGAAATGAAAGCAAAAAGAAAATCTTTTAAAGCTAGGCATGGCAAGAATATTGCTAAAGGTAAAAGTTCTGCTGCTTACTGGGCAGATAAAGTAAAATGGTAACATAATAAAAAATTAACACATGGTAATTATAGACCCAAAAAAAATAGTGGTTAAAAAACCGATCAATAAAAAACTTATTGATGACTTAGTAAAACAAGGTACATTAATTAAGAAAGTTGATGTTAACGATAATAGAAGAGATATTTTTGAAAAAGCAAAAACAATGACAAAGAGTGAAATATCTAAGCTTCCAAACGAATTTCCTAAAGGAAGTGTTGCTAATAGAAGAATGATAGCTTTAAAAAAGAATAATAAACCCTATTAAAAATAAATAAGATGGTCTTTAATATAAGAAGTTACGTAAAACCAGGAGGTAAAGCTACTGGTAGTATGAAAGATTACAAAATCGGTAGTCAATCAAGGATGGACGAATATACGGCTCGCGGTTGGGCTCAGGATGACACAACAAAAGCAGTTGAAAAACCTAGAGCTAAGGTTAGAGCTGTAGACACAATTAAAACAGCAGAAGTGAAAGCTGTATCTAATGTTGAAAAAAAGTCTGTAACTTTACAAACCAAGTTACAACCAAAAAACGAGGTAGATCAAACTAGATCTCAAAAAATTAGAGCTAAAGGTGAAGCGGCGCTAGCTAGCGGGAATAAAAGGAAAGCACACAGGCTTAGAGAAAGGTATGACAGAGTAGCTGCTAGAGAAGCAAAAAGAGAACAATAAACCCTACTAAATCAAAATCAATTGAATAAAATATTCCAATGGCTTACAGGTGGCGTTATCAAAAGTGTTGGTGATGTTATTGACAAGCTTACGACTACCGAGGAAGAAAAGCTAGAGGCTCAGAGATTAATACAAGAGATATTAGAGAAAGCTGATAGTGACGCACAGGCTCAAGTTACAGATCGCTGGAAAGCTGATATGGTTAGCGATAGTTGGTTATCTAAAAACATTAGACCTTTAGTTTTAATATACTTAACTGTTGTCTTTACTATATTAGCTTTTTTCGACGGTAATATTGGAGGTTTTAAGGTAGCAGAACAATACACACCTATATTCCAATCTTTATTAATAACAGTGTACGGTGCTTATTTTGTGGGTAGAACATGGGAAAAATCAAAACGATCAAGTGATAATAAATAATAATAGTAAAATTTACATTAAAAACAATTAAATTAAATCAAATGGAAAACAAGATTACAGCAGAAGAGTTAAAGTTAGTTCAAGAGAACCAAGGAAAAATGAATCAAGTACTATCTCAAGTAGGTGTGTTAGAGGCTCAAAAGTATGGACTAATGGGTCATATCCAAGAACTCAACAAAGAAGTAGAAGACAATAAGAAAGTCTTAGAGGAGAAATACGGAGCAATCAGTATTAATTTACATGATGGTAGCTTTGAAGAGATTAAGGAAGAAGTAGAAGCAGCAGAAGTAATAGAGTAATAACGTGTCTTCAATAATAAGAAAAATAAGTATAGGTTCTGACTACAAAACGGATGCAATGCATTACGCTGTAGGTCAATCGGTTTATGGAGGTCATGAAATATCTCACATACTACACGAAGAATCTGATAATTCTTATAACGTTTATATTAAGAAAAGTAACGAGGTAATGCCATGGAAGAAGTTTAATTCCAACATGGCGGTATCCGTTGAATATGATCTTACATACTAATGCAGAGTTTATTTGACTTTATTGTTGAACCTGTCAATAAAAGATACGATAATGAAATTAAAGTAGGTGATAAAACTTTAATAACTAATAGTAGTATCGAATCGTTTAAATCAGTTAGTAACAGAGCTGTGGTACTAGAAGTACCTAGAGCTTTTGAAACTAAAATTAAAAAAGGTGATACCGTAATAATACATCACAATGTTTTTAGAAGATTCTACGATATGAGAGGTAATCAAAAAGATAGTAGATCTAAATTTACTGATGATAAATTTTTCTGTTCTATAGATCAAGTTTATTTATATAAACGAGATAGTGAATGGAAAGCTTTTGGAGATAGATGCTTTGTAAATCCTATAATTGATAGTGATGATCTAACAGCAGATAAAGAAAAAAAGCTTATAGGAATACTAAAATATGGTAATAGCTCATTAGAAGCTATAGAAATCAATCCTGGTGATCTAGTTGGTTACACACCGTTCGGTGAGTTTGAATTTTTTATAGATAACGAAAGATTGTATTGTATGAAATCAAATGATATTGTAATCAAATATGACAAACAAGGAGACGAAGTTAAATATAATCCGAGCTGGGCAAAAAGCAGTTGAGGAATTAATAAAAGTGGCGCAGGAAAAGATTGTTGACTCAGGAGAAGACATCTCAGCTGATAGACTTAAAAATGCTGCCGCTACTAAAAAGCTAGCTATATTTGACGCTTTTGAAATACTTAATCGCATAGAGGAAGAGGAAAAATTATTACAGGAGAAGCCAAGAGACGTTAAACAAGAGAAACAATTCAAAGGTTTCGCTGAAGGTAGATCTAAGAATGTATAAGCAAACTTTAGTCAAAACTATAAATGACCACATAAAACCTATTATACTTAATAGAAATAATAAGTATAAAAAATGGGAGTATGGTTATAATGCTGATTTTGATATTGTTATAATAAGCAAAGACGGTACTATAGGTGAAATTATAGAAATTCAAAATCTAAAAATTGCTCTACCATTAGAATCTAAAGAAGTTTACAAATGTTCTGATGATAAAAAAGAACAAGTGTGGACTAAGCTAGAATATCCTAAAAAACTATCTAGTATTAAAAACGTATTCGAATGGGACAAGCACTCTATTGATTTCAAAGAAGAATGGTATGGGTATATTGACAAAGAATTTGAGAGAAGGGAACAAGGTTTTTGGTTTTTTAATAATGGCAATCCAACTTATATCACTGGCACTCATTACATGTACTTGCAGTGGTCCAAGATTGATATTGGGTCAGCAGATTATAGGGAATCAAATAGATTATTCTTTATCTTCTGGGAAGCTTGTAAAGCAGATATTAGATGCTACGGAATGTCATACCTCAAAAATAGACGTTCTGGATTTTCATTCATGGCATCCGGGGAAACAGTTAATATGGCCACAATATCAACAGATTCAAGGTTCGGTATTTTATCCAAATCAGGTGCTGATGCAAAAAAGATGTTCACTGATAAAGTCGTACCCATATCAATTAACTACCCTTTCTTTTTCAAGCCAATTCAAGATGGTATGGATAGGCCAAAAACCGAATTAGCTTATAGAATACCAGCATCTAGGCTTACTAGAAAGAAATTAAACGAAGGAAAAACAGATGAGGAACTTGCAGGTCTTGATACTACTATAGACTGGAAGAATACTGGTGACAACTCCTATGATGGAGAAAAATTAAAACTACTAGTACACGATGAGAGTGGAAAGTGGGAAAAACCAGATAATATACTAAACAACTGGCGAGTTACAAAAACATGTCTAAGACTTGGTAGTAGGATCGTTGGAAAATGTATGATGGGTTCAACATCAAATGCTTTAGATAAGGGTGGTGCGAACTTTAAAAAACTTTATAATGCTTCAGACGTTACAAGTAGAAACCGCAATGGTCAGACTAGCTCAGGACTATATAGTTTGTTCATACCTATGGAATGGAACTACGAGGGATTCATTGATTCTTACGGATTACCTGTATTCGACAACCCACAGAAAGATTGCGTAGACCCAAGTGGTAATAAAATAACAGTAGGTGTTATAGAGCATTGGGATAATGAGGTAGAAGGATTAAAGAATGATCAAGATGGTTTAAATGAATATTATCGTCAGTTTCCAAGAACAGAGAAACACGCTTTTAGAGACGAAACAAAACAGTCTTTATTTAATTTAGCTAAAATATACGAACAGATAGATAGCAACGAAGACCTTAATAATTTATCATCTGTAACTATTGGTAGTTTTCAATGGGAGAATGGAGTAAGAGACTCTAAAGTTATATTTATACCAAATAAAGATGGTAATTTTAGAATTTCTTGGGTTCCACCTCTAAGCTTACAAAACCGCGTAATACTAAAGAACGGTAATAAGTATCCGGGTAACGAACACTGTGGAGCTTTTGGTTGTGATAGTTATGATATATCTGGTACAGTTGATGGCAGAGGTTCTAATGGAGCTTTACATGGTTTAACTAAATTTAGTATGGAAGATGTACCACCAAATCATTTCTTTTTAGAATATATAGCTAGACCACAAACTGCTGAAATATTTTTTGAAGACGTTTTAATGGCTTGTGTGTTCTACGGAATGCCTATATTATGTGAAAATAATAAACCTAGATTATTATATCACTTTAAAAGAAGAGGCTATAGAGGTTACTCTATGAATAGACCTGATAAAGTTTGGAATAAATTATCAGTAACAGAAAAAGATATAGGTGGAATACCTAACTCTAGTGAAGATATTAAACAAGCGCATGCAGCAGCTATTGAAACGTATATAAATACCTACGTTGGCTCCACTGATAATGGGTTTGGAGATATGTATTTTCAAAGAACACTAGAAGACTGGGCAAAATTTGATATAAATAACAGAACCAAATATGATGCTTCTATAAGCTCTGGATTAGCTTTAATGGCCTGCAACAAGAATAGATACATCCCAACGTCTAAGAGAGAATACCAACCTATAGACTTAGGAATAAAAAAATATGATAACACTGGTTCATCATCAAAAATGATTTAATAAATGAAAATACAGACTAATACTAATAGTTCATTTCCTAGCCAAGTAGTTAGCGACGAAATAAAAGCAAGCTTAGATTACGGTACGCAAGTCGCAAGAGCTATAGAAGGCGAATGGTTTCAAGAAGGTAGGTCTGGTAACAGATACGCTCAGTCGTACTCAAATTTTCACCAATTAAGATTATACGCTAGAGGTGAGCAAAGCGTACAGAAATACAAAGATGAATTATCTATAAATGGTGATTTATCTTATTTGAATTTAGACTGGACACCTGTACCTGTCATATCTAAATTTGTTGATATAGTAGCTAATGGTATGTCTAATAAGTCTTATGATATTTCAGCTTATGCACAAGATCCTTTCTCTGTTAAAACTAGAACTGATTACGCAGCGGCAATTCAAAGAGACATGAATACTAAAGAGTTGCTAATAGATATCAAAAACCAACTTGGTGCAGACTTGTCTATGACTAGTGACTTAAATACTTTACCTGAGAGTAGAGAAGAACTTGATCTTCACATGCAGATGTCTTATAAGCAAAATGTAGAAATTGCTGAAGAAGAAGTAATTAACAATGTTTTAGCCGCTAATAAATATGATCAAACCAAAAGAAGGTTAGCAGCCGATTTAACTATTCTAGGTATTGCCGCTTGTAAAACAAGATTTGATAGAACAGAAGGTATTAAAATTGACTATGTTGATCCAGCTTATTTAGTTTACTCTTACACGGAGGATCCAAACTTTGAGGACATATACTATGTTGGTGAAGTAAAGTCGATAACTATACCAGAGCTTAAAAAACAATTCCCTAATTTATCTGAGGAAGAGTTACAGAAGATACAAGAAATGCCAGGAAACTCTCAGTATATAACTGGTTGGGGAAATTACGATGAAAATACTGTTCAAGTTATGTATTTTGAATACAAAACTTATATGAACCAGGTGTTCAAGATTAAAAAAACAGAACAAGGTTTAGAAAAAACATTAGAAAAGACAGATGGATTTAATCCGCCATTAAATGATAATTTTGAAAGAGTATATAGAACTATAGAAGTTCTTTACACTGGAGCTAAAGTGCTAGGTAATAATACTATGTTAGAATGGAAACTAGCGGAAAATATGACTAGACCAACAGCTGATACAACTAAAGTTGAAATGAATTTTTGTATTTCAGCACCTAAAATGTATAAAGGACGTATAGAATCTATAGTAAGTAGAATAACTGGATTTGCTGATATGATACAGTTAACACATCTTAAATTACAACAAGTAATGTCTAGAATAGTTCCAGATGGAGTATTCTTAGATATGGATGGTTTAGCAGAGGTTGATTTAGGTAATGGAACAGCTTATAATCCTGCTGAAGCACTTAATATGTATTTCCAAACGGGTAGTATAGTAGGTAGGTCATTAACTCAAGAAGGTGGAATGAATGCAGGTAAAGTACCTATTCAAGAATTATCTTCATCATCTGGACAAGCTAAGATACAGAGTTTAATCGGCACTTATCAATACTATTTACAAATGATTCGTGATGTAACCGGTTTAAATGAAGCTAGAGACGGTAGCGCTCCTGATAAAGATGCTTTAGTTGGTTTACAAAAATTAGCAGTAAACGCTTCTAATACAGCTACTAGACATTTATTAGATTCTTTACTGTACGTTACTTTAAGGATGTGTGAGAATATAAGTCTTAAGGTTGCTGATTTAATTCAAAACCCTTTAACTGAGAATTCTTTAAAAAATTCTATTAGTACTTTTAACACAAAAACACTAGAAGAATTAATAAATCTACAACTTCATGATTTTGGTTTATACTTAGAAATGGAACCAGAGGATCATGACAAAGCTTTATTAGAACAAAATGTTCAAATGGCTTTACAAACAGGGGCTATAGCCTTATCGGATGCTATTGATATCCGCGAGATTAAAAACACTAAAACAGCCAATCAGTTTCTAAAACTAAGGCAAACTCAAAAAATAAAAAGAGAACAAGAAGCTCAACAAAGAAATATTCAAGCTCAAGCTCAAGCCAATGCTGAATCTGCTGAAAAAGCAGCTATGTTTGAAGTTCAAAAACAACAAGCTTTAACTTCTGAAAAAGTAAGTATAGAGCAAGCAAAATCTCAATTTGATATACAACGTAGGCAGATGGAGGCTAGTATTAAGAAAGAGCTTATGGCTGAAGAGTTTAATTACAAAATGCAATTAGCTCAAGTAACTGCTAACTCAGAGTCTCAGAAAGAGAAAGAGTTAGAAGATAGAAAAGACAAAAGAATAAAAATGCAAGGAACACAGCAGTCAGAATTAATAGATCAAAGACAAAATGATTTATTACCTAAAGACTTTGAATCTGCTGGAAACGATAATTTAGGTGGATTTGGATTAGAACAATTTGGTCCTAGCTAAGATTTATTAACTATTTAATTATATCATATTATGTCAGAATCAGTACAAGAAGGAGACTTCAAGATTAAATCAAAGCCAAAGATGAAGAATCTAGGCAATAGTAATACAGAAGTCAAGAAAGTTAACTTGTCAGAACCTGCGAAAGTAAGTTTAGATGAGCCAAAAAAAGATGAACCAATTAAGGTTGTTATCTCAAGTGAAGAACCTAAAAAAGAAGTGTTAACAAATACTGTAAAAGAGGAGTTCACTAACATACAAGAAGTTAATGATGAAAAACCTATTACAGATAGCATCGTAAAAGAAGATATAGAGCCAACGCTTATTGGTGAAAAACTAGTTAAAGAGTTTGTAAATAACGAGTTAACTACGGAAACAGCTTTATTACCGGACAATATAGATAAACTAGTTTCGTTTATGAGGGAAACTGGTGGAGGTATTGAGGACTATGTTAGATTAAATGCTGATTACTCATCAGTGAGTGACAACGTGTTACTAATAGAATATTATAAAAAAACTAAGCCTCATCTAGATGTGAGCGAGATTTCGTTTTTAATGGAAGACAAGTTTTCATATGACGAAGATATCGATGATGATAGAGATATTAGGCTTAAAAAACTAGCAATTAAAGAAGAGGTTGCGAATGCTAGAAACTTTCTAGAGCAAACAAAGAGTAAATACTACGACGAAATCAAGTTGAGACCCGGCGTTACTCAAGAGCAAAAGAAAGCAACTGAATTTTTCAATCGATACAATCAGGACCAAAAAGAAGCTGAGCAAAAACACTTAGATTTTAAATCCAAAACTAATAAATACTTTTCTGATGATTTCAAAGGTTTTGATTTCGATGTCAGTGGTAAGAAATTTAGATACGGAGTACAAGATCCAGGTAAATTAGCAGAGGACCAATCCAACATTAACAATTTCGTAAGGAAGTTCCTAGACGATAAAGGAAATGTAACAGATGCGAAAGGTTATCACAAAGCGCTTTATATGGCTTCTAATGCGGATACTATTATTAATCATTTTTATGAACAAGGTAAGTCAGATGCTACTAAAGAAATTATAAGTAGCTCTAAAAACCCTAGCACTCAAGCTAGACAAGTCGCTCAGAGCGATGGATTTGTTAATGGTATTAAGGTTAAAGTATTAGGTCAAACAGGTAATGATTCTTCAAAATTGACAATAAAGAAAATTAAAATCTAAAAACAAAACAAAATGGCTTTAAATCCTACATTCGGTACAATTATACCGTCTCAAAAACAACAAGCTCTATCAACAAACTATTTAAGTTTTACCGATGGAGATAATGACTTTGCACAACAATATTTACCTGAGATCTACGAACAAGAAGTAGAGCGTTATGGAAACAGAACTTTATCTGGATTTTTACGTATGGTTGGTGCTGAAATCCCAATGTCTTCTGATCAAGTAGTTTGGTCTGAGCAAAATAGATTACATGTAGCTTACAACGGTGTTACTGTTGCTTCTGCTACTACTTTAACTTTCGTTTTAGATGCTACCGCTGGTTCTACCTTCGTAGCAAACGTTATTTCGAAAGATCAAACTATCGTTGTATTAAACCCTGCTACAGGTGTTGAAGTTACTGCTTTAGTTACTAGCAGCGTTGATACTAGTTCTGTTTTAGCTACTTTAACAGTTGCTACTTATACTGGTGCTGACTTAGATGCTACTTTTAATGTTGCTGACACTGGTCTTAAAATCTTTGTATATGGTTCTGAATATCAGAAAGGTACTGGAGATGCTGATATCAAGTCTATCACACCTTCTTTCACTCAATTTAGTAACTCTCCAATCATTATCAAATCTAAGTATGCTATCAATGGTTCTGATGCTGCTCAAATTGGATGGGTTGAAGTTGCGACTGAAGACGGTACAGGTGGATTTATGTGGTATTTAAAAGCTGAATCTGAAACAAGATTACGTTTTGAAGACTACTTAGAAATGTCTGTAATTGAAGGTACTAAAGCTGCTGCCGGATCTGGTGTTGCTGCTTTAACTGCTTCTGCTAACAAAGGTACTGAAGGTTTATTCGCTGCTGTAAAAGCTAGAGGTAATGTATATTCAGGTTTTGCTCCAGCTGCTGGTGATTTAACTGATTTTGACAATATCTTAAAGAACTTAGATACTCAAGGTGCGATTGAAGAAAATATGATGTTTTTAAACAGACAACTTTCTTTAACTATCGATAACATGTTGGCTGGTGTAAATTCTTATGGAGCTAGTGGTACATCTTATGGTGTATTCGAAAATTCAGAAGACATGGCTTTAAACTTAGGCTTCTCTGGATTTAGACGTGGATCTTATGACTTCTACAAAACTGACTGGAAATACTTAAACGATGCATCTACTCGTGGAGCTGTTGCAGATTCTGGTATTGATGGTGTATTAGTTCCTGCTGGAACATCTACAGTTTATGATCAAATTTTAGGAACTAACATCAGAAGACCTTTCTTACACGTAAGATATAGAGCTTCTCAATCAGATGATAGAAGAATGAAATCTTGGTTAACTGGTTCTGTTGGAGGTGCTTATACTTCTGATCTTGATGCAATGGAAGTTCACTTCTTATCTGAAAGATGTTTATGTGTACAAGCTGCGAATAACTTCGTACTTTTTACTGCATAATAATTAATATGTAATTCTTACCCTCGTTGCATTAACGGGGGTAATTATTACTTTTATTTTTTTAAACTATTTAATTATATTATATCATGGCAAAACAAGCTGTAGCAAAGAGAGTTGAGGTTGCTCCTCAAGTTATTGAACAAGAATATATAGAACAAGAGTACGTAGAAAAAGTGCAAGTAAAGCAAGAAGTTTTTACTCCACAAAAACCATCTTGGGAAATAAAAGACAGAACGTATATACTTAAAGGTCATTTCACGCCTTTAACTTATACAATAAGATCAAAACATTCATCTAGATTCCCATTGTTATGGTTTGATGATGAATTAAATGAACAAAAAGAATTAAGATATGCTACAAACCAAACGTCTCCGTTTACAGAAGATCAAAAAGGAGAAGCAACGCTTGGTCACATCATATTCTCTAATGGTAAGATTACTGTGCCTAAGAGTCAACAAAATTTACAAAAACTATTATCAATCTATCACCCAGACTTGAACAACAAATACTATGAATTTAGTAAAGTTGAAAAAGCTACTAATGATTTAGATTATTTAAACTTAGAAATAGATGCCTTAAACGCTTCTAGAGCAATGGACATCGATCAAGCAGAGGCTATACTTAGAGCTGAACTAGGATCACAAGTTTCCACAATGAGTAGTAGAGAATTAAAAAGAGATTTAATACTATTTGCTAGAAGAAATCCTGCTTTATTTATGGAATTAGCTAATGATGATAATGTTATTCTAAGGAACTTTGCAATTAAAGCTAATGAAGCTGGAATTATTGTATTAGCTCCTGATCAAAGAACTTTCAAATGGGGATCTAACGGTAGAAAACTAATGACAGTTCCTTTCGACGAACATCCTTACTCAGCAATGGCAGCGTTCTTTAAGACGGATGAAGGTTTAGAAATATACCGATCAATCGAGAAAAAGTTCTCATAACATGTAATACTAATATAGGGCTCGTTAACTCGGGCCTTTATATTATAATAAATAATAAAAAATGGCAATAAACGTAGATACAGTATATAAGACAGTTCTGTTGATATTAAATAAAGAACAGCGTGGATATATAACGCCTAATGAGTTTAATAGAACAGCAACGCAAGTTCAGCTTGATATATTTGAGCAGTACTTTGATGATTTGAATCAACAACTGCGAGTGCCACAATCAGATTACGACTACTCTGATAGACAGATGAGTGTCGACGAAAATATATCAATATTTAAAACAGAAGGAGCATGTATCTATGCTAATGGAAAGTTTAATCTTCCTATTGCTGACACTGATGGTAATGTAGTTGTTAATGACGGTACAGAGCCTACTGGTACGCAAGTAGTATTTTATAAATTAGGTACTCCAGTGTATCAAACAGTTACAGGAGATGTTACTGAAATAGAAAGATTACAACGTAATGATTTTTATAATATTCAAAAATCTCCACTAACCGCTTCTACTAAAGATTTTCCTACATATCTATACGAGAGTAATAAGTTAATTATAAGACCTACTAGTATAACAACTAGCATTAATACTAGCTTTATTAGAAAACCTAGAAACGTAGCGTGGGGTTATAACGTTGGTACTTTAGGTCAATATATATATGTTAGCCCAGCTTCAGCAACTCCAAACAATGGTATTGCATCTCAACATTTTGAGCTTAATGCTTCTGAGCAAGTAAATGTTATAACTAGAATATTATTTTATTCTGGTGTTATAATAAGAGACCCTCAAGTTATTCAAGTAGCTGCTTCAGAAATTCAACAAACAGAAATAAATAAAAAAAGCTAATAGATGTCACTAATAACAGAAAATAATACACAATATTACGCTGGATCTCAGAGTTTTATATCTATAGCTGGTACTGGCCAATCATTTACCACTACTTTTGATACTAATATAGTATTCGGTAGCTATGACCCACTGCAAACAAACTACGCTTTAAATAACTTTAAAATATACACAGCAGCTCCTGGGGATGTTGATTATGTTGAGTATGTCCTAGACTTTACTGTATCTGGAAATACCATAACAATAACTGGCAACCTTAATGTAAACACTAGCGTTGTTGTACAATTAAAGACGGAAACTGGTGGAAACTACGGGGATAAAAACGCTTATGGAGATACTGTTCAAGAGAACTGGGGAAGTTACGCTTATATAAAACTTAACGATATTATAAATAACTTTTTAGTTGCTTATGTTGGTGCTGGGAAATTAATACCTAGTGTTAAAAGAACTGACTTAATTTTCTTTGCTAAAAGAGCAATGCAAGAATTTAGTTATGATACTTTAAAAAGCATCAAATCACAAGAATTAACCATACCGCCTAACTTAAGTGTACCTATCCCTCAAGATTACGTTAATTACGTTAAAATGAGTTGGGTAGATAATTCAGGTGTTAAACATATAATATACCCTACTACTTTAACTAGTAATCCTTATAGGAATCCTATACAAGATGCTAACGGAATACCAACGCAAGATAATTTTGGTAATAATATTGAAGGTACTTCTATTACAGATTTTAGATGGGACACTAATGGATTAAGTAATGTAAATAATAATCTAATAGACGGTAACTTATATTGGGCTAATGGTGTCAACAATGGTAGCGGAGGAGGTCTTTATGGATTAAACCCGTCAACTGCTCAAGTTAATGGGTGGTTTACTATAAACGAAAGACAGAATACCTTTTCATTCTCAAATGACCTAGTTGATCGTTTAATCATTTTAGAGTATGTTTCTGATGGTTTAGCGTATGACCTAGACACTAAGGTCCCTAAGATGGCAGAGGAAGCTATGTATGCTTATATGAGCCACGCTGTCTTAGCTGCAAGATCTAATCAGCCAGAATATGTTATCAATAGATTAAATAGAGAGAAAGTTGCAAAACTTAGAAATGCTAAAATAAGATTATCTAACATTAAACTTGAAGAAATTTCTCAAGTCATGAGAGGTAAATCTAAATGGATAAAACACTAAAATAATATGGCTGAAGTTAAAAATGCCTTTATAAGGTCTAAGATGAACAAAGACCTTGATTCTAGGTTGGTTCCATCAGGAGAATATAGAAACGCTTTAAATGCTCAAGTTAGTAAATCTGAAGGATCTGATGTAGGTGCTTTAGAAAGTGCTCTAGGTAATAGCTTTTTTGTAGATTTTAGAGCTTTGACTGGTGTAGCCAATCTATTCTCTATAAGTCACTTAACTGACGAGGTTAATAGTGATATATATGTTTTTTTAACTGACAATGAGTCTAGTAACTATGTGGCATCTGGTGCAGGATCTAATCATTTTATATACAAAGTAAATACATCAGGACAAGAGCCTGTAGTTACTAAATTAGTTCAAGGTGCTTTCTTAAATTTCTCAAGAAATAATCAAATATATGGTGTAAATATATTAGAGTTATTGCTTTTTTGGACAGACAATAGAAATCAACCTAGAAAAATAAATGTATCTAAAGCAGCGAGTGATATTTCTTATTATTCTACAGAAGACCATGTGTCTGTAGCTAAGTACAATCCATATGAGGCTATAGGGCTTTATCAAGAGAGCTTAGTTTCACCAGGTAATTACGAGACAACAATGAAAGATGTTGTTAGTAAGTTTCTACCAGATGGTGGACTTTGCACAGTTAACGCAACAGTAGCTAATGCTACAAGTATAGGTATAGATACTTCATTAACAAATATTAATGTTTATCCAAACGAGCCTGCTATAGGTATGTTTGTGAAGCAACTTGTTGATGGTGATGTAGTACCTATGCAATTAAGTGGTGTTGATGTTTTAGATGTAAAAATTAGTGGTTATACTTCAGGTACAATAACTATAGATAAAAATATCGATAGTACTGTTAGTGACGTTCTAGTCGTTAGTCCAAATCCATACTACATTAATAACTACAATGGTGATCCAAACTTCTTAGAAGATAAATTTGCAAGATTTAGTTATAGATTCAAGTTTGATGACGGAGAGTACTCTATAGTTGCTCCATTTACTCAACCATGTTTTATACCTAAACAAGACGGGTATTTTTTAAATACCGAAGAAAACAAAGGCGACCAACAGCAGGCTTTTTCTTCTACTATTGTAGAATTCATGGAGAACAAAGTTAATAATATAGATTTACAGATATCTTTACCAAGCGCTATTAGTAGTTTTTCTTCAGATTTTCATGTTGTTAGTATAGACATTCTCTACAAAGAGTCAGATGGTTTAGCTATGCAAGTTATAGAAACAATTGATACTACCTCCGCTTCGTTTTTAGCAGGGGTTGGATCTATTTACGTCTATTCTTACCAGTCTAAAAAACCATATAAAACATTACCATCTAAAGAAAGTATTAGAGTATATGACAAAGTGCCAGTAAAAGCTCTAGGTCAAGAAATTATAAGTAACAGAGTTGCTTATGCAAACTTTCAAGACAAACACACTCCACCATCCTCTCTTAATTATAATGTAAATGCTGGTGAAAAATCTGACTTCGACTTACACTCAGAAGCGCAAGCCTCTGTTGATTATGAAGTTACTTCTCCAACAAATACATTAACACTTAGCGGTATTGTAAACCCAAGTAGCATAGTTGCTGGTAGAATTGTAACATCTGTTAATTTTAACCCACAACCTACTCAACCAGTTTTAGTAGTTAGCTTAACTGGTAATACTTTAGTGGTTAACCAGAATGTAAGTATACCTTGGAATGGGGATCCGATAATTTCCACTTTAGTTTTTCCTCAACTAGTTAATCCAACTACTAGTATAATAGAATATCCTAGTAGCAGTTTAAAAACTAATAGAAATTATCAAGTTGGGTTTGTATTATCAGATAGATTCGGTAGACAATCTACAGTAATATTATCTAGTAACAAAGATTCTGTTCAAATTGGTGAACAAAGCTTTACAGGTTCTACACTTTATTCTCCTTATATTGATGAGGGAACTAATACAGTTCAGTGGCCTGGTAACTCATTAAAAATATCGTTAAATGATCCAATCCCAGGATCTGGACCTGGGTTATATAACGGTGATGTTTCTAGTGCTAATTATAATCCATTAGGTTGGTATTCTTATAAAATCGTTGTAAAACAAACTGAGCAAGAGTATTATAATGTATATTCTGCTGGAGCAATGAAAGGGCTTCCTTGGGATTATGATACAACTAGTGTAGGTAATCTAGAAAATAACATTTCTTTTGTATCATTATTAAATGATAATATAAACAAAGTCCCAAGAGATCTTTCAGAGGTTGGGCCACAAGATAAATCTTTTAGAAGCTCTGTTATTTTATACGGAAGAGTAGAAAACACATCAAATGCTTATAGCAATATGGGAAATGGACAATACTACCCTGGTAGGTCGTCTTTCACTACTTCTTCTATAGAAGATCTTAATGACATGTTTGACGTAGCTGCGTTTACGGATGGTTCAGCTATAATCCCTATAACTGATTCAGCTAATCCTTACTCTAGTTTATATAAATCAGATTCAAATCCATTTATAGTTCAAGTATCTACTTCTCAAACTGGCTCTAAGCAATTTGGAGTTAAAAATATTGGTGCAGGAACTAACCCAATAGTTTTTGAAGATATAAATAATTTAACTATATTTGAAA